>JACDJC010001627.1_pt1 | contig 19539 bp, 18 predicted proteins | sample 7454191 | NCBI WGS metagenome assembly JACDJC01 (sample SAMN14253291, study PRJNA609438) | sludge metagenome | isolation source: sludge after 25d culture with pyrite and EDTA | collected 2018-12-20 | reverse complement strand
GAAAAATCCGTACTATTGTTCACACAACACTGTACTATTGATGCCAAAATCACTGTAGGGATTGATGCCGAAATTACTGCACCTTAAAATGCCAAAAACACTGCATTCATCATTCCCGGTTACAGGGCGAGATCATCTCGCCCGTACCATATCTTTCTGCGGGGAATTTTTAAATAAATATTGTGTCCAGGACCTTGAAGATCCTGTCGAAATCCTTCCCTGTCAAATTGCTTCCGGAGGGGAGGCAGAGGCCGTCCTCGAAAAGGTTGGCCGAGGTGCCGTTGCCATAGTAAGGGGCATCGGCGAAGACGGGTTGCAGGTGCATCGGTTTCCAGAGGGGGCGGCTCTCGATGTTGTCGGCCTCGAGGGCCAGGCGGATGGTTTCGCGCGAGATGCCGTTGTTCCGTTTCGGGTCGATGGTGAAGGCCGTGAGCCAGCGGTTCGAGTAATAACCGGCCGGTTCGGGCTGGATGGTCACCTCGTACCCCCGGGCATTCACCGCGTCGAAGTAATCCTGGTAACGGGCGAAGTTCCTGCGCCGGGCAGCCACGCGGTCGTCGAGCACCTCCATTTGTCCTCGCCCAATGGCAGCCACCACGTTGCTCATGCGGTAGTTGTAGCCGATGTGTGTGTGCTGGTAATGCGGGGCATTGTCGCGGGCCTGTGTGGCCAGGAAACGGGCTTTGGCGATCATCTCGCCGTCGTTTGAGAGCAAGGCCCCACCCCCGCTGGTGGTGATGATCTTGTTTCCGTTGAAACTCAGAACCCCGAACTTCCCGAACGACCCGCAGGGCTTATGGTAGTATCGTGACCCCAGCGCCTCTGCGGCATCCTCCACCACAGGCACACCGTAGCGGTCGGCGATTTCCATGATGCGGGCCATGTTGGCCGGCATTCCGTAGAGGTGGACCGGGATGATGGCCTTCACCGGCTTGTCCAGGGCAGCCATCTCCTTCAAGGCACGTTCGAGTGCGTCGGGACACATGTTCCAGGTATCCGGTTCGCTGTCGATAAACACCGGAGTAGCCCCCTGGTAGACGATTGGGTTGGCCGAAGCCGAGAAGGTCATGCTCTGGCAGATCACGTAGTCGCCCTCGCCCACCCCCAGCATGATCAGCGCCAGGTGAATGGCGGCAGTACCAGCGCTAAGCGCTGCGGCATGTTTCACGCCGGTATATTTTTGCAGGTCTTCCTCAAAACCGTTGACATGAGGCCCCAGCGGGGCAATCCAGTTGGTATCGAAAGCTTCCTGCACGTAGGCTTGCTCGGCTTCGCCCATATGGGGTGACGAGAGCCAGATTTTATGCTTGCTCATCTTGAGATGTTTGTGAAAATTGACTGTTCAAATAAGAGTTGGCCAGGTGAGGGAGCTGGACTTGGGGAGGGATGGAATTAAGTTACTTTTATATCTATATATGTATATATGAGAGACAGGTTTGGGATTCGTTATATTTTGTTCTGAAGGTTGAATTACTTCTTGTCAATTGAGTCGGTGACCAGCTTTAGTCTAAAGTTATCGATGGATGGAGATCTGCAAGGCATTCTTGATGGGTTTATCAGATACGAGTATCAGGTATCCACCCCCTCCGGCACCAGAGATCTTCCAGCCCAATGCCTTATCTCTATACTCTTCAATTGCCTCAACAATCTGTGGGGTTACCATATGGGGGAACATCCGGATTTGCGCTTCAAACGACTCCCTGAAATATCTGCCAAAAGCCGTCAAATCTCTTTCCTGAATAGCCTTCCAGACACCCTCAGCCGCTTCGGCCAATGCCTTGGCTCCTGCTTCGTCAATCTGCGTATCCGACAACACATCAAACTCCTGTCCGCGTGGTGACAAATTGATAAACCACAGTTTCGATTCCAACCAATCCAGGATTTCATTGTCAGTGACCGAAGTTATAATTTCAGGCCAATAATCCCCTTTGGGATAATCAAGCTTGTTGACACCCGGGAATACAATCCCAATGGAGTCCTGCGACCCGCTCACATACTTCTTTCCCGGTGGATTTTCATAACAAAACAGCGTCCTGGCCAGTTTTTCCTTGTCGCCCTCCGGTATATCGGTTTGCCATAACTCTATTGCTTTGGCGCGGGTTGAACTGCTCATGCCACTCCGGTCGTTGAACTCAATCTCAGGTTCAATAGATATGGTAATCACTGGTCCCGGATAGAATTTAGACACGTAAGGTTGGTCAAGCCAGCCTCCGGCTAAATCGAGACGAAAAGGAATCCGGCACTCCTTTCGAAGGGCAGTGGTTGAACGGGCAGGTAATCCAGCAGCCGGGATGCGTTTACTGACCACCAATTTGATGCCCAGTTCTTCACAGAATTTCTGCTTGTCAGGGGTGTAGCCATCCTCGTTAACAAAGAAAATGTCGGGTTTAAGCTGTCGAACCTCATGTGAAAAATCCATCAGTCCGGACCCACTGTTAATCCAAGCGTTTTTCACCACCTTTAATGCCTTCACCATATAAAGGCGTTCCTGTTCGGTATTGATGGTTTTACGGGCCTTCAGTCCGGCAATGGTGGCATCGGAACCTATGCCCACATATAACTCGCCATGCGAAGCAGCCTCCTCGAAAAACGCAACGTGCCCACTGTGCAGCATATCGTAGCATCCACTAACAAAAACTTTCTTCATAAGAAAAAGTCCACTAATACAATTATTTTGAAGGTCCACTAATTACACCAATTTCACTAATCAAAAATTTGTTGAATTCGTGAAATTCGTGGATCCAATTTATTTATCATTCTGAATCAGGATTGCTGATACCATTGATATAAGCGGTCAATGCCTTCGGTGATTTCGACTGTATGGTGCCAACCAAGGGCATGGAGTTTGGATGGGTCAGTGAGTTTCCGCATGGTGCCATCGGGTTTTGATGTTTTGAAAACCAGTTCTCCCTTAAAGCCCAGCTTTTCCTTAATCAAATACGCCAGGTCCCGGATTGATATTTCCAGTCCTGTCCCAATATTCAAATGGGTATTTTTTATCTCTTTTGGCTTTTCCAGGTCAATTACAGAACTTGTATGGATCCTGACAATATCCTGAAAGTCGATGTTCTCCATCAGGTAAACACAGGCATCGGCCATGTCTTCGCTCCACAGAAATTCACGCATCGGACGACCGGAACCCCAGATTTCCACTTCGAAGGTATTGCCGGAATTGTCATTTTTTACACGGATTCCATACTTACTAAGCATAGTGAGAATTTCCTGTTCATCTGTACTTCCCGAGACTCCTTCCACCGGGCGTTTGTCCAGGTCTTTAAGTAGAGCATTCCAGTCATTGTTCTCCAAACATTTACCTAAATGAATTTTACGGATCAGGGCAGGCAGCACATGCGACTTCTCCAGATCAAAATTATCGTTAGGTCCGTATAAGTTAGTAGGCATTACCGCAATAAAGTTGGTGCCATATTGCAGGTTGTAACTTTCACACATTTTGAGACCGGCGATCTTGGCAATGGCATAGGGCTCGTTGGTATATTCCAGCTCGCCGGTGAGGAGGCAATCCTCGGGCATCGGTTGAGGTGCCTCACGCGGGTAAATGCAAGTACTACCGAGAAACAAGAGTTTTTTAACACTATGGAGGTATGCCTGATGGATAACGTTATTTTGTATCTGAAGGTTCTCGTAGATGAATTGTCCGCGGTAGGTGTTATTGGCAATGATACCGCCCACCTTGGCAGCGGCGAGAACCACGTATTCCGGTTTTTCTTCAGCGAAGAACCTGGCCACGGCTGATTGGTCCATCAGGTCCAGCTCCTCAAAAGTACGCCCCACTAAATTGGAATACCCCTTGTCCTCCAGATTCCTCCAGATCGCCGACCCAACCAGTCCTTTATGCCCCGCTATGTATATCTTAGAATCTTTATTCATAACTCATTTTTGCCCACAGAGGACACTGAAAATCACTGAAAGAAATTTCCTTCTCACTCAGATACGTCTCTGGGTAATGATTTTTCAAAGTATAATCCGTTTGATTTGCATTTTACTTGAGCCAAAGTTGATCAATAATCCTATTTTCATGCCAGTAACATTCAGATAGTTCAGCACTTGACTGAAATGTTCACTGGTCAAAGTCTGGACAGACTTTATTTCGACTATTATGTCATTGTAGCAAATAAAATCTGCAATGTACTTCTTAATGAGTTTTCTCTTTTTATACCAGATATCAAGCTCTACCTCAGATTGGTAAGGTATCTTCCATTCTTCAAATTCAAACTCTAAAGCTTCGTGATATACAGCTTCAAGAAATCCATTGCCCAGGTAACGGTGAACATCGAAGCAAGCACCAATGATGGCTTCAGTTTCCTGACTATATAGATAATTTTCGGATGTCATAATTTAATTTGCCCACTGTGGGCACTGAAAACCTTGCTGTCTGTGTTTTTCCGTGTTTTCTGTGGGCAGAAGGCTTAATTTAATTTGTGTTATTTGTGAAATTCGTGGACAGCCCTTTTATTCGAAGTAATTCAGAGTACGATACCCACCATCCCGCAAATAAGCCTCCTTTTGCATCAGTTTGATGTCACTTTCCATCATTTCGGATACCAGTGCCGCCAAATCATACCGTGGTTCCCAGCCCAGTCTGGTTTTGGCCTTCGTTGGGTCACCTATCAATAAATCGACCTCAGTGGGCCTGAAGTAACGCTTATCGACGCCAACCACTATATCATGTGCTTTGGCTCGCGCAATTATCTTTTCCAAATAAGCTTCACCGACTTTGTCGATAAATCGTTTCCGGTCGATATCGACCAAAACACCTACCTCGTCAGCATTTTCACCGCGGAACTCAATTTGCAACCCCACCTCACGGGCAGCCATAACTATGAAATCCCGAATGGTGGTGGTAATCCCGGTAGCAATTACATAGTCGCTCGGCTCATCTTGCTGCAATATGAGGTACATGGCACGGATATAATCCTTGGCATGGCCCCAGTCGCGCTGGCTGTTCAGGTTCCCCATATAGATCACATCCTGCAATCCAAGGGCAATCTTCGACAGTGCCCGAGTAACCTTTCTAGTGACAAATGTTTCACCACGGATGGGACTTTCATGGTTAAACAAAATGCCATTGCTGGCATGCATGTTATAGGCTTCACGGTAGTTGACCGTGATCCAGTAGGCATACAATTTGGCCACGGCATACGGTGAACGGGGATAGAAAGGTGTCTTTTCAGATTGCGGTACTTCCTGTACCAAACCATACAATTCAGACGTGGAGGCCTGGTAAATACGGGTCTTTTGCGTAAGACCCAGCAGTCTGACAGCTTCCAGAATGCGAAGTGTACCAATGCCATCGGCATTTCCTACATATTCAGGAGTTTCAAAACTCACAGCTACATGGCTCATGGCAGCCAGGTTATAGATTTCGTCAGGCTGCACTTCCTGGATGATGCGGGTGATGTTCATGCTGTCAGTCAGGTCTCCATAATGGAGAATAAGATTCCGGTTCTCAACATGAGGGTCTTGGTATAGGTGATCAATGCGATCGGTATTAAAAAGCGACGAGCGACGCTTCATACCATGCACAATATATCCTTTTTTTAATAGATACTCTGCGAGGTAAGCGCCATCCTGTCCGGTGATGCCTGTGATAAGGGCTGTTTTCATATTAGATAAATATTATTTGAGTGTTTAGGGAGTCAAATGGTTAGAGAGCGGAAAACTTTTGTGAAAGAAGACTTTCGGTATAAAACAGTTTTGGCTATAAGGAAAGACCTATACCTCCACCTTCCCGAAATATTACAACGGTTTAGTCAATAATGAAGCAATACAACCTAACTCAACTTTCATTCTTGTTTACTTCCCGATAGTTTATACTATCGCACACTATAGCCGCCGTCGATAAAAAGATTTGTTCCGGTAACCCATCGTGAAGCATCGGAGAGCAAATACACACATGCATTGGCTACATCATCAGGTTGACCCAATCCCAACAAATGCATTTCTTCCAGTTTCTTGCGTTTTTCAGGATCAGTAATATGAGGAAGATTTTCATTTATTGGGGTAATGATCAATCCTGGTGAAACTGTGTTAACCCTGATCTTTTTGGCAGCCAGCTCGCAAGCCAATGAACGTGCACCAGCCTGCAAGGCACCTTTTGTCATACTGTAAAGAGTCTTGCCAACTTCACCATAACTTCCCATCACAGATGAAAAGAAAACAATGCTCCCGCCTTCAATAGAAAAGTTTCCCGTACGGGTAAGTTCTTTCGTCAAATGGATGGCCGAATAAACGTTATTCCTAAAAAACTCATCCATCTTGTCATCCGAAACGGATTTCAAAAGCAAGGTATTTGAAATGCCTGCAACATTTAACAAGCCATGAACCCGACCAACCTTCTCAACAATTTGCTTTACGGTGACTTTCACAGCTTCAGGATCAGCCAAATCGACAACAAAGCAACAGTGACGATCAGTATAAACCATATCGCCCAGGGTTTCACTAAGTCGGGCTTCATTGCGTCCTAAGGCAACAACCCATGCTCCCATTTCGGCACACCGGATGGCACATTGCCGCCCGATGCCTGAAGAGGCTCCGCTGATTACAATCGTCTTTCCTGTCAGGTCAAATGGATTCATACCTCAACTATTTCACTGATACGGCAATCAACAAAAGGAACAATGGCAGTAGCCCATGTCATTCCAACACCAAAGGCACTCATCAACAATTCCTTATTGCCCTGCAGCTTGTCTTTGAGCTCACTCACGATGGTAAGAGGTACCGAAACAGATGAAGTGTTGCCATATTTTTCAATGGTGGAGGGAATCTTTTCCAGGTCAAGTTTCAACCGCTTGGCCACATGGGTATTAATGAAATTATTTGCCTGGTGGAAAACAATAAAGTCGAAGCTATCTCTATCGCGGTTGGTATGGTCCAGTAAGTTTTTAATATCCCGGGGGATTTCACGGTTGACAAATGTAAAGACATCTCCCCCATCCATATAACCTTGCTCATCATTACGGATATTACCGTATTCATCCACTACCCTTTCTTTTAGGGTTTCAGGAGAACTCGGATTCCGATATCCACCGGCATTGATTTTTATAAGATGTTCACGCGAACCGTCAGAGTTTAATGAAAAATAGCTGGTCTCAAATTTCTCATCCCTTTCAACCAGTGCTGCAGCCCCGGCATCACCAAAAATAAATGCAGTACGACGATCTTTTGCCGAATATACTTTCGATCGGGTTTCGCCATCCAAAATCAAAGCTTTTCGCAATCCCGAATGTTCCATCATGGCAAATACAACTGACATGCCATACAAGAAAGCAGAGCAACCCAGGTTGATGTCGAAGGCAACCGTGCTATTGGACAGTCCCAGCCTGTGTTGCAATATCACCGAAGTGGCAGGCATTCGGTAATCGGGTGTTTGTGAAATAAACACCAACAAATCAATTTCCGAACGATCAATTTGGTTGTCGGCTATCAATTTTTCAGCGGCAGCAAAACAGAGATCCGAAGCACAGGTATCGGCATCGGCAAACCGACGTTCAAAAACGCCAATTTTATCTACCACTTCCTTTACCTCGTTGGCAGGGAAATGTTGTGTGTATGCGTAATTATTGATGACCGTCCGGGGAACCGCAGCTGCCATAGCGGTAATCCCTACTCCTTTAAATCTCAAAAAGGCCATTAGTTGTTAATTGTCACATTATACAAATCAGCCACAGTGCGTAGTTTACCAAATTCGGCGCCTTCCATCTGGATTTCATAATCTTCATCCAACATGGCAATTACCGATAAATATGCCAGTGAATCCCATTCGGGATAGGTCCTGAATTCATCGTGCATATTCAGTTCACGATCTTCGATCTCCAATATCTCCTTTAGTTTTTCAATAAACTCCTGTTCCATAATATTTGATTTAACATTATCCAAAACCATTTTTTCTTTTAAGTCGATAAAGTTACAATGATATCTATTATCGATGCTTCATAAATTCACTCACTCCTTAACACTTTTGCGGGGTTTCCGAAATATGTCATGCCATCTTTTGTTTTGCGGATTACAACACTTCCTGTACCTATTCGGGTTTCATCTCCAATTTTTATCCCCTGAAGTACTAATGACCTTACTCCGAAGAAATTAGCATCGCCAATATTACATTCCCCCGAAATACGTGTTTCAGGTTGAAGCATATTAAAACTGCCAATTTTCACATCATGTCCCAATGATACTCCTCCATTGAGCAGATTAAAATTGCCAAGCTCAACATCACAGCTTATTCTAGCATTATGGCACAACACATTCCCTTGACCACATAAAAAAGTTTTGCGGTCGAAAAAAAGGACTGTCGGGGCTACGATAGTCGGAAAGCTAATTAGTGGATTTGATATAGCATACACCAATTTCCGGACTATCGCAGGCGAAGCAATGGCAAAAACCACATTCAAATCCTCAGAATGGTTATTCAATGTTTCAATGCCACCTAGAACTCTACCATATTTGTTCGTGGTACCAAGAGGTATTCCATCATCGAAGAAACCCACAATATTCCATTCAGGGTTTATCACATTTATGGACTCAATTATGGAAGCTATTTCCCTCCCAAAACCACCAAAACCATATATTGCAATATTCTTCATAATTCTATATTGATTTTTCTAACCCACAACAATCTGGAAGACATTCGTTAACTGTTCAGCTGACCTAAAACCAGACTCTATTCTATAAAACCAATTCATTTTGGGGTCTTCTGCTTCCCTTAAACAGCTCCATGGTTGCATGATTTTCAGCACTAATTCCTTGACGTTTCAATATATTGACCAAGGTTAATATCAAGATCCTTACATCCAGGGAAAGTGAAATATGGTCGACATACCATACATCGAGTTCGAATTTTTCCTCCCAACTAATTGAATTGCGTCCGTTTACCTGTGCCCATCCAGTGATACCGGGCCTCACTTCGTGGCGACGAATTTGATTAGAGTCATACAATGGTAAATATTGGACCAGCAAGGGGCGTGGACCAATGAGGCTCATGTCGCCCTTCAGCACGTTGATCAACTGCGGTATCTCGTCCAACGAGGTGGATCGAACATGCTTGCCAATTTTTGTCAATCGTTCTGCATCAGGAAGTAAAACACCTTCAGCAGTTCGTTTGTCGTTCATCGTCTTAAACTTTATGAGCCTGAAGATTTTTTTGTTTTTACCAGGGCGATCCTGTGTAAAGAATACACCATCACCCTTGTTAGCGAATGAAAGCACGATACATAGAAGCAAAAATGCAGGACTTATTATGACCAAACCTATCAATGACAGCGTAAAGTCAATGAGACGCTTGAAAAAGTTTTTATACATACAAAGAAATTACATTTATTGAGTGTTTGAAATGTTGAGGTTTTCCATTAAAGAACATTCTTTAAGCGTGTGAATAGTTGAATAGAATTTGGTAGGCCCACTTAAAAAGAAAATCCCTTTCAAATATACATGCCAGCATTGGAATAGTGGAAATCTCGTGATGCAACCAATGACCGTTCCGACATTTCCGATAATATATTATGATCATTGATACATGAAATAATGAAATCGGCTATCTCCTGTGCCTGGGGCAATGGAAAATTGCGACCATTACCATATTTATCGATCAACAATGCCAATTCTGATTTCGCAGGTGCAATGGATAGTAGCGGAACTCCTGCCGCCATCAGATTATAAGTCTTGCTAGGAACACTGACCATGCCGGATGTGCTGTTAAGGGTTACTACACCCAGATCGGCAGACGCCAATGAAAAAGGCAACATTTCAGTTGTTTGCCAGGTTAGGAAAAGGCAATTTTTCAGCCCAGAGTCAGTTGTCTGTTTTATCAATTCCTGCTTCTTGGCTCCTTCCCCCACAAATACAAAAATGACTTCACTTCGATCAACCATAATTTTTGCAACTTCAAGCAAGATCTCTACATTGTGTGTGTATCCAATATTTCCGGAATATAATACAACAAACCGATTTGTCAGATTATGCTGGATTATAAAGCGATTATTCTCTTTTACCACCGGTTTAATATTTTCAGACCCCGGCCAATTGGGGATCACCTTTATCTTGTCTCTGTTTATATATTCCGAAAGTTGTCCGGCCATACTTTCGCTCAGCGTAAAAATATTTTTTGCCTTTGGAAACAACCTTTTGTTAAGCCTAGCCCATGCACGATAAATAAAACTATTTTTGCCAACACCGATATTTTGCAGCGCATCCGGATAGGCATCATATACAATCACCGAGTATGGATTTTTCAGAAACAAGGAGGAAATGTATGCGAGAGGCGGATTTGTCACATAAATTACTTCATAATCCCTAAAACGAAAGAATAACAAGAAAAACACCTGCAGACTACCCGACATCCAGCTCCATATGCGACCCACGGTGGAGTTCCTGTTGTACGGAACAATTCGATGTATCGACACACTTTCATTCAATGGTCTTTCCATCACATTATTCGTACCATAGATCAACGCTACCTTATCATAATTGCCAGCATAGACATTTACGATATCGATCATCAGATAACCTGAGCTTTGATTTACAAAAACCACCTTCTTCATTTTATTCAGCAGTCATTACATCCCCCAGCTCCATTGAAGTCATAAACTCCACATCAGGCCAGCGCTTGGTTATTTCAGACAGTAATATATCCAGTTTCTTTAATCCGTTTGCCCGGTTTCCGGGATGAATGGTTCCCATGTAATTCACCCGGTGTGAACTGATAGTGGCCGGTTTCAGGCAACGGAAAGCAGTACTGATCTCCTTCAGACAGGAGTTAATCCAATCCCAATCACGGGATTGCTCCCAGCTATTCGGTTCAAAGAAGCAATTGCGGGTCAGGTAAGTTTGTCCATACTCATTCTTCTTTCCAATGTACCGGAAATGCCTTTTATATTCCCCATTCCCCAAGGGTTCGCGCTGTATTTTACCGGTTCCGATGTATTTCACCCCTTCGGTGAAGGTAAGCCCTTCGAGCGAATTATTAAACGGACCGTTAGTTGGTATAAAAAACGACGATCGGAAACCAAATAGCTTTTCAAATGCATCCATTCCGGAAATAATAATCTCGCTTAAGTAAGACAGATCTTCAACCGAGTCAATATCGAAAGCAGCGCGAAGGTCAGGCAACCTATCACCCTGAAGATCATGGCTTAAAGCAGACACACCAAAATCAAATGCCAGCCTTATAGTTTCGTTTCCTTCACGAAGCAAACGCATCCAGCGCTGCACATTCAGGTGCTCTCGCCCATGAAAAACAGGCACCAACAATCGTTCACCCATACCCTGCATCCAGAGTTCATGGATGCGGTTACTTCCAGGAAAACGTTGTGCAGTATGGGTGAACAATTCATATTCGTATTTAGTGAAACCGTTTGCCCTGATTTTTTCGAAATCGGGATTTGCCACTACATTCACTCCTGTCATAACCACACTGCGACCGGTTGAATCCTTATGTTTGCGAAGTACATCGAACAACATTTCCATGTCTTCGTTAGACTCGAGCGTATCGTTGTTCAAATAATGTGAAGTCAATGGAACACCTTTCGACTTCAAAGCCTCCAATGACTTTTCATCTGGCATATACACCGAACCCCAGTCATCGCTTTCAATCACCACAATTTTGCGTCTTGTCCGCCAACCCGGCAAATTGCTTAAATAAACCTGTATTTCTGATTTCAGGGTTCCTGTGTACATTTTTACTTTAAACTATTTGAAAAAGTTTCCAAATACTCTTTATACCTCTCCTCTTTATTAAAGAGCTGAGTAGCCCTTTCCCTACACTTTTCACTATAGGCCGACTTGCCCTTTTCAGCTACCCTTAGTATTGCTTTGTGCAAACCGTCCAGATCACCTTTCTCAACGACGAAACCCGTCTCATCATCCACAGCTTCAGGACTTCCACCAGTGCGGTATGTTATGACAGGTGTATCACACGCCAGGGCTTCAATATTGGTAGTCGGGAAATTATCAACATAAGTCGGATTTACAAAAACCGATGCAGAAGAATACAATGCGGCAAGGTCAGCCTGATTTTCGGTGCGAGTGATTGCCTTAATACCATCAGGTAATTCCTTAGCCTGAGTTGCCGACAATCCAACCAGGACCATTTGAATATTTTCGGGTAGTCGTTTTCGTAAGGCAATAAACTCATCCAAACCCTTTCGCTTGTCCCAGGTACTAGCTACACCAAGAATAAAAGGACTTCTACGCATGCCATACTTTTGGAAAATGCTGTCATCCTTTACCGGACGAAAAATTTCCAAATCCAATCCATTGTGAATCACCCGCACCGGATATTCTTTCAGGAACGATCGTTTGACATGCTGTGCCAGCCATGTCGAAGGGGTCACAATAATCATATTTTCGACACCATTGAAAATCTCTTTTTTTCTGCGATAATTTGTTTTAGATCGATCGACAATCCAACTCGCGGGATAACCCTTTTGATTGGGACAATGATGGCATTCAGTTTCCCATTTCCGGCATTCGTATCTGTCGAAATAACTACAGTGTCCCGTAAATGGCCAACAATCATGAAAAGTCCAAACCACAGGAATCTGTACCCGCTTTAAATACTCAAACAAAATCTCAATATTGATATAATAGCCATGCAGATTATGGATATTCACAATATCAGGCTTCCATATTTCCAGCTCACGTATGAGTGCCTTAGTTGCACGGCGACTGGCAAAACCGTGCGCATCCCACAAGTATGATTCCATCCCATGCCAACGGATATCCCATGTATTGCCAATCCTGATCAATGGCAACCGACTGTTCACAGCCTGCCTACCATAGGCAAACTTCACCTCGTATCCCGATTGCTGTGCCAGAAGACCAATTTCTTCGGCTATGCGTCCGGTGCTTCCGGTGTTGACAGTGGCGTTGAGGAGCAGGAGTTTCATTGGTTATCCAATTCTTGTAAAATTCTTTGTATCACCATATTCGGCTTAACCCATTTCTCATAATAAGCTTTAGCTCCCTTTTCCAATCTTATTCGCAGCGAATTATCGGACAATAACCTATTAACAGCCTCTTCCATTTCTCCTTCAGTTTCAACAAAGAATATATTATCTCCATGAACCATTTTGCCAGGCATTTCATTCACAAAAGGTGTTGAAATAATTGCTTTTCCCATTGCCAAATACTCACCAAGTTTCCAACCGTGACAAGCCCATGCGGCAGGGGTGTTGAACACGAATGCTGAATTTTTTACGTTTTGAATATAAACCGATGGTGGATAATATTTATTTGTTATAACGTCTGAGTATTGATTGATTGATTGATTGATTGAACGGCTCAGCAATCCTCCTTCAAAAGTGCAATTTGCGTTATTCTTACACGTTCGAACAAAAATCGATCTCATCTTATTTGTCACATCACCATGTTCCTGATTTAAATATAAACTTGAAACATGAAAGACATAACCAGGATAAGAATCTGACTTTTCGTATACATCTAAAGTTTCACGCTTCATTTGCCAATTGTAACCCGATAGAAATGTCCGAAAGTTCACTGGTAAATATTCATAAGATCTTATATAATTCTGAACCAGATATCTTACTGTATGAATCTTATCCCAAATCCGAACACCAAAATTAGTGCCTGCTGGAATAATCTTGTCTTTTAACTCTTGTTTCAATTGAATATACTCTTCTACCTTAGTATTGAAATTGACCTTCGCATATACATTCGTCCAACAAAGCGCATCGACATTTAGGTTATTCTTGTCCCTATAATCAATCACTACGCGTTTCTCGTACCCTTTTTTTTCTTTCAAGACAAACGCAAAATACTGGTCGAAGCTTTCTTCGCCAACACTTTGCATTAAGCCACTAAAGGGTTTCATTCGAAAAAGAACATTCGATTTGCCAAATACATCCCCAAGGCCTTCAATGTAATATGAAGCATAACTTATACGGGTTCGAGGATCGATTATTATTTTCATGTTAATCTGAATGTCAATCACTTGTAACCAGGCAAAAGCCATAGAATCTAATTAAAGCTTTGGGAATATTATTTATACCCAGCCTTTCAAAGGAAAACTTTACCTCATAACCCGATTGCTGCGCCAGAAGACCTATTTCTTCGGCTTAGTTTCCGGTGTTGGTCGTGGCGTTGAGGACGAGGAGTTTAGTTTTCATTAAATAAAAATTTATAATACTCTTCCCCTATTGTATCTACCGAGAATTTCTGAATGCTTTGCCTTGCATAAGCCCCCATTTGTATTCTTTCATCTTCATTCTCCATCAAATACCTCAACTTTTCCTCAAACATCACATCATCAAATAAAGGTATCAAAAACCCGTTCTTTCCGTCTTCAATCATATCTGATGGGCCAGCTACACAATCGTAAGCCACGACAGGCAATCCAGCCGACATTGCCTCACCTATCACATTAGGGAAACCTTCACTGCTAGAAGTAAATGCAAAAATATCGCTTCTCAAAAGATAACCCTCAATATCTTTCTGGTTACCTTCTAGGAAGATTCTGGTTTGTAATCCAGCCTTTTTGATTTGCTCTTGCAGCAAGATGCTGTTTTTCTGCTTTAATGCATCTCCCCCGACAATAATCAATTTCCAATCAGGCAAATCAATTTGAGAAAAGATTTCAATTAATCTATTAAAATGTTTGGTACTAATCAATCTTCCTATAGACAAAACAATATTTTCCTCAATACTTTTTTCAATATTTTCTATTCTTCGAATTGGATTTCCAATAACGGCAATATTCTGATTTAAACTTTTACTCAGATAAATATGTTTTGCCTTTTCAGTTTGAGCAATCATCCCTGTAGCGAGCGGATAGAGCCATTTTCTGAGGGAATTCTGAAAAAATCGAAAGGTTTTATCGGGTTTACAACGGTCAGAAATAAATACCGGATATTTTAATCCAAGCAACGATAAAAGCACCAAATTATTCCACAACTCCCCAAAACTCAGAATGCTGTCAGGTCGAATACTTTTCACTACCAAACGTATAAAGAAGAGTGTTCGAATGGTATGGTAATTTCTGTACTTATCTTCAAAGTCAAATTCCGGCTTATGAATAATTATATTTTTGGATAAATCGTAAAAAATCTCCCTGCTTTTACCGTACAAGACCAAATGAACTTCCAAATTGCTCTTTTTTGCAAAGAAATTAGCAAGTTCACTCATTACCCTTTCCATTCCACCGGGCTTAAGAGATGGTATTACAAAAACAATTCTTTTAATTTTGTTTTCCTCCACTGATGTTTTTTAGCAAATTCTCTACCATCCACCCACAAAAATCAAAATTTGTACCTTCATGCCATTGCATATCTCTCGTCCAGTAACCTTCACACCTGTCGTAAGCAGGTGCTGAATAGCCAAAACTAATTTCAACTATAAGGGGATTATTTTCTTTATCGAATACAAAATCATAGGCAATACTTTGGGCTTTCAGTTTTTCGTTAACTTCAAACGCAATCATGACACAACGTTCGTCAATTTCGGCTTTGGCATAAATGATACGACCGCTACCCGAAGCCCGAAAATCACCTTTCCGTGTCATACGCTTAATCGCAAAAGCTTTATCACCTACCACTACCACTCTAATATCGAAACTATTATCGGGTATAAAATCCTGAAAATAGACATATCCCTTTTCGGCTTGGAGCATTTTCGAAAATTCGGGTGGAGCCACGAATCGTACAATTCCTTTCAATACATCTTTCAAGTCTGTTTTACCATCCCTGTATTTCTTCCAGCGGTCTTTAAAGTTGCTAAGGGGTCGGTATTTTTTAAATCCACGACCAAAAGCAGTTTTTGTCAACTGCCGTGCTTCAGCTTTCGTGCGAGCCAACTTAACATTCTCGGCACCTGCACCACCACGCAGTTTAAAAACTTTTGGGAAGTCAGTGAGGTTTATCCACTTTAGGGCTTCCTCCTTGGTAAAGAACATATACGAAGGTACCAAAGGAGCCCCAATTGCTTCGAGTAAATATTTCTGCCCTACCTTATCATCAAAATGCCAGGCAGTATTAAAATCAGGAAACACACGTATTCCGGCTGTCTGAAACGAAAACAACAATTGTTTGGCAAAAAGCTGATCCTTATAGCTTTTCTGATAAAAGTGCCACATAAAAGCATCGCAGTCATTCAGCTGACTTACTATGTCATTATCGTAAGCATTTACTATCTTGAATGGGATATTGTTTTTTTTGCAATAGGTAATCCAGCGTTCGGCAAAACCGGAGGATTTATGGATGGCAATCATTTTTTTTGTCTTTTATCATAATTCAACCAACCCGGAGGCATGATGGCTTTAACCGAAAGGTTTTTTAAATCATTAATCTCAGCCTGATGTTCGTTTATTGTCAACAAACAATCCTGATCCTTTAACCATTCTTTGGCATTGCGAAGCAACGAAATCTTTTCAACCTCCATGCCCAACAGGTGTCCGGCCACTATATCCATGTATGCAGCATTGTTTGAAAAAGCAACCACACCCAATGCCAGTGGATCAGGCTTTAGTGGCCCATCGCCCTGACCTGCAACAATACCGTCAATTAAGCTAAAAAGTTCACGTTGTATAGTATCCGATAGTGTACCATCCGGTTTCCCATATAAAACCACCTGATTAATATCGAGCACCATGCGCCAAGTAGTATCATTACCATACCACCCGGCTGCCACATTCTGTTCGTTATTGGGCTTTGAAGCTCTCCATAGAGCGGCCGATAAATGCAAAAGAGGCTTATAAGAACTTTTACCGATTTTTGTATTGGCGAAATCCAAAATATCTTCTGACACTTTCCGTAATGGGTTTTTACCGGGATAACAATCGCCCCCATCTCCTAAGGCACCTTTTCTGTGATGTGGCAAAAAATCTTTATCGCCATTTACTCCCACCAGTATTTTCAAAGCATTGGTTAACCCTGCCTTTTGATGAGTTTTAATCTTTGGTACAGTTATTACAACATCCGCATCAAACAATTCTTTTGTTATGCAATATTTATGTACTCCTTTACGGTGCGATTCAGCCAATCGGCCTGGGTCATAGTTAGTCACCCTGAAAGGCGAACGTCCATCATCTGAAACTTCTTCGAGATAACTTCGGCTACCTAAATCAAATATGATAAAATCTTCAATCGTGTTTTGGTTTTGGGCCAGCTTATTGGTTTCCGGGTTATAAATTACCCTTCGGAAATCTTTAATCAGAACCGGCACATTATATTGCGAAGAAAGTTGACCTACATTTTCAACAAATTCTTCACTTAACATCCTTTCCCAACTGCAACCCTGCACAGGAGCATCACCCAACACTATTTGGGCCGGACTCATTTCGAGTATAAGTTCGAATGCAGTCAGCAAAAATGCATCATTAGTCCGAAGGCACAACTTATCACTTTCCGTTTTATCGTGCATCACCCAGTTAGGCTTAAGCAATATCTTTTTACCGGTAATTATTTGTTTTGTCAAGCGTCCGGAAATGACGGCAGAAATAAGTTGCCTCAAACATTCTTTATTCCTGTAAACAGCTTCCATAGAATCCAAATTTAATTCGGAACGGTTTGAATATGCTGTTTGTATATTTACGTATGCTTCCAAGGTACTATTTTGTCTCAATTAGTCTTCCAAGCTCTGCACTGTTCATAAACTCGACATCGGGCCACCGTTTTACAATTTCCCCCAGTAATTGTTTCAATAAGACCAAATTACGTGTTCGGTTTTCTTCGACAAGGCCGCCAATCACATTTAGCCTGTGCATCGAAATTGTTGCCGGTTTAAGGCAATGAAATGCAATATTTATCCTTCGTAAACAATCACCCACCCAGTCGAAAGCTGGATTTTGAGAAGGCTCGAAATAAGCGTTTCGCATCAGATATACCAGGCCTGATTTTGATTTGGTCCCCTGAAAATTATTCTTTTTCTTTTTAAAATTTTCACCGCTACCTACAGGAATACTCTGAACCACCATACCCTGCAAATATTTTACACCTTCCTTAATTAAAACAGGTTCCACTTCCAACGGCCAGCAATAGGTTGTAGCGATAAACGACTCAGACCGATATCCAAAAATTGATTCAAATAAGCTTAAACCGTCCTCAATTGATTGATTGTAAAAAGAAATATTATCCGGCATAGCCGAATCGAAAGCAGTCATATAATGCCCCTTCTGTTCATTATCCACAAGGTAAGAAGTACCAAAACTACCCATATCGAACCACAAACGCACGTTTGCATCATCTTTGCGCAAATCATGCAACCACTTTCTCACATTCACATGTTCACGACCGTGAAACTGCGGATAAAAAATACCAGCGGCTATACCTTGTTGCCAAACTCTATATGTCGAATCATTACCTTGTGTTCTTTTCATCGTTTCGGTAAATGGTTCATAAAAATACTGGCGATAACCTGAGGCCTTAATTTTCTCAAAATCAGGATTGGCCACATTTGTATCGGCGGTAATCACGGCGTATCTTCCATGTTTATCCTTTACCGAGGTCAACACTTCAAACAATGCACTTAAATCGTTTTCATCTGCCAATGTATCATAAATCGAATAAGGATCATTTTCCAACAGCATCCCAAACTCTATAAGTTTTTGTTTGACCTCTTTCGACGGCATCCGAATACTTCCCCAATCGTCGCTTTCAATCACTACAATTTTGCGACGGGTATGCCAGCCGGGGAGATTAAGAAGGGTTTTGGATAGAATAGAATTCAATTTCATGCACTTAAATATCAGAACCAGAACTTCATTCTGATTTTTTTAAAATAAAACCATAAAATGAGTCCGGCAGGATAATGAATACAATAATAAATCCTGAATTTCGAAGTCTTCATTTGCTTTAAAAGTGCACTTGAAGAGAATTTCAACTCAATACCCGATATTATAAATTTTAAAATTAAGTGAATAAAGTATTTTGGATTCCAAAAAAAATAATCCAGATTTTCGTCTAAAAAGTACATATTGCTTACCAAATTGGCATAATGAGCTTTTGGGATGTTTGTTGTGCGCATCAAACTTTCACCACCATCGAAATGGTATATTCGTAAACATTTGTTAATATATCTAGTTTTATAATTTTTCCCAATTCTTGACCAAAAAACAAATTCACCTAGAAAATTTATTTTATCAGATAACCAAAAGTCTTCATCAATGCGAACACTTTCCCTTAATTTATTGATATTCCAGCAAACAATGTGTTCGTTATTGTTTTGGTATTTTAGAACCATTTCATGCCAAGTAGAGTCAATATGTCTTTTACCGGATGGAAAATTGAAATTACCAATTAGATTTCCATCATTCGAAAATGTTAGTCCTGAAACCTCGGCGAACTGATTCTCAATACCATCTTGTTCAATTAATTTCCATTCATTTTTAAAGATTTCAACAGCATCTTGCGTGAGTTCATCATCACTATCTATTGCTAAAATGTATTTTGTTTGGGTCACTTCATACGCCAACCGCATGGCGGTATGCTTACCACCATTTTCTTTCCAATGGTACTCAATAGACAATTTGTCTTCTACAATCCAATTATCAACAAGTTCTTTTGTAGAGTCTTT
>JACDJC010001626.1_pt1 | contig 19546 bp, 15 predicted proteins | sample 7454191 | NCBI WGS metagenome assembly JACDJC01 (sample SAMN14253291, study PRJNA609438) | sludge metagenome | isolation source: sludge after 25d culture with pyrite and EDTA | collected 2018-12-20 | reverse complement strand
TGCTGCGGGATGTGTATTTCGAGCCGGCGCTGGGCCATACGCCGCAGCGCCTGGTGGACGGGCTCCAGGCGCGGACCCGGCAGGGGCGGGCGTGTCTGGTCGAAACCCATCGCTTCAATTTCCTGCAGGCGACCGAGGCCAGCCTTGCCGCGCTCGAAGCAGGACTGATCGCCGCCCTGGCCGGCTGTCCGAAACTGCGCTTTCTCACCCCGCTTGAACTCGGGCATGCGATCCAGAGGCGCGACCCGGCCTGGATCGAACACCGGCTGCGCCCCCGTCTTGCCGCCTGGCACGCCCGGCTGGACGAGATTCCGCGGTTTCGCCGGCTGGCCCGGCTGAGTGGCCTGGCGCTGCCGCTGGCCTGGCTGGGGCGTGCCGCATGAACCCGCGTTTCTCGGTGATCATCCCGGCGTTCAACGCTGCTGCCACGCTGGCGCGTGCGATCGAATCGGTGCGTACACAAACCTGGCCAGCGCACGAAATCATCGTGATCGATGACGGCTCGACCGACGCCACCGCCGACATCGCACGCCAGTTCGGCGATGCCGTGCGCCTGATCCAGCAGCCCAACAGCGGGGTATCGATGGCACGTAACGCCGGTGCGGCGGCGGCCAGCGGCGACTGGCTGGCGTTTCTCGACGCCGACGACTGGTATGCACCCGACCGTATCAAATTGCACGCCGAGTGGATTGCGAGCGATCCCGCGCTGGATTTTCTGACCGGCGATTACGAATACCGCGATGCACAAGGCGGCCTGCTCGGCAGCTCGATGGCCCAGCACGAATCGGGGCGCCTGCTGCTGACCAAGGCCGCAGGCGCCGGGCGGGCGGTGATGGAAACTTCCGCCGAGATTGCCGCTTTCGTCGCCGATCACTTCGGCGATACGCATACGCTTTCGGTTCCGCGTGCCCGTTTCATCGAACTGGGCGGTTACCCGACCGGCTTCAAGGTCTGCGAGGACGTGCATTTCCTGACCCGGCTGGTGGCGAAAAGCCGTCGCATTGGTGTGATCTGTCAAAGCCTCGGGGTGTACGTGATTCACGGAGAAAGCGCCACCCGCCGCCATCCGGTCGCAGCGCAGCGTGAAAACGTGCGCACCCTGACCGACCTGATGCGGCTGACGGAAAACTTCCCGTATCCGGTCAGGCGAGGGGTGGCGATGCGGGTGCAAAGCGCGCGCTACAACCTGGGATGCGCGTTGATCAAGAGCGGCCAGCGCGTCGCTGCGATCGGCGCCGTGTTGCCGGCACTGGTGGCGCGCCCCGGCTGGCAAAGCCTGCGCAACGTACTGTCGATGCTGAAAGGATGAGTGCGTGAGTCGTCTGCTGGTGCTGACCGAACTGTTTCTGCCGACCAAAGGCGGTACTGCAGTGTGGGCCGGCGAAGTCTACCAACGCCTCGGCGGCAAGGAAATCCATATCGTTACCGCCGACGTTCCCGGTGCGGCGGCAGTCGACGCGCAGCACCCCAACACCATTCATCGCCTGAGCCTCAGGCGGGTGGCGTGGCTGCGTCCCGAGTCGCTGGCGATGTATGCGCGGTTCTTGTTCAAGTCGCTCGCGCTCGCGCTGACGCATCGCTTCGATGCGGTTCACGCCTTCCGCGCCCTGCCCGAAGGGCTGGTGGCATGGACGGTGGCGCGGCTCAGCCTGCGCCCGGTGGTGATCTACGCGCACGGCGAGGAACTCACCACCTGGGGGCGTGGCCGCAAGTACCGGGTGATGTGCTTCGCCTTGCGCCGTGCCGACCGGGTTGTCGCCAACAGCGAACATACGCGCGACACGCTGCTGGGGATGGGCGTCGATGCGGCGCGCATCACGATCATTTATCCGGGGGTCGATGTGAGCGTATTCCGGCCGGGGCTGGATGTCGCCGGTTTGCGCGAAACCCGCGGTATCCGTCCCGACGAGAAACTGGTGTTTTCGGTCGGCCGGCTGTCGCGGCGCAAGGGCTTCGACCAGATGATCCGCGCCGTCGCACAATTACGAACCGAGGGCATCGCGCTACGTTACATCATCGGCGGGATCGGCGAAGATGCGGAACACCTCGATGACCTGATTGTGGAGCATCGGCTGCAGGACAGCGTTCACCGGATCGGCGCAGTCAGTGACGTCGAGCTGCCGCGCTGGCTCAATGCCTGTGACGTGTTCGCCATGCCCAATCGCGAGATCAACGGCGACAACGAAGGCTTCGGCATGGTGTTCATCGAGGCGGCCGCCTGCGGCAAACCCAGCCTGGCGGGAGAAGCAGGTGGCACCGGCTCTGCGGTACTGCATAATCAGACCGGTCTTCGGGTCGACGGCGTCTCGGTCGAGGCCGTGGCCGAAGGCTTGCGCAGCCTGTTGACCCGGCCGGCGCAGACTCGCGAGCTGGGGCAGCGTGCCTTGCAGCGGGTCGAGCGCGAATTTGCCTGGGAACGGGTGGCGCAGAAAACCCGACAACTGACCGTGAACGCAAACTCATCCTGAAGCCTACGCATGACTGAAATCACACATCCCTGGCCTGTCGCCGTTTTCGCCCACAACGAGGCGCGCAACATCGTCTCCTGCCTCGATAGTTTGCAGGCCGCGACCGATCACGCGATCGAATGCCATGTGCTCGCCAATGCCTGCACTGACCGCACCGAAGCGCTGGTGCGCGAATACAGCGTCGATCACCCCAACGTGCATCTAGTGTCGATCGCACTCGGCGACAAAGCCAATGCCTGGAATGTGTTCATGCACGAAGTGCTCCCGCAGGGCACGACCGATTGTTTTTTCATCGACGGCGATGTACGCGCCACCGCCGGCGCGCTCGATCTCATGGCGCAGGCGCTGGCGCAGCATCCGCAGGCCAACGGCGTATCGGCCCTGCCCCGAAGCGGCCGCGGGGTCGAGGCATTCCAGCTCGACATGCTGAAGGACAATGGGGTTGCCGGGAACCTGTATGGCCTGCGTGGGGCTTTCGTTGAACGCATCCGCGAACAGGCAATCCGAATGCCAGTTGGTACCATAGGCGAAGATGCTTTGATAGGTGCAATGCTGAAATGGGATCTGCGCGGCGATACGCGCTGGGACAACAGCAAGGTGATCGTCGCCCGCAACGCCGGATTCGAATTCGATTCGGTGTCGCCCTGGCTGCCACGTGAATGGAAGAAGTATTTTCGCCGGCGGGTGCGTTACAGCATGCGCGGTTACCAGAACAAAATGCTCGGGCGGGCGATCCAGCCGGGTGGCTTTGAAGCCCTGCCGCAGCATATGCGCGATCTGTATCCGCGTTATCCTGACGTGCTCGGATTGACGTGGCGCGGACTGGATACCCTGTTCGACTGGCTGGCGATTCGTGCGATTCGGTCCGCGCGCTAGGGAAGCGCTGGACAAGTCCTTCGACAAGCGTTTCATGACCCAGGTCGAATGGCCCAGGAAGAACGGCAAGTGCTTGATTCCGTCCGTGCTGAGCCCGCCGAACCACATAGCAAACCAACTTGTTCAGCGCCTCCCTAAGCGTGACCCAATGTTTGAAGAAAAAGGAGCTGTGCAATGTCTCATTCCGCAAAAGTTTTTCTGACGCTGCTCGCCGTGCTGTTGCCGATTTCACCGGCGACAGCAGCGTGGGAACCTACTCAGGCCGAGTTGGGCGCATTGCCGCCTTACTGTGCCGCGCGCTTCGGTGGTAGCGCGGAAGCACTCAGGAATGCTAAGGCCTCCATGGGTCCCGATTTCAGCCACATCCATCACTACTGCGCCGGACTCAATTTCATCAACCGTGTGCGCGGCTCTGCCTCGTCCACGAAGCAAGACACCCTGCTTGCTGCGGTGCGGAATTTCGATTACATGCTGGGTCACGCCAGTGTAGATTTTTATCTGCGCCCAGAAATCCTGATGAATCGCGGAATCGCCTTGACGATGCTGAAGCGAAACGGCGAGGCGGTCGGCAACCTGATGCAGGCCATCGAACTGGACCCTGGACAGCCGCGCGCCTATATGGCGCTGGCCGATCTGTATCTCACGCTGAAAAATCACAGCAAGGCGCTGGAGACGGTGACACAAGGGCTGCGCCACAATCCCGACACCAAGAGCCTGCAGCGCCGCTACACCGAACTGGGGGGTAAGCTGCCCTATCCGGCCGCTGCCGAACCTGCTGCCGTCGAAACCCAGACGGCCACCCCGGACCAGCCGCCGACGGCTGTGGCCGCGCCAGTCGACGCGCCAGTCGCGGAGGTCCAGGGTAGCGCACCTGCTGCGGCAGAGGCCGCCGTTCCGCCCAAAATAGGCTCGCCCACCAACCCCTACTGTCGCTTCTGCCCGGATTGAGCAAGAATTTCGTTGTCATACACAACGCAGGCCGGGTGGCGCCGTGAGGATTCCATGGAAAATAAGGCATGCCGCCCGGCTGATGCGCAACGGCCTTGCCTTCGGGCAGAACCGGGTGGCGGGTCTCGTCAGGAGACGGGGGTCCGAAAAAAGAATCGTTTTTTGCTGTAATTTTCACGGCATCACGGGCGCGACGATCGCCATCGCGCGCATCGCCGATTTGCTGGCGGATCGATACAGCGTAAGTTTTGCCGCCGGCCCGTTCAGCGACTACAACGCCATGCTGGGAAAGAAGGTGGCGATCGTTCCACCGGGGTCGCTTGAAGTGCATGAATACGATTTGTATGTATGCGACGGTGAAATGGACCTGGCCTTCTTTTCCTGGCTGGCCGAACGCAACAGGAAATCGCTGCTGACCATCCACGGCGTGCTGGGCAAGGCAAACAGGCTGGAGAAAGTGCACCTGGCGAGCAAGTCGCATCTGGTGGGTGCGGTCCAGTTCATGCACCACGAAGTCGATCCGTCGCGCTACTTCGTCATTCCGAACTATTGCGAGCAGATCGGCAAGACGCGCCACGGCAGGAATGTCGGGATTGTCGGCCGCCTCGACGATCCCAACAAGAACGTCCCCGAGGCCTTGGCCATTGCGGAACTGTCCAATGCCGGCGAGATTCATTTGTGGGGTGGTGTGGAGAGCCGCGCGGCGCAAGACCGGGTGACCTGCCATGCATGGACCCGCGACAAGAACCGGATCTACGATTCCTTCGACGTGCTGATTTCGATGTCCAAAGAGGAGTCGATGGGGCTGACGGTGATCGAGGCGATGTCGTGCGGCATCCCGTGCGTCCTGGCGGATATTCCGGGATTCCGGGTGTATCGGGACTGCCCGGGGGTGGCGCTCGTGCCGCCGGGCGATCGGGAGGCGGCGGTCGAACAGGTCAACCGCTTCCTCAAGACGCAGTCCGAGCTCAAAGCCGGACTGATCGAATACTGGAACAGGCATTATTCCCGGCACGCCGTTGCCGAAACGTGGTTCAGGGAAGTCGAGGCACTCATTTCCGGGGAACACGCCTGACGGAGCCGGCGCCGCTTCAAGCCGCTGCGAGAGTTACAGAGCCCCGGCGTCGTTGCTCAGAAACGTCTGCAGTTTTGCCCAGAGGTCTGCCTTGACCTCCGGGTGCGCTTCCGAAACGTCATGCTGGCAGGCGGGGTCGGTTTCCAGGTCGAACAGCCGCAATACATAGCCAGCCCGCAACGGCTGATAAACCAGCTTCCAGCGGCCGTGCCGGATCATACGGTCCTTGGCGGCGAGGATCGCTTCGTAATATTCGCGCTTGATCGCCAGCGTGCCGCTGGTGCGATCGGGGACTTCCATCAGTTCAAGCAGGTCGGGATAGCGAAGGTGCTCGTCGGGCAGGCCCGGGATGTCGGCGATCCAGATGCCGGTTTCGTTGAAGGCGTCGAGATCGGGGCAGTCGCCGTCTGCTGCCAGACAGGCCGTCAGCGCTACCCCATCCATCCCGCTGGCGGGCGGTGCGCCGGCGAGTTCGAGCAGGGTGGGGGCAAGATCGATCGAGCGCACCACCTTGTCCACCGTGCCGCGTGCGGGCCGGCGCGGATCGTGGATCACGAGCGGGATGCGCGGGCTGAAATCGCCGACGGCGGAATTGCCCTGCCCCCAGGTGTCGTGCTCGAAAAATTCCATGCCGTGGTCGGAGTAGACAACGACGATCGTGTTGTCGGCCAGCCCGCAGGCATTCAGATGGCCGAGCATCCGGCCGACTTCCTGGTCGAATTCCGACACGCAGCCATCGTACAGGTCGACGATCTGGTCGAGGTCAAATTCCTCTTTCGGCGCGCCCTGGCGCCGGATGATCTCGAACGGATCGGTGAGCCGGGCCATCGCAAACTTGGATTCCCCCACATAGGCCGGGTCGGCAAAGCGCGTGTACCACGGCCATTCCGAAGCGAAAGGCGGATGGGTGGTGGAATAGAAGACGTTGAGCAAGAACGGCTGCACGTTCTCTGCCAGCCGCGACACCAGACGCCGGGCGCGGCGCCCCAGCGGCTGCGTCAGCGGCACCCCGCCCAGGTAATACAGCTCCGGCAGGAGCAGGCGGCCGACCCGGTTGTGGGTAAACAGCGAGACGTACAGGCGCAAGTCCTTGGGGCCCTGGCGTATCAGGTATTTCAGGTTCCACTGATCTGTCGGTAGATCGGTGTAGTCGAAACCAAAGGAGTATTTTCCCATGTCGGCACCGCACCAGTCGGAAACCGCGGCCGTACGATAGCCGGCCTGTTTCAGGAGCGTGGGCAGCGCATCGACTTTCAGCCGGGTGTTTTCGTCGTCTGTGAAGTTGTCGCGGATGCCGTGCGTGTGCGGCCAGGTGCCGGTCAACATGGAAATCAGGCTCGGTGCGGTACGGGCGCAGGGCACGTAGCAGTTCGCAAACAGCGCGCCGTCGGCGGCCAGTTGGTCGATGTGTGGCGTCAGCGCGCGGCGGTAGCCGAGCGCGCCGAGGCGGTCGGCGCGCAGTGTGTCGGAGCCGATCATCACGATATTGGGTGAGACGCCAGGCGTACGGAGCGGCAATTTGCGTGGCGCTCGCGCCTGCGGCTGCCAGCCTGCCCAGACGATCGTCCCGACAAAGAACAGCGTGGCCGCCCACAGCGCGATCAGGTCGCCCACGCGATTTTCCTGGGCGAGCCTCCAGGATGCCGCCACGAACAGCAGCCCGGCGAGACTCGTCGCCAGCAACTGCGTGCGTGCAATCCGTGCCGGCGTCATCGCGTGCCACAGCCAGTACAAGCGGCTGATGCGGTAGTGCATTGAGGCCACCAGCAGGCCGGGGTTGAACCGCAGCGTGCGGACGAACTGCAGCACGAATGCACCGAGGACGCCCACTAGCGCGGCGACGAGCGCGAGCCCGGCCGACCATGCGATATCCAGTACGGTGCTGAGCATGAAGGCCAGTAATACCCCTGCGCCGCCGGTGAACAGCATCAGGCCGAACGCCCACGCCGATAGGCGTGCCAGGGCAAACAGGGTGTAGCGCCGGTAGTGCGTGAGCACTTCCTCGCGAATGCGCGGCCCGGTCTGCGAAAAATCGAGCAGCGATTTAGTGAGCAGGGCCACAGTGCCCAGACCCGCGGCGGCCAGCGCGGGCAACAGCCCGGCCCAGCGCGCCTCGCCGCTGGCAAACCAGGCGATCAGACCGCTGGAGGCGGTGAGCAGGGCCAGCGCCTCGATCAACAACATGCCGCGATCGGGCGGCAGCGAGAGGCTCTTGCCGCGATGCCCGGATTCGCTGCGGCCCTGTATCTCGCCCAGCGCCGCCGCTGTGCGCACCCAGTAAAACCGCTGCTTTGAAAGGGACAGGCTGAACAGGCCGTGAAAAACGTATTCAGCCAGTTTGCGCCACATATACAGCGGGATTGATCCGCTGCCGTGGATGCGGGCGGTCGAGCGGGTGCGCTGATAGCTTTTCTTCAGCAGATAGCCGAGCCGCAACCGCTCGGTGTCGACATAGTGGTGCTGGACGATATCCGGCGTGTATTGGCAACGTTCACCCCGCAACAGGGCGCGCAGCACGTATTCGCTGTCTTCACCGCCTCCCAGGTCGTGGCCGTGCGGGCCGAGCTCGGTGGAAAACCGGCCTGCCAGTTCAAACACATGGCGGCGGACCACCAGATTGCCGCCACCGGGAATCGGGCCGGTTTCTGCCGTGATGGTCTTGGGGTGATCGCCCTGGTCGTAACGTGGCACTGGCAGCGGATAAATCCGGTAGGGGCCATCGTCATGGACCCAGGCAGGCTCGCTGCCGTCCCAGTCGGGAAGAATGCGGCCACAATACAATCCCGCGTCCGGCCAGGTCGACGCTGCGCGTTCGATGGCAACGAGATAATCGTCGTCGACGCGGTGATCGTCATCGACAAAGGCGGTGAGTTCGGTGTCGATATCGGGAATCGCGCAATTGAGCGCATGCGACTTCCCCGGGGTGGGCACCTCGATCAGTCGCAGCGGCAGCCCGCCGTGTTCGGCCTGCTGCGCTTGGTAGGCCTGCATCCTTGCCGCCGTGTCGTCGGTACAGGCATTGGCCGCGACCAGAATTTGCACGGGCATGACGGGGCGCCCGGCTGCATTGAGCGAAGCCAGCACCCGATCCAGCAGATCGGCGCGGTTATGGGTGCAGATGAGGATCGTGAGCCTCATCGGGCGAACCGGGGATCCTTGGGGTGTGGGTTCAAACGCGCCATTACACGCTGGTGCACTTCGTAGAGAGTGCGATCGAGCGGATTGAGCGGGCGAACCGCATAAACCAGTTCATAACCGCAGGCTTGCAGCGTATCGCTAGCGACTGATTCAAAAGTACGAATCTGCCGTGGTGTCATGTTGGTGCGCCATTTGTCGCGGTTGCTTGGCTGTAATCCCTGTTTTAGTAGTGGAGTCTTGGTTTTCGGATCTGTCGATTTGTTGAAGTCGATCACCTTGTCGCTGAAATCCTCGCCGAGAAAGTCGCATAGCCAACGCACCGAATCTACCGGATCAGCGAGAATGTCTTCATAACGGAGTTCCAGATACTGGTGGGGCGCAAGTAGTTTGCTCGCCTTCCGCCCCGCCTCCACATAGCGCTTCCATAACCGTGCACCAGCATCGATATTGAATACGCGGATGTCGGCTGCGCGCTCGAGCATGGATAAAACTGCATCTCTCCCGTCACGGATGATGTGCACGAATTGAGCATCAGGGTAGCTCGCGAGTAGGGTCGGAATGTGGTGGATGTAATACGGAGTCTTATCCAGCCAACGTGATTTTCCTTCACCTTCCGCGTTGATACGAAAAAGCGCGTCGAGTACCTCGGGCATCCGGGCTGCGCCGCGTGCATGTATGGATTCTGCCATCGCGTCAACATCGAATCGGACACCGTGAAAGTCGGTATCGAGAAATTCCGCCCAGCGCCCGTGCATGTCCTTAAGCAGCATGCGGATATTCTCGATACGGGAAAGATCCCCATATCGGGCCTTATCTCGTAGCAGAGGGATGAAGAAGTGTGACTCACCGGTTGGAGAGGAAATTCGGGGATGCGAGCGCAGCATCCGCTGCAATAGCGTCGTGCCTGATCGTGGCGCACCCACCACGAAGATGGGTCCATTCTGGGTTGTCTTGTCCATTGCTTGTATAGTTTGACGGCAAATCAGGTCGAATCGTTAACCTAAGGCACCACTTCAATGTGGCGATGCATAGGGTTGCCCGGTCGCGATGGGGGTGTCGGTCGCAAACTGGCAGCCTGTTGCCGGAATATCGACAATAGCCACACGCTTGGCGACGCTATCGCTTCCCAGCATGAAAAGATGCTGCATATTCGTGTCCAGAGGTTCCGGTCGAATCCCGCGCTTCCTGAGCCACCAGCGTCCATAATGACGACCCAGCCCTTGGGACCAGTTCATGAGTTGGCGAATATCAGCATCGATTGTGGTTTCGCGATTGCGGCCGAACAACAGGCCAAAATTGAGCGAAATCAGGTGCAGGATGGTGATGATGCGGGACCGCACTTTCCACCATGTCTTTCGCGGGTCGAGGGCCTGTTTTTTTACTTCATATAGCGCCGGATATTTCATCTGCATCAGATTCCACCCAATGCCCATTCGAAAACGCTGATGCAGCAACGCGCGTAGCGAGGGCTCCCCGGGCTCCCACATCAGGGCCGAACGGTTGAACACAAGCGTGTGGTCGGTGAGCAAAAACATGCGGCAGCAGATCTCCACATCTGCAGCCTTGACGAAACTTTCCTCGAAACCTCCGATCTCGTCAAACAGATGCTTGCGAAAGGATGCATTGGCGCCATCAGCGAATGGCATGAAGGGCAGTCGGGTTCGTGTGAGCGCCAGTAACGGAGACATGTAATTATTCCGTTCCTGGAAGTCGATCACCAGGCCGCCCGTCGTGCGTAGCATTTTGATGTCTCCTGCCACGCAGCTGGCTTCCGGATGGGCCGCGAAGGTTTCCACTACGGCGCGAATCCAGTAAGGCTCCGCACGGCAGGACAGGTCGGTGGTGAGGACGAATTCGCCGCGGGCTGCCTTCACCCCGGTATTCAATGCGCGAGCACGCCCCCTTTCATTACGCTGCAATGCAATGAAGCCGGCTGCTTTGCAGCGCCCGAAGGTGTCGTCGGACGAGCCGTTATCCACCACAATGACCTCGAATCTGTCGGCAGGGTAATCTTGCCGCTGCATGGTTTCGGCAAAGCCTTGCACGTCTTCGGCACAATTAAGCGCGGGCACGATGATGCTGACAAACGGGAGGGTGGAAGGGTAAGAGGTTTCAGCCATGGAAGCGCGTTTTAAAACGGTTCAGATAGTAGCGGGCCAAGTCCGTATAGTTGACGCGGTTGGCACCGAACTGAATCTTGCGACGAAAGCTCGCAATTGTATCGCCGCCGTAAATATCGATGCGGTGTAATGCCAATAAGTCGGCATGATGGCGGTTAAATCCGGGCTCGGTTGAGCAGGCCGCCACAAAGCCGGCGTTTGCGACGGCTTGACGTTCACGTTCACCCTGTGCGCCGTGCGGATAGGCGAATAGTGTGACATCAGTTCCGAGAACGTCGCGCAGGACGCGCCGCGCACCGGCGGTTTCATCCTCCAGCTCATTATCCTGAAGCTGGGTCATGGGTCTGTGGGTCATGGCATGGCAGCCTATGGTTACGCCCGCGGCCTGTGCCTCGCGCAGTTCATGGGGGTTCATGAGCCTGCGTGCAGGCCAGTCCCTGGCCTGCATCCATGTGTTGGTTCCCCCGAGCTGGCTGGCGACTGCGAACAGTGTGGCGGGAATATTGAATTCGGTGAGGATCGGCAGGGCGTTGCGGCCAAAGCACTCGAAGCCATCATCGAAGGTTACTGCCACGGCATTATCAGGCAGACGGTCGCCTTGTTTTAGAGATTCAACCAGCGTGACGAGCGGCATCACTACATGACCTGAAGTAGCCAAATAGGCCATTTGCTCGTGAAACGCTGCGGGTGTTACGCAGTAACGTGCTTCAGACGCATCAATGGGTTCATCCACCGAGTGATACATCAGTATCAGTGCACGGCTCATCCGACCAAGTCCCGTATATCCACTGCATACATCTGGCGCGTACCCTCGTGCACCGAATCAATGCATACCTGCTTGCCATCGCGGCTCCAGCGAGGATGCAGATCACAGCGGATTTCCCCCCACCATTTCGACTTCGGCGACGCCAACCGTGCCACATCGATGCGCCGTTCATCCTTGGCGCGCACGATCATGAGCGTGCGTTTTCCGTGGGCATCGGGGTAGGTGTCATTGAGTACCCAGGCGCGATCTGGCGAGAACGTGCAGTGGCCGTCTTCGGTCAGGGACGCGTCACCAAAAATGTCGATCTCCGAATTCGCGTGGGAAAGCAACAAGAAATGCGAATGGTTCTGTCCACGTGGGTGACGCGCCCAGACCAGGATGGTGTCATCGTCCCGCCAGTCGTAGTGAGAAATCGAGCCGGTATCCAGCAGGCAGCGCAGATCGGTGCCATCCGGAGCACAAGTGTAAAGCCGTACTTCCCATGATTTCGCCTCGCGATGCCAGATATGAAAAAATGCAATACGCTTCCCGCTACGGCTTGGCTGTACGTGATTGAGGTAGTGAAAAGCACCTGTCATGCTTGCCTTGGGTTCGCACGCGGCTAATTCGGCCAGGGAAATGAGCAGTTCAGAGCGGCCCGAGAGCAGATCGATGCGCCATAGACCGTCATGGGGGGAGTGAGGCTCGTTGGCCCATGCGTCGGTCGCATTTACATAACCATATCCAGGACGATGCTCGGCAAGGCGCGCAAAGTTCACCGAATAGGCATGTTGGCCATTGGGCATCATGGCGTAGATTGGTCGGTCGAACCTTGCCAGCTCAACTCCCAAAGTATCGCGTACGACGCCTATGGGGTGTCCTTGACGGCAGTCGTTGTGGACAATTTTGTTTTCCGCCGCGGCCGGGTGCCACACAGCCATTGTTCCCTGTTGCCAGTTCCAGGCAAGACTGCGCGCGACAGGGATGAAGCGGCCCGGATCTTCGACATCGATCAATCCGATTTCCACGGGGTCTTCAGCCCGCGGCGCGTGATCGTTGAAAGAGGATTCATGCGTCAGCACATAGCGACCCGAAGCGTTCCATGGGCTTTTATCGTAATACCCATAGAAATGATGCCTGGGCCCTTGGGTCAGCGCCTGGAGTCGGTCGCGGACCTTGCCGAAGTGGAGCAGACGATACAAGCCTGGAATCTGCTCATAACAGCTTGTCTCCACCCATTTTTCAAGCGCGTTTCTGAAACGCCATGGCATGGCGTTTCCGCTGATGAGTTGCCGATAGAGACTGCTCATTGGGATGTATCCCTTGATCGCCTGTCCGACAGCCCGACCAATCGATGGTAAAGCTTTGGCGGCAGCAGGGCAGGTGCCAGATACCGAAGATCACGTAGCTTCCATGCACCGGTCAGCAAGGCCATATTGAAAATCGGTTGGGCGGTGGCCAAATCGCGGCGCCAGTAGGCATCGTAGGCCCGCGTCAGCAACATGCCATCAGTCAAACCGCGTATACGATCGCGCCCCAGCTCGGTAACGATCTCGGGGTGTCTGCGCAGAAAAGCCTCCTGCACACCCCGCATTTGCCGGGCTGCACGAACCCGGTCTTTGCTTGCTTGGGAGGCCCCGTGGTGGAAGTAATAAGCAAGCACTTCAGGTACACGCCGGATTTGATGAAAGCAGGCAATTTCCAACCAAAGAAAAAAATCTTCCCCAACCGCAAAACGCGGATCGAATCCGCCGGCATCCGAGACCAGCGCGCGCGTGGTAAGGCATGCGTGAATGGGCCAGCGGTTGTTTGCAAGCAAAATCCCTTTCTTGTCTGGAACCTCATATTCCGGGGGAATGAATGGGTCGCTACGCTTGTCCGACAGCCCAATGTTTTGCCAGCCGCAATAAGCCAGACCAATTGATGGGGTGGTTTCAAACGCGCCTACCATATGCTCCAGGAAATGGGGTGACCACGTATCATCCGCGTCGAGAAATGCAACAAAATGGCCAGTGGCGGCAGACAGTCCGGTGTTGCGTGCCACACTCACGCCTTTATTGGGTTGAGAGATCACTCGCAATCGCGGGTCGGTTTGAGCATTGAGCCATGCAAGCGTGCCATCGTGGGAGCCATCGTCCACGGCGATGAGTTCGAGATTCGCATAGGTCTGTCCGAGCACGCTGCCGAAACTGCGCGGCAAGTGTTCCACTGCATTGAAGCAGGGCATGATGATGGATACGCTTGGTATAGTTGTCATGGATTCTTCCCCGGGAGCACTAGTGTCGTGAATCAGAAATATCGCAATATGAAGCGGCGTTTTTTTTCGCATGGCGGCGTTGCGCGTCGTTGCCATAGAGCCAGCCATGTCGTCTCCTTGCGCCTTGCCCTGCGAAAAAATTTATCCGCTTCATTGTGTTCCCCTACTTCTGATTCACGACACTAGCCCGGCAAGTTGGTGTGTTGCGTTGCGACAATCGGGATCGCCGCGACCCCGACCTTTCGGTACACCCTTATGGAGTTGCCTTGCGCTCGGGACGGGCGTGTGGTTTTTCATTGTGCCTGCTTGCCAGCTAGCCGCAGTCGGACCTTCCACCGAAGTGCTTCGGAAGTGAGTGCTCCGATGGGGAAATAGAGGAAGCACAGTGCATATGCCAGCCCACCCACCGTTGTCATGATCAATATATACAGGGCATCGACTGCCTTGATATGTGGCGGTATGAATAAATCGACAACCAGCAGCGTAGCCACCAGCACGGCATTGAGGGCTACGGCGGGCAGAAAGGCCCTCGCCAGATCGAGCCAGCGCGCCTTCAGCGCGCGCTTGGCGAGCCAGAACATATGTATGCTCATATACAAAATAGCAAGCGCAACGCCTGCAGCAACACCCTTGAGCCCGTAAGGCAATCCTACAAATATTGCGGTCCCTGCGACGCAGATCATGATGATCTGGGCTTGCAATTCCTTGTCCAGCCAATTGCGTGCGGCCAACACGGCGCCCGACAGATTTTCGATCAACATGAATGGAGCCGCCAGACTCAGAATCACCAGAGGCGCTGCGGAATCCGCCCAGCGATGGCCAAACAGCGTGACAACCAGTGGCTCGGCCAGCCACAGAAAACCAATGTAAAACGGCATGGCATAAACGGCTACCAGCGTCAGGCTGCGGAAAAACAGGTAACGGGATTTGTCGAGGTTGTCCTGTTCCTTGGCCATGGCGCGGAACAGCACTTCATACACCGAGCCGGTAATGAAACCATGAGGGCGCCCGGCCAGGCTCTCGGCCTTGTTGAACAGCCCGACTCCGGCCGGCCCCATGCTGCGCGACAGAATAAAGGTGGCCAACTGACGTCGTATGTAGAGAACGATGTTGTTACTTGAAGCCAGCAGACCGTAGCGCATCAACTCGCCTGCGCGTGAAAAATCAAAGCAAAACCCCGGACGCCAGCGTGCATGCCATGCAAGCTGCAACGCGCCCGCCACGCCACTGCAAAGGCCGGCCAGTATCAGGCTCCATGGGCCGTAACCCAGCCAGGCCAGACTCAGGGCAACACCGTTGTATACCACCAGATTGCCCAACTGAACCGCGGTTTTTGCCTTGAAGCGCATGTCACGATGCAGCATGTTGCCGGGCACATTGAAAAACGGCCGGACAAAAAAAGACAGCGCCGACACCCTCAGCAGATCGGTATAGAGCGGGTTGTCGTACCAGCGGCCGATCCACGGTGCGATTGCAAAGAAGAAACCGACAATGACCAGGCCGATCAGGAATTGCACCGTGAACAACAAATCGTAATCACGCTTGCTGACCTCCTTGGCGCGGACGATAGCTTGGCCCATGCCGCCGCCGGCGACGAACCCGGCCAGGCTGGTGAAGATCTGAATGGTCGCGACCATGCCGAACTCGGCTGGCATCAATAGGCGTGCAAGAATCAGCCCCAGAGCAAAGTTGATGACCTGACTGCCCGTATTGCCAATGAATACCCATTTGGCACCGTGGCGGATGCTGTCTCCCAGGCTCATTTGTTGGGTGTTGTCGAGTTTGCAGGAATCATTGGTGAGATGGTAGCAAGCTTCATGCCTGAGGTAGAGCCATGCGCGCGCGCAAGACTGCCTGATCGCTGCCGCTTCTGGCAGATGGGGCGAGTCGTGGCAAACCGCGCAATGGGTGGAATCGACGGAGCTGGTTTTCCAGTTTTCTCGCGTATACCGGTCATTATTTTGATTGTAACGGTGCGATTCATGGAGTTCTGCTTGGCGGTGTCAATGGTGGGGTGACTACAAGATTTCGTGAGGACAGGACCATCACCTGGGGCAGGTGGACGCGTATGCGTTCCCGATTATGCTGCCTTTGGGCGTATGCGTGGTCGATCCTGGCAGACAACGCGTCGCTCAGGCACTGCGTGGGTGTGATGGTATGTTCGAGCGACAGGCCGAAGTGCTGATACAGGCCTTCGAATTTATCCTGGTACGTGAACGACAGGATTGGCGTGCCACTACCCAGCGAGGCGATGGCCAGATGCATGCGTCCGGTGATGACCAGATCAAGAAAACTCACAACCCGTTTGATTGTGTCGGGGCGATCGATCCGGGTATAACGTGCGTGCGGAAAGCCATTCTGGTGCAATTGTTTTTCAAGCGACTGCAACATGGCAACGTCGCCGGATTGCGGCTTGAGGTCATGCGGAATCAGCACGAAAGCCAATGCGTTGCGCTCGCCGGCTTGTTTGAGCTGGTTCGCAATATGTCTGACCAGCGCATCAGCTCCGGACTGTGCGATTGCCGGAGCGAGGGCATGGGCGCTGAGGTTGACGCCAACCGGGGTGCGGCCCGAATTGCATATCGCCGTGATCCAGGCTTCCGCCTCGGGGTCGGGGTCGGAGGCGGGTTTCATCAGAAAGGCGCTGTCCGCACACAGGCTGGCTGGAATGCCAACCAGCTGAGTGAAACGTTCGAGCGACGGCTGGTCGCGCAGATTGACCGTGACCTCGGGATGCAGTCTCGACAGGGCATGAACCGCCGGACGGCGTGGATGGAGGTTGAAACTGAATCCAAGCATGGTGGCCGGAATACCGAGCTGCACGCTGTGATTGCAATAATCGACTATGCGCTGCACCAGCGCCGCGCCATATTTGCCATCGAGAACGTCTGCTCCCATCACGAACAGTGCGTGGTGCTGGCGGATGGCGTTGTCGAAGGCGAGGGTTCCCGTTTTTCCGGCCCACGCGGCCACCACCGGGATATCGCCCGTGCCCGGCACGGCAATGCGGTGGCTTTGCGTGCCAACAAGGGTGAAGGAGGATGCAGGGTTCCGTTCGAGCAGTGACTGGACGACCCCGGTAAGCATGGCCATGTCGCCCATGGAGCCGGATGGGTTGCCAACGTCGGCAGGGATGATCAGGAAACGGCTGGGAGTTTTCGGAGAGGCAGCAAGCTTGCCCCTGCGCAACCGGCGTAGCGGCAGGGTGACTTCGAAGAGGTTGCGAAGAATGATGGCTTGATCGACGAGAAATTGTTTGACGGTCATGGAGCAATCGGCAGGGCTAGGAATCGGGTGCACACAGTTGTGCCACCCGGTCGGTAAACAGAACCGGTGTGTAGTGTTCTGCGATCTGGGCATGTCCTTTTTCAGCTGAGCTGCAGCGGCTGTTGGCGTCGGCCAGCCAGGCCAGGCAAAGCTGGGCAAACTGCGCATCGTCTCGCGCCACCCCCAGCCCTGCACCTGCCAGGTCGGAGGTGAACGCGCTGGCGCAGTGCGGGGTGGTCACGCATGCGCGCCCATAAGCCAGGGACTCCAGGATCTTGATGTTGGTGCCACCGCCGGAATGGATCGGGGCGATAGTGAAGGCAGCATTGCGATAGGCCTCGCCCAGGTCGTCCACGAATCCGGGCGCGGAGACGTCCGGCTGCAGTTCCCAGGCGTGCCGTACCGCGGGTGGGGCCGCGCCGACGAGCCGCAGCCGGGCTTGCGGCTGGGCAGCCTTGATGGCAGGCCAGCAGCGGGCGAGGAAGCGATCGATTCCCTCGCGATTGGGCGCATACCAGAGCGAACCCACGAATAGCAGGGTGGAACTGTCTATCTGGGGAAGCGGCTGGGCTGGGGGATTGAACGGGATGTTGGGCAGCAGTACCGACTCCAGTTCGGGGTGGCGGGCCTGGTCGCGCCGGCTGACAAAAAAGAAGGCGCTAAAACGTTTGAGTTGCCGTTTGGCAAGCCAGGCAGCGTAGCTCGACTTGAGCCGTGCGGCCAGCGCCAGCGCGCCGGGCGCGTAATGGTAGCCCCAGTCGTCCAGGTCAACCACGGTGCGCACGCCAGGTGGAATGGCCAGTTTGCAGATGGGGTTGAGGTAGCGGCTGACGATGAACCGATATCGCCCGAGGTCGACGCCGGCCGCCCCGAGCGCGTGGTTCAGCGCCTGATCGGGCCTGTATTTTCCGATGCCGAGCGGGAGTTGGTGCCAGAACCCATGTGCGAGGAGGCGGGGCTTGGGCTCGGCCAGGCGGCTGGGTCCGTGGGTGGGCTCCAGCAGCAGCACATCCACCTCTCCGAGTGCCCGAAGGGCTTCGTACAGCAAGGCGGTACGCTGCTGGGCGCCTGATTGCGGGGCAAACGGCGAGGCGGGTGAAACCAGCAGGATTTTGTCAGGCATTGTCGGGGGTAGGGGGCAAAAAGCTGGATGGTCGGAGTTTCGGCACAAACGGCGAAATCATAACGCTTATTGGGTTCCCGTCCGTGTCACTCGCGCCGACCCTTCCGTCGGTCGCGGAGTGATTGCCCGCTCCCGGCATTGGAGCGTGAGAAAACTGACTGTTACGATGGCCGGTGTTTTTGCTGCACGCTGGCCGCGGGCACGGCAATTCACCGTTCAAGCCGTGCGCTGCGCCGGCGGGTGACGAAATTGACGAGGTTTCGATAAAGCGGTGCGGGTAGCAGGCTGGCGACGAGGTGCTTGAGATCGCCGACTTTCCAGTCGGCCTTGCGAAATGCGCGACGGAACAGGCGACGGGCGGAATCGGTGTCGTTGCGCCAGTGGCAGCGATAGGCTTCGCGCAGCAGCGGATCGTAGATCAGTTCGTTGAGGCGTGCGGGGGTGAGATGGGCGACACGCTCGGGGTAAAGTCGGGCAAAGTCGCGGTTCACCGCGACGCTATCGAACACCTGCCGCCAGTGCGGGATCCCGGAATGGCTGTGGGGGTGGCATCGATGAAACGCCAGCACTTCGGGCACGCGAACAAGACGGGGCTGGCGCGCGAGCATTCTCAGCCACAGGTCGTCGTCCATGGCGGTGGGTGCGCGTTCGGAAAATCCGCGCAATTCGTCGATGAGGGGGCGGCGGGTCAGCACGCTGTTGATCGGCCAGACGCCGTGCTCCAGAAAATGGCTGACGTCCTCACCCGCCTCGAAAGCGGGCGGAATGTGCGGCTGGGTGTCGGTGGCCGCAATCCCCATGTTTTGCCAGCCGCAATAGGCGACATCGGCCGGTTCGGTTTCGAGCGCGCCATGCAGCAGCCGCAGTGCATCGGTGTGCCAGGTGTCATCGGCGTCGAGAAAGGCAATATAGTTGCCGTTGGCGTGGGCGAGTGCCTGGTTGCGCGCGACAAATGGGCCGGCGCGATTCTGGTAGATCAGGCTGATGCGATCGGGATGAGCCGCAGCCAGGTGTTGCAGAATTTCGATCGAACCATCGGTCGAGCCGTCGTCTACGACAATGAGTTCTACATGGGGATAGCTTTGCCTGAACACGCTGCCGATCGCCTCCTCTACATACGGCGCGGCGTTGTAGCAGGGCATGACGATGGAAATCAGTGCGGGATCAAAGTTGTCCATGAACGGATTATGAGTTGGGCAGGCCAGGAAGCAAAGCGGCAGCCCGCGCTCGGGCCAGCTGCCTTTGGGTACAATCGATGATCGCGTCCATTTATGAATTTCAGCATGCAAACCCTCACCGTCGACCTCGGCGATCGCTCCTACCCTATCCACATTGGCTCAGGCCTATTGGATCGGGCTGACTTGCTGGTGCCGCATCTGGCGCAGAAGCGTGTGGTCATTGTGACCAATACTACCGTGGCGCCGCTGTACCTGGATCGCCTGGCCGCCACGCTGCAGGCTGCCGGCGTGGCGGTTTTCCCCGTGGTGCTGCCGGACGGCGAAGCCTATAAAAACTGGGAGACTCTGAAT
>JACDJC010001625.1_pt1 | contig 19549 bp, 19 predicted proteins | sample 7454191 | NCBI WGS metagenome assembly JACDJC01 (sample SAMN14253291, study PRJNA609438) | sludge metagenome | isolation source: sludge after 25d culture with pyrite and EDTA | collected 2018-12-20 | reverse complement strand
GCTGTCGAGTCGTTCTTCCTGCATGTCGATCACCATGTCCCGATGATCGACGGCCCGGACCTGCACCTACCGCTTCAGACTCATCTCATGTTGGAAACACCAGACCCCGTTCAGACTCATCTCATATTGGAAAAGACTCCAGGTTGTTTGAAATCACGTATGATCCAGGTTGCCCGGCAAAGGAGGGGAGATGCGCGCTCACTGTTTTCAACATGTGGCATTTGAAGGGCTTGGAAACATTGATTCCTGGCTTGCTTCCCATGGCTATGAGTTGACTGCCACGCGATTCTTTGAATCGGCGGACATTCCGGATCTCGAAGCAATGGATTTGCTGGTGGTCATGGGTGGTCCGATGAGTGTAAATGACGAAGACAGATTTCCATGGCTTGCCCAGGAAAAGAAATTCGTGCGCGAGGCCATCGACTCTGGAAAAGCGGTCCTGGGCATATGTCTTGGTGCCCAGATTATTGCAAATGCGATGGGCGCCAGGGTGTTTCCAAACCGTGCAAAGGAAATCGGCTGGCTGCCCATCCATGCAACTGCCCATGCTGACGAATCGATCTTCAATTTCCCTGCTTCGGCAACGGTGTTTCACTGGCATGGTGAAACATTCGATTTGCCATCAGGCGCGGTACGGCTCGCACGGAGCGAAGGGTGCGAGAATCAGGCATTTCAGCTTGGGAAGCGTGTAATTGGCCTGCAGTTCCATCTCGAAACGACACCGACATCGGCACGTGAGATCGTGTCGAATTGCCGCGACGAGTTGATTGCCGGAAGATACGTCCAAACGGAGGAAGACATTCTGTCGGCAGGCCTGGATCGTTATGAATTGATCAATGGTCTGATGGGAAGTGTCCTGAATTTTCTCCAGAGAAAGGATGGCCAAGGGGCTGCTGGTTGATCGAATATCGTCGTTCCGGTGCATGCCGTGGCCAGTCGAGTCAAATGTCCCGCCTCCGACGTTTGCCGGCATGACGAGTTTCACGATGCCGACTGAATTTTGATTGCCGTCAAAATTTGAACGATGCGACGAATTTTACGTTCGTCGCCGATTCGCCGCGCCGATTCTCCACGCTGCGGCCGACGAGTGCCTGCAACTCGATCCGGGACGTGGCTTTCAGCTTGACGGCCGCATTGCTTCGCAGATGATGGGCGCCGCCGTCATGGAGCGGGTGATCGTTGAGCAGATCAATTCCCACGATCCAGCGTTCGTGAGGTGAATACTCGATGAGGCCGCCGTAGCCAACGATATCCGTGTAGGCATGCTTGAAGCCATGCGTATGAAAGACCTCGGCGGTCAGGCGCACCTTTCCGAACTGCTTGCCGGCGCGAAGGGGCATCTTGAGCGTCGTCACGCCGGCGCCAACGCCGGAGGCGGTGTCGCCGGTATCGAACGAGAACTTGGGTTCCAGCAGGAATGCGGGCCGGTTACCGGACTTGCCGATGAATCTCCACATCAGCTTGGCCGTGATGTCCTTGGCACCGCCTCGACTGCCGCGCTGCGGCGTGTCCACGGCTCCATAGCCTGCGGCAGCCTCGAACGACAAATCGTCGGAGAATGGCGCCGCGAATTTCAGGATCGGGAATCCGTAGGTATCCTTGGAATCGGTGTGTTTCCGGGTAAATTCGATTTTTATCTTCTTTGTTTTACTCGGATTCGTGCTGCCTATTTCCCATGGGCCCGCCAGGGTCGATGGGGATATGCCCAGCAGGGGAAGTGAGCAACAGACGATACGCAGCCAGAAAAACAACATGGCAGGGAGCCTCCGCCAAATTTGAAGATTGTTTTGTTGGCTTGCGGCATGCCTCCCGCTGGCTCTCGTACGGATTCAGAAAGTCGTCGTCATCCTGCCACGCGATCACTCCTGCTCGATTTCCAGCACCGCCAGGCTGATCTGGCGTCCAAGATTGGTTTCCCATTCGGCCCAATTGCCGAATGCCTTCAATTTCTCGGCAACGACGGGCTTCATTTCGTAGTCGCTCATTCCTTCGTCGTACAGGCGCCGCACTTCGGCCATGAGGATGTCGAACCAGGCCTTCTGTTCTTCGACCAGCGTGCGGTCGCCGGCTTTGCCGTGACCTGGGACGTAGAGGCGCGCATCGAGGGCGAGCGCACGATTCGTCTCGCGCATGATGCCCTTGAAGGTGCCATCGGCGAGGTTCATCACCTGGCGGCCGAGCACATTGTCGCCGGTGAAAAGAATGCGATCCTCGACGAGCTCGATCATGATGTCCGTTTTGCTGTGCGCGTCGGCCGATCCATGGATGCGGAACGTCTTGCCGTCGATCTTGAAGGTCTGGCCGTCGGCCGCCTCGATGGCGGGAATCTCGGGGCGCGTACCGTCGGTGTAGCCCTGCGTCATGTCGGATATCAGCTGCACCCAGAACGCCGCGGCGCCGTCGTGCGCCTTGCGGATCATGTCCGGATGGCCGATGAGCTTCGCATGGGGCCAGGTTTCCAGGATCGCCTGGTTGCCCAGCCAGTGGTCGCCGTGGACGTGGGTGTTGAAGACGTGGGTGACGGGTTTGCGGGTCGTTTTCTGCAGTTGCGCAACGACCATGCGGCCAGCCTGCACGCTCGAACCGGGGTCGATGAGCACGACGCCGTTTTCGGTGATGATCCAGGCGGGGTTGTTCATGAAGCCCTGGTTTTCGACCGAGGGTACACCCTGCGGCCCGTGGATGACGTGCACGTTCGGCGCGATTTCCGCTGCGGGATGCGGGCGTACGGCGTCGCCGGGGTCGCCGAATGCATGGTTGCAGACAAGGAGCGCGGCAACGAGGAGTATTTTGTTCATGGTCGATCTCCGGTCGAAAACGAAAAGCGGGGAACGGTGGTTGCCGTGGACGGCCGGATGGTTCCGCTCACCACCATTTCTCGAAGATGATCCGGCTCATGGGGATGCCCATCCGGTCATGAAGCAGCGTGCTCATGTCTTCGATCATGCCTCTCGGGCCGCACAGATAATAGAGCGTATCCGGTGGCGCGTCGATCTGCTGCAGCCTGGCGGCATCGATGCGGCCGCTCCGGCCGGTCCACAATGGCGCCGGCTGGGTGACGGTCAGTTCGACGGCAAGGTTGGCATGGGTGCGCGCCGCGGCGAGAAGCTCGTCATGGAACAGGATTTCCTCGGGTGCCGAGACGCTGTAGACCAGGTGCACGTTGGTCGACAGGCCGGCGTCGCGAGCGAAACGGAAGATGGAGACGAGCGGCGTGACGCCGACGCCGCCGCCGATGAGGACGATGTTCTCGCTCATTTCCGGCAGGTATACGAAGGGTCCCTGGCCCTGGCTCACCCGCACGCGGTCACCGAGGTGTGCGGCGTCGTGGATCCAGCGTGCCACCGGATGCCGCCCGCTGGTACGAATGGCCAGTTCTATGCCGCCGCGCTCGAGCGGGGAGTTGGTGATGGAAAAACCGGCGGTGCATGGCGTACCGTCGATCTCGACGCTGAAGTCGACCCATTGGCCCGGCAGAAAGCGAAAAGCCGGATCGGGAATCGACAGCCGCAGGGTGTGTATGGTGGGCGTGGCCGGAGTGATGGCCACGATTTCGGCATCGAAACGCAGCACGCTCAGGCCTTTCGCTGCGCGAAATCCAGCGCGGCCGAATTGATGCAGTAGCGCAGCCCGGTGGGGGCGGGACCATCGGGAAAGACGTGGCCCAGATGTGACCCGCACCGCTTGCACGCGACTTCGGTACGGACCATGCCATGGCTCGTGTCGGTCGTCTCGCTCACGGCCATGGTGTCGAGTGCTTGCGTGAAGCTCGGCCAGCCGCTACCGGAGTCGAATTTCGCGGTGGAATCGAAGAGGGCTGCGCCGCATCCCGCACAGTGGTACGCGCCGTCCGCATGATGGTTCCAGTAACGGCCGCTGAATGCGGCCTCGGTGCCGTGTTCACGCAGGATGCGGTATCGGTCGGGGGTGAGGCGCTGACGCCAGGCGTCGTCGTCGGGGGGCAGAGGGGACATGATTGTTGTCGGGAGCTGTGCTTATGGTTGACAAGCCAATGATACTAGGTTTAAATCACAAATAGATATTAGACTTTGTCTAAATATCCATGGCTGTGATGCGGGGAAATGCTATATAGGTGTTTGAAGCGTCGTTCGCGCGTCACGGGCAGGCTGTCTGTCAGCAGGCAAATCATCAATCCAATCAAGGAGATCAGGTCATGCAACTCAAAGGCTCGAAAACCGAACAGCATCTGAAGGATGCCTTCTCGGGTGAATCCCAGGCCAACCGCCGTTACCTCTACTTCGCAGCCAAGGCGGACGTGGAAGGCTACAACGACGTCGCCTCGGTGTTCCGTTCCACCGCGGAAGGCGAGACCGGCCACGCCCACGGCCACCTGGAGTACCTGGAAAAGTGCGGCGACCCGGCCACCGGCATGTCGTTCGGCCCGACCGCCGAGAACCTGAAGACGGCGATTGCCGGCGAGACCCACGAGTACACCGACATGTACCCGGGGATGGCCAAGGACGCGCGCGCCGAGGGTTTCGACGAGATCGCCGACTGGTTCGAGACCCTGGCGAAGGCCGAGCGCTCGCACGCCAACAAGTTCCAGAAGACCCTGGACAGCCTGGGCGCCTGAGCCCTCGCAGGGGCGGGCGGGTGCCCGCCCTGTTTCAAGGCTTTATCCGCGAAGGGCGCGAAAAAACGTGGAGAACATCCAAAGAATGCAAGGCGAATCAGATCGGTCGCTCCTGGTCTTCCCGCCTTCGTCTTGATTTTCGCCTCGTGGTCCTCCGCGTCCTTCGCGGATAAATTCTCCAGTAATCACAGCAAGGATCGCCATGATCATCCGTGAAGGCAACCTCGAAGCCCCAACTCGCCACCCCCTCGACTGGAAGAATCCGGATTTCTACAACGAGGACAGGCTCAACGACGAACTCGAGCGCATTTTCGACATCTGTCACGGCTGCCGCCGCTGCGTGTCGCTGTGCACCGCGTTTCCGACCCTGTTCGATCTGGTCGACGAGTCCTCGACCATGGAGGTCGACGGCGTTGCCAAGTCCGACTACTGGAAGGTGGTCGACGAGTGCTACCTGTGCGACCTGTGCTACATGACCAAGTGTCCCTACGTGCCGCCGCATCCGTGGAACCTGGATTTTCCGCACACCATGCTGCGCGCCAAGGCGATCAAGTTCAAGAAAGGCGGGGCGACGTTCCGCGACAAGCTGCTGTCCAGCACCGACCTGATGGGCAAGCTTGCCTCGATCCCGGTGGTCGTGCAGGTGGTCAACGCCAGCCTGCAGAACAAGCCGATCCGGAAGATGGTCGACGGCGTGCTGCACATCCACCCCGAGCGCAGGCTGCCGCAGTACGACAGCGCAAAATTCCGTGCCACCGCCAGGCCGCGCAAGGATTTTCCGGTGAAGGATGGCGCCAAGACTCCCGGCAAGGTGGCGATCTACTCGACCTGCTACATCAACTACAACGAGCCGGGCATCGGCCACGATCTCCTGAAGCTGCTCGCCCACAACGAAATCCCGCACGTGCTGGTGGACAAGGAAGCCTGCTGCGGCATGCCGAAGCTGGAACTGGGTGATCTCGAAGCCGTGGCGCGGCTGAAGGAGACCAATATCCCGCATCTGGCGAAGCTCGCGCGCGAAGGCTACGCGATCCTCACCGCGATTCCGTCGTGCACGCTGATGTACAAGCAGGAACTGCCGCTGATGTTCCCCGACGACGCCGACGTGCAGGCGGTAAAGGCGGCGATGTGGGATCCGTTCGAGTACCTGATGGCGCGCAACGTCGATGGCCTGTTGAAGACCGATTTCAGCAAGCCGCTCGGCAAGGTGTCCTATCACGTGCCTTGCCACCAGCGCGTCCAGAACATCGGCAACAAGACGCGCGACGCGCTGCAGCTGACCGGCGCCGACGTGACGCTGGTCGAGCGCTGCGCGGGCCATGACGGTACCTGGGGCGTGAAGAGCGAGTTCTACGACAAGTCGATGAAGATCGGCAAGCCGGTGTTCCGCCAGATGGCCGAACCGCAACCGGATTACGTCAGTTCCGACTGCGCGATCGCCGCACGCCACATTCTGCAGGGCATGGGCGAGGACGCCACGGCGCAGAAACGGCATCCGATCACGCTGTTGCGCATCGCCTATGGCCTCGATTGATCGTTCGCAAGGAGAAAAACATGCCGCAAATCACCCGTGACAGCCTGCTGAGCCTCGAAGCATATGCCAAGCAGCGTTCGCAGATACGTGCCGAGATCATGTCGCACAAGAAGAACCGCATGGTCGAACTGGGCGGGCACGTCACCCTGTTGTTCGAAGACGAGAAGACCATGCGCTACCAGATCCAGGAGATGCTGCGCACCGAGCGTACCTTCGAGGACGCCGGCATCCAGGACGAACTCGATGCCTACAATCCGCTGGTTCCGGACGGCATGAACTGGAAGGCGACGATGATGATCGAATATCCCGATCCGGAGGAACGGCGCCTGGCGCTGGCGCGCCTGAAAGGCATCGAACTGCGCGTATGGCTGCAGGTCGCCGAGCAGCCGCGCGTCTATCCCATTGCCGACGAGGACCTGGAACGCGAGACCGAGGAAAAGACCTCGGCGGTGCATTTCCTGCGCTTCGAACTCGATCCCGCCTCGATCGCGGCCGCGAAGGCCGGGGGTGCGATCAGGATGGGCATCGACCTGCCCGCCTACACGGTGGAGGCGACGACGCTGTCGGAGCACGTTCGTGCTGCACTGGTGCTCGATCTGGCCTAAGATGACGAAAAGGCACTGAGCGCATTCGCACCCCCCGTTCCGCGGGGGCGCGCGATGGCCCTGGATGTCGGGAGTCGAGGGCCATTGCGTCGACGTCGGGCGCAGTGTCCCCTGGGTTCAGGCGGCCCGCAAGCACGCTCCATGAAAAGCACAAAATTCGTACGCCGCCTTTCTTGCGGAGAGAAACGCAATGCTGGATCGATGGTTGGTTCACCAGGTGCGCCGTCGGGTCGAGGGCTCCGGGCTGCCGCTGGCAATTGAATTGTGGGACGGTCGGCAGGTCGGCCAACATCCCGCGCGCGTGCGAGTGCGCCTGCGGCGGCCGACCAGTCTCAAGGCGATGGCAACCCCCAGCCTGGGCGCACTGGCGCGTGCCTACGTCGAGCAGCATCTCGATATCGACGGCGACGCACGCGACATCCTGGCGTTGGGCGAACACCTCTGCCGCGGTGGCGCCGAGCGGGTCAAGTCGCCGCTGGGCGCATGGCAATGGTGGCGGCATACGCGCGAACGCGATCGCCGCAACATCCAGTATCACTACGACGTATCCAACGATTTCTACGGTCTGTGGCTGGATGCGCGGCGGGTTTACTCGTGTGCCTACTTCCGCACCCCGGACATGAGTCTCGACGCCGCCCAGGAGGCCAAGCTCGATCACATCTGCCGCAAGCTCGACCTCAAGCCGGGCGAACGCTTTCTCGATATCGGCTGCGGCTGGGGCGGACTGATCCTGCATGCGGCGGAACGCTATGGTGTGCGGGCGCTCGGCATCACCCTGTCCGAGGACCAGCATGCCCATGCATCCCGCCTGGTGGCGGAACGCGGGCTGGCCGACCGTGTCGAGGTGCGCAGGATGGATTACCGCGACGTGCCGGAACGCGAGGCCTTCGACAAGATCGCCAGCGTCGGCATGTTCGAGCACGTCGGACGCGGCAAGCTGTCGACCTATTTCGCACACGTCGCCGCGCTGCTCAAGCCGGGCGGGCTGGTGCTCAATCATGGCATCACGGCCGCCGCACCGGACAGCGGGGGGCTGGGCAGCGGCATTTCCGAATTCGTCGACGACTACGTGTTTCCCGGTGGGGAACTGGTACACGCGTCCGAGGTGCTGCGCACCGCCGCCACGAGCGGGCTCGAATGCCTCGACGCCGAGAACCTGCGTCCCCATTACGCCAGGACACTGTGGCATTGGGTCAGCCGGCTGGAAGGCCATGCCGACACGGCGCGCCGCCTGGTCGGCGAGCACAGATACCGTATCTGGCGCATCTACATGGCCGGTTCCGCGTACGCCTTCGAGCGCGGCTGGCTGGAACTGTGGCAGGTGCTGGCCGGCAAGGGCGTGGACGGCGCGCAGCCCAGCTATCCGTTCACCCGGGACTACATGTATCCGGATGATGCGGCTGTTGCCCGCTGACGGCTGTGCGGAAGCTCCGTCACCGGCTGGCGGCGGCGAGGTCCGGCGGGACGAGGCCGCGGCGCGTTGCTGGCTGCCTGGGGCCACGCACCGGCACGGGAGTGCGGGCGTCAGTCGCAGTGCACCGGCTGGTCCAGATGCTGGTCGCTGTGCGACCGTGGATCCTCCAGTGGTTCCAGGTGCGTCGTGAGGTGCACGTGCGGCAATGCGCAGCGAATGTCGGACTCGATGCGTTCCACCCAGTCGTGGGCGTCCTGTACGCTCCACGCCCCCGGCACCAGCACGTGCAGTGAAACGAAGGCTCGGGTGCCGGACTGGCGCGTGCGCAGCGCATGGAAATCCAGACCCTGCGTGCGATAGCCTTCCAGTACGCGTTCGATCGTTGCGACCTCCGCCATCGGCAGTGAGCCGTCCATCAGCCCGTCGGCCGAGCGCTGCAGCAGTTTCCAGCCCGTCCACATGATGTTCGCCGCCACCCCGAGGGCGATGACGGGATCCAGCCACAGCCAGCCGGTTGCCCAGACCAGCGCCACGCCGACGATCACCCCTGCCGAGGTCCATACGTCGGTGAGCAGGTGCTGCGCATCCGCTTCGAGGGTGATCGAGCGGTATTTGCGTCCGACTTGCAGCAGGATGCGGCCGGCGGTGAGGTTGATGATCGACGCGAGCACCGAAACGATCAGGCCGGCACCCACCGCTTCGAGCGGCTGGGGATGGAACAGGCGTTCGATGGCCGCGTAGCCGATCAGCAAGGCCGCGAGAAGGATCAGAAAGCCCTCGAACGCGCTGGAAAAATACTCCGCCTTGCCGTGGCCATAGGCGTGTTTGCGATCGGCCGGCATGGCCGCGAGCGAAAGCATCGCCAGCGCCATCAACGCACCCGCGAGATTGACGAAGGATTCCAGCGCATCGGAGAGCAGGCCGACCGAATCGGTCACCCACCAGGCCCAGCCCTTGAGCCCGATGGTGGCGACGGCGGCGGCGATCGAGAGCCAGGCGTAGCGTTTCAGAGTGGCGGGCAGCATGGGTCGATTGTAGCCCGCGGTGCGCGCGATCAGGGTGACATCCGGTGCGGGCGTGCGCCGCGCAGATCGTGGTGCCACGGCTGGGAGTCCTGACGGGCACAAGCGCGCCGTGGCGACGCGGCGCGCCTGACTCCGTCAATTCATTCGCTACGCGGGTGGGTTTCCGGCTGGAGCATCCGGGCGGCCGGCGGCGTGCCGAGATTGGCCACGAGAAAATCGATGAAGGCGCGCGCACGGGCGGAAAGATGGCGCGTCGGCGGATACACCGCGTAGGCGGCGGGTTCCGGCCATCGATGGTCCGCCAGCACCTGGACCAGCTGCCCCGAACGCAGGGCGGCGTGTACGTAGAAGGCGGGCAGCAGGACGAGACCCTCGTCCGCCAGGGCGGCCTGCAGCAGGAACTCCCCGCTGCTCGCGGCGAGGCGGACCGCCACGCGTACCTGGCCGGCGCGGCCGTCGGGATCGTGATGGCTCCACAGGTCCGGGTCGCGCACGTTGCTGTAGACCAGGCAGGCGTGGTGGCGGAGATCGGCTGCGCTACGCGGCGTGCCGTGGCGCGCGAGATAGCCGGGACTCGCGCCCACCAGGTGGGGAACGGCGGTCAGGCGGCGCGCGATCAGGCTGGAATCCGCGAGCGTGGCGATGCGGATGGCCAGGTCGAAGCCTTCCTGCATCAGGTCCACCTGGCGGTCGTTGAAATCGAGTTCGAGGTACACCTCGGGATGCTGCTTCATGAAGGCCTGGAGCAGCGGGGCCAGGTGGAGCAGCCCGAATGCCTGGGGCAGGGCCACCCTCAGACGTCCGCGCAGCGCCCCGTGCGCCTGCGATACCTCGGCTTCCGCCTCTTCGACGTCGGCGAGGATGGCGACACAACGCTCGTAGTACGCGCGCCCGCTTTCAGTGAGATTGAGGCGTCGCGTGGTGCGCTGGATCAACGAAACGCCGAGATCGGCCTCCAGTTCGGCAAGGCGTCGGCTGACGGCCGATTTGGCGAGGTCGAGGCGTGCCGCGGCAGCGGTGATGCTGCCGGTTTCGACCACCGCCACGAAAATCTGCATGCGGATGAATCGTCCCATTGTTGCTTATATTGCAATAGTAAGTTTCTAAATCATATATTTATTCTGTATGAAGCAAAAGCCATAATGGCTTCACCGCGTCACGTTTGACGGACCGTCCACAGGAGTGAATCCATGCCAAGCCACCTCGTCACACCCGTCCCATTCCCCCTGCGCGTTCTGCGCGTCGACGCCAGCGCACGTATCGAGGGCTCGGTCACGCGCGAACTTGCCGATCGCTTCATTGCCGGGCTGAGGCACCGTGCCGGTGAAGTGAGCCTGACGCGACGCGATCTCGCGCAGCGAGTGCCCTGCATCGATGGCGACTGGGTCAGCGCCAATTTCACCGCCCCGGATGCGCGCAATGCCGACCAGCATGCCGTGCTTGCCGGCTCCGATGCGCTGGTGCGGGAGGTGCAGGCCGCCGACGTCTGGGTGATCGCCACACCCCTCTACAATTTTGGCGTGCCGGCGGCCCTCAAGGCCTGGATCGACCAGATCGCCCGCGCCGGAGTGACCTTCCGCTACACGGAAGAGGGCCCCAGGGGACTTTTGGCCGACCGCAAGGTCTATGTGCTGGTGGCGACCGGCGGTACCGAGGTCGGCAGCGCGATCGACTTCGCCACCCCATGGTTGAGATTCGTGCTGGGGTTCCTCGGCATCACCGACGTCACGGTGATTGCCGCCGATTGCGGCAACCTGCGCGGCGCCGCGGCGGTCCATGAGGCCGGCGCACGCATCGACAGCGTGCTCGATCGCGACTGGTTGCAGCGGACCGCCGCCTGAAGCAGCGTGTTTTCATGGTTATGAAAGGAGAGCGTCATGAGTATGCGAACCATCCGCCAACGCGTTTCCGCACTCGAAGTGACCGAGGGCGCGGGCGTCACCGTGCATCGCAGCATCGGTACCCCGGCATTGCGGAATCTCGATCCCTTCCTGATGCTCGACCACTTCGGCAGCGACGATCCGGACGAATACATCGCCGGCTTTCCGGAGCACCCGCACCGCGGCTTCATCACCTTCACCTACATGCTCGACGGCCACATGGAGCATCGCGACAGCATGGGCAACCGCGGCGATCTGCAGGCCGGCGGCGCACAGTGGATGAAGGCGGCGAGCGGGGTGATCCATTCCGAGATGCCGAAGCAGACCGCGGGCCTGATGCGCGGTTTCCAGTTGTGGATCAACCTGCCTGCCAGCGAGAAGATGTCCGATCCCGCCTATCAGGAATTCTCCGCCGCGGCGATTCCCGAAACGGTGCGCGAGGGCGCACGCGTGCGCGTGCTGGCCGGCGAGTTCGATGGCATTCATGGCGCCATCGAGGATCCGGCGACGGACGTGCTGTACCTCGACGTCGCACTCGAGGCCGGGCGGCGCTTCGAGTCGCCGCTGGCCGGCGACCGCAACGCCTTCGTCTACGTCTTCGAAGGAGACGCGACGCTCGCCGTCGACGCGCTGCCGCGGCACACGCTGGCGGTGCTCGGCAAGGGCGAACATCTCGCGATCGAAGCAGGAGGCGAGGGCGCGCGCTTCATCCTCGTCGCCGGCCGCCCCATCGGCGAACCGGTGGTCCAGTACGGTCCCTTCGTGATGAACCGCCGGGAGGAGATCGAACAGGCTTTCGCGGACTACCGCGACGGCAGGCTGGTGCGCACGCGCGCCGTGATGACGGGGCGCTGAACGCTGCATTTACCAGGCCTGGACAACTGCAACGGTAGTAGCACCAAGAAATTTACGGAATATCATCCTGGACATGATGGACAATCATAGCCAGACAATACGCAGTGGAGCCGGAAAGCGTTGCCGCGACCAAGGTAAATGTATTGTGAATTCAAGTGGCACTGTCGAGTCTCTTGGATTGTCGGCGTGTCACAACGGCTCCGCAATCGAATACGCCCCCATGGGGTTCGATCAATTATTACAGTAATATAGTGGCCATCATGCGCGAGACTCTCCAGCACAGCAGCCTCCTTGGATCCATGGGTATAGCGAGCATCTCCAGTTTGATCAGGCGAGGGAGCGGTATTCTTCCGGATAGCCTTATATTTCGCGCGGTGGCCGGATTTCTGGTTATACTGGCCATGATCTCAGCCGTTATGTTTTATGGAATTGATGGTTTCATCAGTCAACAATTCAGTGGCCTACATAATGAGCGTGTGGCTATTCAGAATAGCCAGATTCAACAATTGATTCGTGATGAGCTCACCACCTATGAGGCGCTTGCCCAGCTTGTGGTGGCTGATTCTGATTTACGGCAAAGTGCACAATATCATTTTTATCTGGATGGAGAGGCTGCGCCATTACGGGTAGATCTCAATCGCATAGCCAAGGCGTTTCGCCTGGAATGGCTTGCAGTATGGAATACATCGGGTAGGCTCGTTGCGGCGGGCAATAGGGCGTTGGCTCGCCAGCCGAAGGATAAAGCAGCCCTTAACACTTGGGCCACTCTGGCCTGGATTAATGAAAAACTCTGGGTGATTTCTTCCACGCCAATCATCGTCGGTGACGATATTACTGGCTGGGTTCAATTGGGGCGTCAGGCCACCACACGGGGGAATGCGACTATTCTGTCCGACGAGCGCCTAACCGTGCATCCGGTCCAGGCCGACAGTCCGCAGCCGCCATCGTCGATACGCATTCCAGTCTGGTCTCCCGAAAGTGACATCCGCGCACTCGATATTGTTGTTGCTGATCCAACGCGTGAGGTATTGGCAGATACCAAACGCCTGATTGCATTGGCCTTTCTGGCTACTGTTTTGCTGCTCGCCATTGCCATCGTGATTTATTTACAACGCGTACTGATGCCGATCAGGCAATTGACGGCGGCGGTCGGACATCTGCCGGAACAAATCAAGACGGATCAACTAAATTTTTTGAAAATTGGCGGCTATGGAGAAGTTCGTCAACTGGTCAGAGCCTTCAACGATATGATTCGTCATCTGTCGCGCTTGCGCCAGATGGAAGCTGAGATGCATGCTCAAGAAAAACTATCCGCCGTGGGTAGGGTGGCAATGAGGGTGGCCCATGATCTGAACAACCCAATGACGGTAATTAAGAACACAGCTCATCTGTTGAGGCTGGAGTTTGCCAACAAGCCCGAGCTTCTTGCGGAGCTTGACTTGATCCTGCATTACTGCGTCCGCTGCACATCTACCATCAACAATCTGCTTCGTTTTGGCAAACCTGCAAAACTGAAAATCGAAACTATCGAACTCGGTGCTTGCATGCTTGCCTACCAGAAAAGGCGAAAGCATTTGAATTGCGAAAAAAAGATCAACCTTATTCTTCAGCCAGGTGGTCCCTACTTTACCCGCGGTGATCTCTATCAACTTGAGCAGATGGTTGACAATCTCCTGGACAATGCGTTCGAAGCCAATGACAATCAGGTTGTCGAGATAATCATCGGAGCTGATTTGGATGGCCGATACTTCATTCGATTTACCGACTACGGCAAGGGCTTCAAAGGTGACGAAGCGGACAAGGCCTTTGAACTGTTTTTCACAACCAAACAGACTGGAACAGGCCTTGGACTTTCGAATGCATACGCCATCGCCCAAGCACATGGTGGCGATATTCGGGTTACGGATGCTGCGACCGGAAGCATAACGGTATGGCTCACACCTGGTATCTGAGGGCACCTTTTTTCAGTTGCCGAAAATATTCCGGTGCGTCGCCAAGTTCGGCAGCCTGTGTCTTATTCACAGGGATGGCATTCCTGGCGATGATTCGTTGGCCCTCCTGGCTGTAGATAAAATCTAGGAATGGCCTCATCAAGTCTTCGATCCATAGCGCGAAGATAAGATTGAGCGGACCACTCAATGGATAGTCTCCGTGCGAAACGCTACGTACGCTTGGCATGACGCCGTCGACGCTCATGACTTTGAGTTGACCGCGCTTGACATAAGGAGCGGCGAGTACCCAGCTGTCAACTCCCAGGGACGGCCGAAAACGTGCCAGGTGGCGTAAGTGATCCGTATCGGTGTTGGAATGCATGGCGTGCTTTGACCAGGTTTTTCCGCCGTCGAGCAGGGTCGTACGTACAGGCTCAAGATAAGACGGACAGTGATTGTGCACGATGAATGCGATCGGCCGATCGGTTCCTCCTAATTCCCGCCAATTTTGGACCTCACCGGTCGCCACTTTACGCAGGGTGGTAAGGCTGATGTCATGTACCGGGTTGTCGGGCGAAGTCAGAACCACTTTCATGTCTTGCGCAACGGGCAACCAGTGCATGCCAGTGGCGGGCGAGTCCGGTACCGGACAGCATAATTCTCCGAAATGAGCCTTGCCTACCCGTGCGGCGATTAGACCTCCATCGCATCCATCACCGATCACTCTGACCCGATTTCCGGTGCGCTTTTCGTAAAGTAGGGCGATTTCGTCCAGAAAGCCAAGCTTTAACAATCGAGTGCCAATACAAGTCAGATCTTTCGGTAGGATGTCAGGATCGATGCGTAATACTGACATTGATGCGGGTGAAATGCACATATTTCCACTGATAACGCCATCGAGCTTGTCCAGTTCTGCGTCGCGTTTCGTTGCGGCACCGAGAGTCAGCGTTAAACTACTCATTCCTAATCCACCCAACGTAGTGAGAAATTTTCTCCTTTCATACAAAAATTTTCTCAGTTCCATAGTGTTCACCCTCCCTTGCTACAGTTTACGTAATAGGGTCTTGTAATCGATACCTAACAGCCTGGCAGCATGAGTCTTATTCCCTGATGTCATTTCAAGGACAAGTCGGACATGTATTCGTTCCGCTTCGGCTAGAGTCAGAATTGTATCCTGTCCAGATTCCTCTGCTACAATTTCTCCTCGCGCAATATGATTCAGCATGGTTAGCGTAATTTCCTGTGCTGAGTCCTCGCACAGAATCACCGCCGCTTCAATCAGATTTTCAAGTTCACGCACATTCCCGGGCCATGCCATCTGCTGCAGGTAGTAGAGAGCATCGGAGCGAATCTGACGCACCCGTTTGCCGTGGGTGCGGCTGTAATGTTGCATGAATTGCTGAGCAAGTAACGGTATGTCTTCGATACGTTCGCGCAGCGGCGGCAACGTAGTTCCCAGCACACGTAGACGGTGATAGAGATCGCGGCGAAATCCGCCAGTCTGGACCAGTTTTTCCAATTTTTCGTTAGTGGCGGAAATGATGCGAAAATCGACCTCCTGTTCTCGGTCGCCACCGACGGGGCGAACCCGTCTTTCCTGAATGACGCGTAGCAATTTGGCTTGAATCAGGGGGGACATGGAATTTACCTCGTCTAAAAACAAGGTTCCACCGTGTGCCTCACATAATAGACCTTTGCGATCCTGGGTGGCACCGGTAAAGGCGCCGCGCCGATGACCAAATAGCTCGGAATCGGCTAACTCATCGGGAATGGCTGCCATGTTGATCGCCACAAAAGGTCCTTGGTCTGCATGTATGGCACGTGCGACCAATTCCTTGCCAGTACCGCTTTCACCTTCGATCAGTACGCTTGCGCGTGTATGTCGTACACGCAGAATCCATCTGTGCAGACGTTCGATGACTGTGCTCTGACCATTGATGCTGCGCAGATACCCGTCTTGGCCCAGTAGAGAGCGTTTAAGGGCTTCGCAACGTGCGCGCAGCACCAGATCCTGCTCAAATTTAGCGACGATCAACTGTACGGACTCGGGATCGAAGGGTTTAGGTAAAAAATCGAAAGCCCCTAGCTTCACCGCACGTACCGCATTTTCGATGGTGGAATAAGCGCTAACCACTACGACCGGGGTGTCTGGAAGAACACCTTGAATGCGATTCAATACCTCGAATCCATCGAAATCAGGCATCACTAGGTCGAGGAATATTAGGGTTGGCTCAAGCTCCGGAAGCTCGTGTTCCAGATCAAATTTACCAGTCCGAGTGGTGATCTGAAAGTCGCCGCAAGTTTGTATCACTCGGCCGAGGATACGTGCAATTTCTGGCTCGTCATCAATAATCAAAATCTTATATATATTAATTGATTCGGTGGCTGGAGATATGTCTGTCGGCTCAGATGGCATGTTTGGCAAGAGAAGAAGCAGAGTCATTGGCAAAGCAATATATGAGCCACCTTAATCGCATCTTGCGAACCGTGTCAAGTTTATGGGGTTGTCTGTAAGAAATATGAAAAACAATGCGGATGTCTGCTATGGCGTTTCTCCTATGACATGACATGGCAGATTGGCGATACGCCAGTTACGGTATTTGTCCAAGCCACCGTCGTTTAAATTTATTATTATTTATCAATATGTTATATATTTTTCCCGTCATGGCATAGTGTTTGCTTAAAGTCTTTCCGGGTGAACGCAAATCATGCGGCAGTAGCGTTTTTTTCCCAACCTGTTTGTTTAATTAATGGAGAGGCCATGAACATTCCAAGAAAACTTAAATTGCTGGTTTTCGGTACCTGTCTAACAGCCGCTGCACTTTTGGCATCCGCAGAAGAGTATCCAAAATTCGATTATATGCCTGGTAAGGATCTGGCGGTTCCTCATGTTTCAGGAGACACAAAGTTTTCAAATACCTATCAGTATTGGAAGGATGAAAAAGCCCTTGAGGATGCCAAGAAAAGCGGAAAGATGTCCCATGAGATGAACTACAAAGATTTCCGCTGGGCCGTCAAAAGTTTCGATGCGGAAGGTGCAATCGACATCGGAAAAAAATATTACAACGAAAAAAATGCCAAAGGGCAATCTTGTGCTTCCTGTCATGGTGCAGAGGGAGAAAAGCTCGATGGAATATACGCAAATTATCCTGCCTACAATAAACGCCTGAAGCGTGTTGTAACCGTTCCTACACAAATAAAAACCTGTGCAACCGAACGACTCGGCTTCGACTGGAAGGAAAACACGCGTCAGAATACGCTCATCGATTTCTTCGTTGGGTCGCTATCCGATGGCAAAGTCGTGAAGATCGATGCTGTCTCGCCGGGGCCGATCAAGACATCCTATGAACGTGGTCGTAACCTTTTCTTCAAGCGTGGTGGCCATTTTAACTTCGCCTGTGCGAGTTGCCATACCCCACCAGCCGCAGGGAAATACCTACGTGGTCAGCGGCCGACGACGTTTTTCGGTGATGCGGCTCAATATCCCATCTACCACTTTCCTTACTCGTTGCCAGGTGATGATTTCGAGTATGTCTTCACCCTGCAGCACCAGATTAAGTCATGCCAAATTTTATCCAGAATGTATCCTGGGGAGGAGGGCAGTCCCGCTATGACCGATATTGAGGTGTTCCTCAAGGCCTCGTCGAATGGCTACAAGATGAGTGTCCCGGTTGCTGAATACAATATGGATACAAGCTATCTAGACTGAGAAATATCTTCGATGGTTACTGATTAAAAAGGAAAATCGACATGAAATTTATCTCCATAAAATATTATATAGTCCTGGCTATATTAGCCACTTCCTTGGCCGTCGGAGCAGTTGGTACAAGCTCGGCCGAGGAATCGCCGAAGTGGGTTCCAGGCGAACAGTATCCTCGTGAACTACTCAAAAATTTCCCTTGCCATGACTATGATTTGCCCTGCGGAAAAATGACGTCACCACCGGTCGAACGTGTCAAATTCAAGGGGCCGCTCAAAGGGGATGCAGAACGGGGTGAAAAAATTGCAACTAATCTGCGTTGGGGAAACTGTATAGCCTGCCATGCCTTGCCTAAGCATGAGGGTGGCACCATTGGCCCCAGTTTGAAGGGATATGCATATCGGGAAATTCCCTTGGACTATACATATCAACGTCTCTGGGACGTCCGTTTCTACAACCCAAATGCCTTCATGCCCGTTTATGGACCAAACAAGGTACTGACTGACCAGGACGTGCAGGATGTCATGGCATTCCTATACACAAAATAAAATAGGTTTCTCGGGTAACGATCACAATCCCGTGTCAATACACGGAAAGGAAATCACCAATGACTGATATTTGGAAAAATCCTACTCAATACATTTTGCTGGTTCTTTGTTTTTCGGCTATTCAGGCGGCTTCAGCAGAGGCGGAGATCGGTATCGATTCCTACAAGGCATGGCCTATGTTGTACGGACGCGAGTCCACGTCGTCGGACGACGTCAGTATGACCATGGGTGTCGAGATGCAGCCAACTTTTACGTTGATCGATAGTGAAAATACGGTCTCGGACAAGAGTGAATTTTCATTTCAACGTCTGCGCTGGTATATGAAAGGGAGTGTCACAAAAGATGTGGATTACCTGGTAGTTACGGAATGGGCGCGTAATGGAGTCACATCCGCTGCTAATGGCAGTGCGCGCGTGTTTCGTGCTAGTGCTACCTTCCGTGATGTTCTTGATATGACCAACATTCAGGTCGGATCCGTAATTGTTCCTTTTGGTCACGCCTTTTACGTTCCGGCTGGAATTGCACCGTGGGTCAATTATACTCGTATGACCTCGCAGCTCTATGGATGTGGTTCGATAGGATGTACGGCGGATGGCGGTGAAATCGTAACCAATATTTTCAAGACCGGCATCATGGCTTTCAATCAAATTAACTTGAGTAGCGATAGCAGTCTGACCTATACCGCTGGCGTCTACAACAGCACGGGAGTTAAGCAACAGGACGAAGGAGACCGAAAAGATTTTAATGGTAGCCTGGAATTTCACAAGGGATCGATCTGGGCCCATTACGGCTTACGGATCGGTAGTGCGCAGATCAATGCGGGACCCGAGCTTGATCGGGAACGTCATGCCTTTGTGCTGCGCTACAACGACTTCGTTAAGGACAGGTGGTGGGCCTGGGGCGAAATTATGACAGGTAAAGATGAAACAGTAGGCGCAGATCTAAAAGCCAAAGGCTACGAACTTTCACTTGGTTATAAGCTAACCCCAAAGTGGGAAGCTGTAGTGCGTTATTCGGAATATGATCCAAATACTTCCCTGAATAACAATACCTTTCAGGAAACTTCCATAGGCTTGACACAACGACTTGACCGTGGGATTCGCTTGCAATACCAAGTAGACTATATCAGAAACGACACCAATACAATTGATGACAATATTTTTACTGTTCGTGTAACGGTACCTTTTGCCAAAAAAATTATGTGATTCCAAGTTGTTATCTTTCTTGATAACGTGTTGTGGAAGCCGATATTTCTGCAGCGTTATTTTTCACCACCCTTCGGGGTGGTTTTTTTTATGAGATATGTTGATGATTTTAGGGGAAGTCTGGACAACCTCCGCAGAACGGGCTTGATGTGAGGCGGTCGCGACATGAAACAAATGAGTGTGGGTGTCACGGGGTTTGAACGCAAGATCAGGCGAATCCGCAAGCGGGAGTTTTTTGACGAGATGAACTGGGTGGTG
>JACDJC010001623.1_pt1 | contig 19551 bp, 17 predicted proteins | sample 7454191 | NCBI WGS metagenome assembly JACDJC01 (sample SAMN14253291, study PRJNA609438) | sludge metagenome | isolation source: sludge after 25d culture with pyrite and EDTA | collected 2018-12-20 | reverse complement strand
TCGGTCGCTGTGTCCCCGTCGGTCGAGCTGCGACGGCCGCCGTGGCGCTGGTGCTGATGGCCTCGTGTTCGGGAGACGGCGAGACCACCGCCAAGCCGATGGACGAGACACCGGCCGCCGGACGCGACTCGAAGGCGGACGACGCACAAGGCGGGTCCAAGGACGTGGCCGAACCCGGAGCGGCCACGCCGTCGGCCGGGTGCGACTCGGGCCCGCACCCTGCGGTCAAGGCAGCGAAGACCACGATGGAGGTGGCGGGCGAGGAGCGTTACTACCTGCTGACCGTTCCCGATGGCACCGACGAGGCGCCGGCGCCGGTCGTCTTCGACTTTCACGGCCTGATGGAAGGTGCCGAGCTGGCGGCCAAGGCCAGCAGGTTGCCCGAGCTGGGGACCGAGGAAGGGTTCATCACCGTCGTCCCCAACGGGCGGGGCAATCCGATCAGCTGGGATATCGCCCCCGACCCCGCAGCCAACCCCGACATGGCCTTCGTCGGCGACATGTTGGATACCATCGGTGCTGAGCAGTGCATCGACACCTCCCGGGTGTATGCCACTGGGCTGTCCAACGGCGCCATGATGACCTCGGCGATCGCCTGCGCCTACCCCGACCGCTTCGCTGCCGTCGCTCCGGTGGCCGGGGTCATGGCGACCTGCGACTCCACCAACCGTCCGGTGCCGGTGTTGGCCTTCCACGGCACCGCCGACCCGATCCTGTTGTTCAACGGCGGGGTGGGCAACCTCGGAGGTTTACTCAGCGGCGACGCCGACGTCTCCAACGTGCCAGAGGCGGACCTGCAGGGCGAGGGCTATCCGCAGTCGGTTGACGAATGGGCCGTCCGCAACGGCTGTGAGGACGACGTCATCGATGACCGGATCGAAGACGACGTTGTGCGGCGAACCTATGACTGCCCGAAGGACGCCGACGTCGTCTTCGACATCGTCGAGGGCGGCGGCCACACCTGGCCCGGCAGCGAGCTCAACGCTCAGCTCGGCGCCATCATGGGGCCGACCACGACCAACTTGGACGCCTCGGCCGCCATGTGGGAGTTCTTCGGTCGCTTCCAGCTGCCGACCGACTGACGGGAGCCGGCTGCCGGTCCCTCGGCGGCCGGCAGTAACGTCAGCGATCGTGACAATCGCAGTCGAGGTCGACGACCTCACGGTCCGCTACGGCAGAATCATCGCGGTCAACGGCCTGTCGCTCACCGCCGGCTTCGGTGCCGTCACCGCCGTTCTGGGACCCAACGGAGCGGGCAAGACGTCGACGATCGAATGCTGCGAGGGATACCGCCGGCCGTCGTCGGGCCAGGTGCGGGTCGACGGGTTGGACCCGGTGGCCGATCACCAGGCCCTCACCGAGCGCATCGGGGTGATGTTGCAGGGCGCCGGGCTTCCCCGCCACCAGCGCCCCCGCGACGTGCTGGCGCAGTTCGCCGGCTTCTACCCCGACCCGCTCGATCCTGCCCGTCTGCTCGAGCAGGTCGGCCTGGCCCATCGGGCCCGCTCAACCTGGGGAAAGCTGTCGGGCGGCGAACAGCAGCGCCTCTCCCTCGCCCTCGCACTGATCGGGCGGCCCCGGATCGCCTTTCTCGATGAGCCGTCAGCCGGCGTCGACCTCGAAGGACGACTACTGATCCGTTCGTTGATTGCGCAGCTGCGCGACGACGGGGTTGCCGTCGTGCTGAGCACCCACGATCTGGACGAGGCCCAAAGCCTGGCCGATCACATCGTGATCATCGACCGGGGCGTGGCGGTCGCCTCTGGCACCCCGGACGACCTCCTGCGCCTCGAATCGGGTGACGAGGTGCGCTTCGGTGCCGACCCCGGCCTGGACACCGCCGAGCTGTCCAGCCGCCTCGGCGCCCTCGTCACCGAGGCAAGCCGAGGTGAGTACGTCGTAGCGGCGGCAGGCACGCCCCGGCTCGTCGCCACGCTCACCTCCGCCCTGGCGGACTGGGACGTAAGCCTGGCCGATCTTCGGGCGGGCCGAAAACGCCTCGATGACGTGTTCCTTCGCCTGACCGGCGAGGTGACCGACGCAGGACAGCCCCCGCGAGCGTCCGACCCGCCCGTACCGGATCCGTCGGGATCCGCTCCAGGCGAGGAGTCCCGATGAGGCCGTTCCTCTCGCAGTGGCGGGCCGAATTCAGCCTGGCGATGCGCCAGGGCGAACAGTTGCTCGTGTCGGTGGGCATCCCACTGGGCATCCTGGTGTTCTTTTCCCAGATCGACGTCGTGCGCTTCGATGGGGTCGACGCGGTCGACTACCTGACGCCGGCGACGATGGCCCTGGCGGTCATGTCCACCTCGATGGTCAGCCTTGGGATCGGCACCGGGTTCGATCGCAACTACGGCGTCCTCAAGCGGCTCGGCTCGACCCCGCTGGGCAGGGGTCGCTGGTTGGCGGCCAAGGTGGCGACGGTGGCCACGATCGAGGTCGGCCAGGTGGCCGTGCTGGCGATGGTGGGCGCTGCGCTCGGATGGCGCCCACCCCCGACCTGGCCGCTCGGACTGGTCGCACTCGCCCTCGGCACCGCAGCTTTTGCCGGGATCGGGTTGGCTCTCGCCGGACGCCTACCCGCCCTGGCCAACCTTGCAGCGACCAACAGCTTGTATCTGGTGCTGTTGCTCATCGGGGGCATGGTCGTCCCGATCGACAAGTTCCCGGCGCCGCTTGCAGCGGTCGCACACGCTCTTCCCGCAGCTCCGCTGGCCGGCCTGACCGTGACCACGATGGGTCCCGAGAGCTTCGCCACCGGCTGGCTCTGGGGCGTGCTGGCCGGATGGGCCATCATCGCGCCACTCGTAGCCGCCCGTACGTTCCGCTGGGACGGCTGAAGCGCCGCCCCTCCGGGCTCGCTAGCCGCCCGGGGCGGCCGGGTCTTCCAGCGGCACCGTCGTCTGGATCGGCGGCGGGGAGGTGAAGTTCTGGTTGCCGGAGTCCGTCCAGAACGAGAACGTCGACAGGACGGCCACGTAGACGATGACCGCCAGGATGGCGCCGCCGTAGAACAGGCCGCTCAGCTCCTTGCCGTCGTAACGGAGGTGCATGAAGAACCCGGCCACCATGACGAACTTGATGATCATCAAAGCGATCAGCAGCGGGCCGTAGATCTTGCCGTTGTTGAGCAGTTCGGGCAGCGCGATCTCGATGGCGGTCAGCACCGCCAGCACTGCGCCGACCTTGATGTAGATCATGTCGGAATGGTGCACCATCCGGTTGAGGCCTTCATCGGCCCTCAGGTTGGCCGCCTCCTCGGCGGTCAGGGTGTCGTGCTCGCTGAACGGCGAGCTCGGCAGGGTCTCGGTGCCTTCATCGGGGCTGGACGTGCTCACGTGGACGCTCCTACTAATTGATCAGGTAGACGACGGTAAAGATGAGGATCCACACCACATCGACGAAGTGCCAGTACAGGCCGACGATCTCGACCCCTTCGGCCTTGGACTGCGGGATGCGGCCCTTGAAGGACAACACCATCATCGTCAACAACATGAGGATGCCGAAGGTGACGTGGACGCCGTGGAACCCGGTGAGGGTATAGAACGACGACGTCGAAACGTTGGTGGTGTAGCCGAAGCCCTCGCGCACGAACTCGGTGAACTCGTACACCTGCCCGCCGATGAAGATGGCGCCGAGGAAGGCCGTGGTGCCGAGCCACAGGCGCAGCCTGTGATGGTCACCGCGGGCGATGGACGTGACCGCCAGCACCATCGTCAGCGAGCTCATCAACAACACGAACGAGCTGGCCGACGTGAAGGCGATGTCGAACACGTCGGAGATGGGCTCGGCGTTACCGACGATGCCCGGCGCCATGGGACGGTTCTTGTACAGCATGTAGGTGGCGATCAGGCCACCGAAAAGCATGCAGTCCGACCCCAGGAACACCCACATGCCCAGCTTCGGGTTGGAGATGCCGGTGTTGGTGGCATGCCCGCTGTAGTCGTCGGGCTCCGCCGATGCCGGGGCCGAAGCCCCGGGAGCGGTGAGGGTGTCAGACATTGGCGGTCTCCTTGGTACTCACGACGCCTTCGACTTCGACGTCATCGCCGTCCTCCGCCTCGTTGCCCTCGGGCAAAGCCGCTTTGGAGTCGTCTGAGGGGTCGTGGTCGTGCCCGTCAAGCCCGGTGTGACCGCCGTCCGGATCATCCGACGGTTCCAGGATCCAGCCGACGAAGCCGGCGATGAACAGGGCCCCGCCCAGCACGGCGAACCACAGGTTGAAGATGACGCCGTAGCCGATGAAGGGCAGGCTCGAGGCCAACAGGATGGGCTGGAACGACGGCGAGGGCAGGTGCACGCCCACCGAATCGCCCTTCTGGGCCACATCCTCCATGTTGGCGATACGCACCGGGCGACCGTCCTCGTCGTGGCCGTACTTGAGGTGCCAGGCCTCGTCGATCTCGTGCACGGTCGGGATCGGGTCGTAGTTGTACACCGGCGTCGGGCACGGGATGGTCCACTCGATCGTGCGGGCGTCCCAGGGGTCCGGTCCGACATCGACCGGGTTGGCTTTGTGCGCCCGGTAACTCGAGTACACGTTCCACAGGAACAGGGCGACACCGATCGCCATCGTGTAGGCGCCGAGCGTGGCCACGAAGTTCCAGAGGTTGAAGCCCTGGTAGTCGCTGTAGGAGAAGATCCGCCGGCTCATGCCTTCCATGCCGAGGACGTGCATCGGGCCGAACGTGGCGTTGAATCCGATCAACACGAACCAGAACGCCACCTTGCCCACGCCTTCGGAGAGCATGTACCCAAAGATCTTGGGATACCAGTAGTAGGTGGCCGCCAGGAAGCCGAGCACGCCACCACCGAAGATCACGTAGTGGAAGTGGGCGACGATGTAGTACGTGTCGGTCTGCTGGGTGTCGGCCGAAGCGAACCCGTGGGTCACGCCTGACAACCCGCCGATGGTGAACATCGCCACAAAGGAAATGGCGTACATCATCGCCACCGTCATGCGGATGCGTCCGCCCCACATCGTGGCCATCCAGTTGAGGACCTTCACCCCGGTGGGTACGGCGATGGTCAACGTGGCCAGCGAGAACGCTGTGACCGACATCGGGCCCATGCCCGAAGCGAACATGTGGTGGGCCCACACGCCGAAGCCGAGGAAACCGATCGCGATCCCCGAGAAGATGACGAAGCGATAACCGAAGAGCGGCTTGCGGCTGAACACCGGGATGATGTCGGACACCATCCCGAAGGCCGGCATCACGATGATGTACACCTCCGGGTGGCCGAAGATCCAGAACAGGTGCTGCCACAGCAGCGGGTCACCGCCCTTGGCGCCGTTGAAGAAGGTGGCACCGAAGCGACGGTCGAAGGTCAACAGGAACAGCGCCACCGAGATGACCGGGATGGCGAAGGCCAACAGGAACTGGGTGACCAGTGACATCCAGGTGGTGGTCGGGATGCGCCACCAGGTCATGCCGGGAGCCCGCATGTTGAACACGGTGACGATCAGGTTGATCGAACCGATCAGCGAGGCGAGACCGACGATCTGCAGGCCAACGGCGTAGAAGTCGATGCCGTGACCCGGCGAGAAGACCACGCTGGAGTTGGGTGCGTAGTTGAACCAGCCGCCGTTGGCACCGCCGCCGAGAAACCACGAGGTGTTCACGAAGAGGGCGCCGAAGAGGTAGATCCAATAACTGAGCGCGTTGAGGCGAGGGAACGCAACATCTCGAGCGCCGATCTGCAGCGGGATGAGGTAGTTCATGAAGCCAGAGGCCATCGGCATGATGAACAGGAAGATCATCGTCACGCCGTGCATGGTGAACACCTGGTTGTACAGGTCGGCCGACAACAGCGTCTGGTTCGGCGCAGCCAGCTGGGTGCGCAGCAGGAGTGCTTCGACGCCGCCGACGATGAAGAACACCATCGCCGTGCAGCTGTACATGATGCCGATGCGCTTGTGGTCCACCGTGGTGATCCACGAGCGCCACCCGGTGGTGCTGCTGGGGCGGGTAAACACGCCCAGCGGTCGGCTGGGACCCGTGCCGTTGCCGGCTGGTACCAGATCGCCCGAGCCAGGCCCATCTGGGTCGACTGTGGCGGGGAGGTTGGTCTTTTCTGGTTCAACGATCGTCATGGTGGTTCCTTCGATCCGTTGCTCAGTCGAGTGTGATCAGGTAGGCGACCAAGGCATCAATCGTTGCCGGGTCGAGGTTGAGGTTCGGCATTCCTTGGAGGTTGTCCGGCATCATCGGCTTCATCGCCTGCGGATTGGCCAGCCATTCCTTGAGTTTGCCTTCGTCAGGCGTTCCATCCTCGTAGTACAGGGGGAACATGTTGCCTGCGAACCGGTTCCGACTCATCAGGTGGGTCAGGTTGGGTGCCACGCCGGGTCGCACGGTCGGCAGCGCCGCACCGTCGAGACCCTTGTAGTCGTTCACCGGGCCCTCATCGGAATACTCGCCCTCGGAGGTGAGGCCGTTGACCTGGTGACAGTAGGCGCACTGGGCCAGGAACGCTGTGCGACCCTCCTTGGCGAGCTCGCCCGCCGGCTCGGCCGGCGGCGCCTGCTGGCTCTGCACCCAGTCCTCATACTCGGCGGGCGGTAGCGCCTTGACCTCCATGCGCATGTAGCCGTGGGAGAGCCCACAGAACTCGGTGCACTGGCCCTGGAAGACTCCAGGTTTGTTGGCTTGGAAGCCGAGGAACTGGGTGCGGCCGGGGACGGAGTCCATCTTGCCGTTCAGCGCAGGGATCCAGAAGGAATGGATCACGTCCCGACTCTGAACGTTCAGCTCGATCGGGCGGCCGGCCGGGATCACCATTTCGTTGGCGGAGATGATGTCGAACTCACCATCGTCGTTGGTGTCGTAGCGGTACTCCCACCACCACTGCTGGCCGAAGACGTCAATCTTGACGGCGTCCGGCTCGCGATCCTGCAAGGCGAAGATCGTCTGAACGTTGGTGACCGACAGCACGGCGAGGATGACAGCGGGCAGCGCGGTCCAAGTGAGCTCCAGCGGCGTATTGCCGTGAACCTGCTTGGGATCGCCCTCACCGTCGCCTTCGTTGCGCCGACGGCGGTACCTGATCACGATGACGACGATCAGGCCCTCCACCAGCACGAAGACGATGGCGGCGATGAAGAAGATCGGCTTGACCAGCGTGTGGATCTGATCGGCCTGCTTGCCCTTGGGGCTCAGGGTCGTCAGCGGGTAGGTGTCCTGGTTGCCGCATGACACGAGCACGCCAACCAAGGCGACGCCAAGGAGGACATGGCCAGCCCGGCGGGCCGGTGCTGGGAGTCTGCTGAGAAAGTTCATCGAATGGTCCATCGGTAGGGGTGGATCGATCAGGTCAGGACGCCGCAGCGGATGCTGCGGAAGCGGACGGGTACAGCAACGAGGCAACAGTCTGGCCCCCGGGTGCCGCCGTCGACGAGGCGGCCCCCTCCTCAGTGTTGTGATCCTTGTTGTTGTCGGCAACCCCACCCCAGATGCCGGCGCCGATCACGATGACGCCGAACACCAACACGACCGCCAGCACCAGGCCACGGTTGATCGACGGCCGGGCCGACAGCACGAAGGCCATGGTCAACACGATGAGCGCGAGCGCTCCGGCAATGATCGCTGCGCCGAGGCCGGCGGTGGCGAGGAACAGCCGAGACATCGAGAAGACGATCACCGCCAGGCCTGCGGCCACACCGACCGGCACCTCGAGCGGCCAGATCACCCGGCCGCGTACGGCCCGGTTGACCTCGGGGTCCGACGAGGTGCGCTCGCTCCACACGGTTAGGGTCCACTCGGCGCCGACCAACACCGCCACGAAGAGCCCCAGGCCGAACAGAAACGGTGAGAAGGACAGACCGACGACGGCGATGCCGATGCCGATGGCGAACAGTGCGGGCCAGGGCACGACGCCCATCGGCGGCTGATCGGCGAAGGCCTGGTCGGACGCTTCTACCTGAACGATCGCCTCAGCGTCGCCGTCCCGAAACGCCGTCGTGATCGCGCCCAAGCCGACGCTGAGACCGGCAAAACCCATCAGGGCGGCGTAACCGAAGTGGTCACCCACCCCGCCCTTGTAGCCAAAGGTGAGCGGCCCGAGGATGGCGTCGACCCCACCCGATCCACCGAGCGTGGTCCACGCACCGACATCCATGGTGTTGGTAATGAAGCCGTACAGCAGCGCCGAGATGAAGGCGCCGATGGCAAGACCGAAATAGGTACGAGACCCTGTGTTGATCATGAGATCGTTCGCCTCACTTGGTGATGTAGACGGCGTACCAAACGAGTACGAACACGCCGACCATGGTGTGCCAATAGACCGCCGTCGCCGACCAACCGTCGGGGTAGCGGCTCGAGAACTGTCCGGCGAACGTCCGGAACGCCATCACCGCCAGCATGAGCAGACCGGCGATCGTCATCGCCACGTGGGCGCCGACCACCGCAAAAGTGGCACCGGCCTCGGGCTGGGTGCCGATCGCCAGGTCGCTCTGGGCCAAGAGGTACCAGGTGCTGTTGAGGAATGCCAGCCCCAGCAACGCCGTGATCCCAATCGCCCAGTAGGCCTGAGACCGTTCGTCCCGGGCGATCGCCCAGACCGCCCATTGCATCGACAACACCGACAGGCCGAGACCCCAGAACATCACGTTGGGCTGGGTGAGCGGCATCGACACGCCATCAAAGAAGTTGTCCGACGCCGACCGGATCTCCAGGTAGTTACCCAACAGGATGACCACCAACATGGCGGATGAACCGGCCGCAAGCGCCGCGCCGATCACCGTCTGGCGACGCTTGGGCAGGACAGGTGGCGCCAGCTCGGCGGGAATGGAACTCATCGGTCGCTCCCTTCGACGTCCGCTGCCTTCTCACGCGCATCCAGCAGCGGCGAGGCGGACGTCACCTCGGGCAACTCGTCATCGAAATTCATGGTGGACGGCGGTGACGCTGTCAGCCACTCCAGGGTGTGTCCGTCAAACGGGTCGGCGGGACCGGTCTCGCCGGCGCGCAGCCCAACGATCAGAACGCCCGCCGCACCGAGCAGGCTGAGGGCGAGCACGATCGAGCCGGCGGCGATCAGCCAAGCGGCCAACTCACCGGAACCCGTTCCACCGTCGATCGAAGCGATGGCGTCGACGACGCCACCGGCACCGGCGATCACTGCACCCAACCCGGCGAGCAGGGCCAAGCCGGCAGCTGCACCCATGGCGGGAAGGGTTCCGGTGAACTTGACCCCCCAGAAGGCCAGGGCGGTCAGCAGCCCGACGACCGATGCTCCCAGGATGACGTTGGATTGTGCGCTGATCAGGCCGTTGATGGCGGGAAGGCCCAACAGGCCGTCCTCTCCGCTGCCGATGGTGTTGACCGCTGCCAGGCCACCGAGGATGCCGGCCAGCGTCAGCAGCGCCAACGCCGCCAGCGAACCGATCAGGGCGCCGGGGGCCGACGGTGCACCGTCCAGGCGACGGAGCTCGGGAAGCAGGCCCCCAAGGCTGGCCAGCACCGCCAACAGCGCCAAGCCGGAGAACGCGATCCACACGAACGTATTGAAGCTCAAGGCGGGGTCGACCGCCCACACCCCGAAGGAGGCGACGCCAAGGATGACCAGCAGCCCGCGGAAGGCGAAGCGCTGCATCAGCCGGCTGCCGGTGGCGACCGGGACGATGTCGACGGCAAGCCCGATGACCGGGATGGCGAGGATCCAGACCGTCGGCTGCCAGCCGAGGAAGCGCAGGTTGTCGACCGAATCCATTTTGATCGCCCCGGCATTGGAGCGATTGGCCTGCATCAGCACGCCGACCGCCACGATCGCCGGCACCGTCGCCAGCCACAGGGCTCCCGAAACCAGCATGGAGAAGGCGAACATGGGGGTGCGTGCCAGGCTCATGCCCGGGGCACGGAGCGTCAGCACCGTGGTCATCACGGCGATCATGCCGCCGAGGATCGACACCGCACCGGCGATGAGCGCAAACACGCCCAACCGGCCCATCTCGAGGGAATTTCCACCGATGCCGCCATCGCCGAGCATCGAGGCGGCGAACAGCACGGTCGACACCAGCCAGGAGTAGTACGACAGCGCGACCAGGCGGGGGAACGAGATACCGCGGGCACCGATCTGCAGCGGTACGACGTACACGGCGATGCCGACGATCAGTGCGAGCACGCCGAGCACGACGATGGCGATATCGGCCGACTCGCGCACCTGGAGCGACCAGTCGCCCAGCAGGGCGTCGCCACCGTTGGCGCCGGCCCACCCGAGGGCACGAACGATGAAGCCCACAGCGGTGACCACCAAGGCGGTCACGGTGTAGCGACGCCCAAGCTGTTTGTGGTCGACCGTGCCGATGAAGCGCTCGATCGCCGTCAGCTCGGCCTGCGCCGACGAAATGAAACCATCCCGATCCGCCGGACCAAGTTCAGCCGGTGCGGCAGGGGGCGCCTCAACCGTAGATTCGGTTACTGCCATATCCGTTCCCTACCTCGACGTCAGAAAGATCGCTCAGCGGCGTACATCCGTGCTGCATCCGGCAGCGCGGACGACACGACACTACTCCCGGTGGGGCGGAGGGTGGAAAACCGTCCGCTGTCCCGGGGCCAGCCCAACGTGGTTGCCTCATAGCGGCCAGGCGAACCCGGCGAGCTGGTCGACGGCCATCGCCCCGAACAGCACGGTGATGTAGGTGATCGACCAGCCGAAGAGCCGCATCGCCGTGGCGGGTGTTGGGGACCGCAGCACGGCCACCGCAGACCAGAGGAACACCGCTCCACTGATCACAGCTGCGGCCAGGTAGACCCAACCCAGGTCGGCGACCGGGGCCAGCACGAGCGACACGGCGACCAGCGCCAGCGTGTAACCCAGGATCTTGCGGGCGGTGGTGTTCAAGCTGGCCACCGACGGCAGCATCGGCACGTTGACCGATGCGTAGTCCTCGCGGTACTTGACCGCCAGCGCCCAGAAGTGGGGCGGTGTCCACAGGAAGATCAGCAGGAACATCAGCCAGGGTGCCCAGCCGAGCGATCCGGTGACGGCCGCCCAGCCGATCAGTACCGGGCCGGCCCCGGCGGCACCGCCGATCACGATGTTGGAGCTGTACCGCCGCTTGAGCCACATCGAGTAGATGCCGACATAGAAGGCGAAGGACGCGAACGCCAGGAGGGCGCTCAGGGGGTTGACCGCAAACCACAGCAGGGCGATGGCGATCACCTCGATCACCAGTGCGAAAACCAGCGCATTGCGAGGCGTCACCGCCCCGGTCACCAACGGGCGATTGACCGTGCGCTCCATCTTGGCGTCGATGTCGCGGTCGATATACATGTTGACGGCATTGGCGCCACCCGCCGACAGCGTGCCGCCGACGACCGTGGCCAGGATCAGCCACAGCGATGGCAGGCCCCGCTGGGCAACGATCATCACCGGCACGGTCTCGATGAGCAGCAGCTCGATGATGCGGGGCTTGGTGAGCGCCACATAGGCCGCCACCGCTCTCCAGCCGGTGGCGCTGGCCGCACCGTTGCCCGACGGCGCATGGTTGGTGAGGGTGCTGGCCGTCCGCATGGTCCGAAGGGTACGCCCCCAGGACGGCCGGTGGCCAAGCAACGATGCGTCAGCGCTGGAGCTCACACCACCCAGCACTAGCCTGATCGCCGTGAACTCCGGGCAGATTCCTCCGACGCCGTCGCCCACGACCGAGCAAGGTTCCGACGGAGTCGTCTCCCAGAAAATTGCCAGCGTGGGGGTCGAAGGCCGGAGCGACGACGCCTGTCCGCCCGGGGCCCTCGAACGCTGGACGGTCAGCCCGCGCGCCTACCGCCGGTTCACCTTCGCTGCGCTGCTCCTGCTCGGCATCATCGTGCTCACCGGTGCAGCCGTGCGCCTGACCGGGTCAGGCCTGGGCTGCGAGGACTGGCCGCGGTGCTCCGATACCGAGGTGATCGGGGAGCTGTCGGGGGCCAAGGGCATTGAGCAGGCCAACCGCCTCTTCACCGGCGCCGTCTCGGTCGCCGTCATCGCTGCGGTTCTCGGCGCTCTGCGTCGGCGGCCCTACCGGCGCAACCTCACCCTGTGGGCATGGTCGCTGGTCGCCGGCGTGGTCGCCCAGATCGTGTGGGGCGGCGTCACGGTGCTCACCGACCTCAACCCGGCCGTGGTCATCGGTCACTTTCTCATCTCGATGGTGCTCGTCTGGTCGGCCACCGTGCTTCATGTGCGCGCCGGATCGCTCGACGACGCCGGCGGCCCGATGCCCAAGCCGGTCGGCGCCTTTCCGCGGGTCACCGCGGCGACCTGGGCGGCGGGCGGAGCGCTGTTGGCCGTGCTGGTGACCGGCCCTATAGCCACGGGAACCGGGCCGCACGCCGGCGACGCGAACGCCCCACGGTTCGGTTTCAACATCTCATCGGTGGTGCGTGTGCACTCGGCCACCGCTTGGTTGCTGGTCGGCGCGGTGGTGTGGCTGGCGTTTGAAGCAGCCCGCAGCAAGGACGGGCCGACGATTTTCCGCACGCAGGTGATCGTGTTGTTGACCCTCGCCCAGGGCGCCGTCGGCTACACCCAGTACGCGCTGGGAGTGCCGCCGGTGTTGGTGGCCGCCCACATCGTCGGGGTCACCCTCCTGGTCGTGGCGATCACCCGAACGGCACTCTTAACCCCCGGCCCCGCCTTTCACGCCCCGGAGGCGACATGACCACGTCCGCTCCGGACACCCTTGAACGCGTCGAGGTGGACGAGTCGTTCGATCTTGACCGGCCATGGGTGGTGATCGTGTGGAACGACCCGGTCAACTTGATGGAGTACGTGACGTTCGTCTTTCAGAGCCTCTTCGGCTTCTCCAAGGAGAAGGCGACCAAGCTGATGCTCGATGTCCACCAACTCGGCCGGGCCACAGTGGCCACCGGCACCCGGGAGCGCTGCGAGCTCGATGTTCTGCGCCTGCACGAACATGGGCTGTGGGCGACGATGGAACACGACAAGTGACTACGCCGGGCGGCCCGCCAGACACCGATGAGCCGTGGTTCGTGCCGGTGCTCGCCCTCGACGACATCCAGCACGGTGACGGGTCCGAGGACGACGCCGACGACCCCGAAGTTTCCGAGGTGGCGCCCGGAACCACGCTGGCCTGGAGCTCGTGGGCGGGCGAAGAGCAGGTGCCCCGTCGGCTGGCCGCCGCCGCCGGTGCGCTGGCGCTCCGCCTGACCGAAGCCCTGCCCGAACTGTCGCATCAGAACCCTGGCGGCGGCGAACGCTTCGAACATGCCCAGCTGATCGCCGTCCTGGCCAACGCGTTGGGGGTCGTGGTCGAACTGGCCGACGACCGGCCGTTGGCCGGGGACGATCTGGCCAGGCTGCTCGGCGCCACCCACGACGGTGCGGTGATCGCCGCCATCGTCGCCGAGGCCACCGACGAGTCGGCGGTCACCCAACAGAGCGCCTGGTTACGCCGTACCGGCGAGGAGGTCCATCGAGCAATGTGGAGACGATTTCATCCGGTGGGAGACTCCCGGTTCCGGGTGCGGCTGCGAAGAGGTGAACGTGCCCTGCTGCGCAGGGTCCTCGCCGAACAGCACCAGCGGCTGTCCGAGGACGGGCCGTCGCTGGCACCGTTGTATCCGCCCGGTTATGGCGACGGCGACGACGCATCAGCGGCTCGTTCCGCCGAATTCTCTTCGCTGACCAAGGTCGATCTGACCGCGACGCGCAGCTCGGCGCTCGAACGGGTTCAGGCCTCCCTCGAGGACCGCGAGATCGACGCGGAAACCCTGGCTGTGTGGATGCGCACCCTCAACGATGTGCGCCTGGTGATGGCAGCCGAACTGGACATCACCGATGACGAGCAGGCGCCGCCGGCGCCCTGGTCGGCCACGTTTCCCGCCTGGCGCACCTACGCCGTGCTCGGCAACTTGGTGCATGAGGCCGTCCTCGCACTGCGAACGCAGCTCTGACACTGCGAACGCAGCTCTGACACTGCGAACGCAGGTTGAACAACGGACGCAGCGCTCCACAGCGAACGAGACGCGAAGCGGGCCGAACCCGGAGGTTCGGCCCGCCTTGTCATCTGGTGGTCGGGACCGGCGTCGATCCGGTGACCTATCGCTTTTCAGGCGACCGCTCTACCAACTGAGCTACCCGACCGTAACCACAGAAGCCGGTCCCGGGGGCCGAAAGGCCCTCGGATCCGGTAACTGTGGTGGCGGTCCCGACGGGATTTGAACCCGCGACCTCCGGCTTGACAGGCCGGCGTGCACTCCAAACTGCACCACGGGACCAGCACTTATCCCAAACGAGCCAGGCCCGCTCGGGAGACGACACTCTACCCGATCCCCACCTGCCCTCCGCCAGTTGACAGCGCAGCTGCCAAAATCAGTGCGACGTCGTGGTCTCCTCGGTCAGGCGTTGGGACACCGAATCTCGCTTCGATGGTCCTCGACGAGGGCTCGACGGGCACCCCCATCCACGACCCACCGAGCAGAGGCGCACTACCAGGGATCCCGACGACGGTGAGCACCCCCAACGGGATTCGAACCCGTGTTGCCGCCTTGAAAGGGCGGTGTCCTAGGCCGCTGGACGATGGGGGCCAGTCCCGCGCGGGAACGGCCGATCATAGCTTCGCCCGGCCCCCGTCCGGTAGCCGGCGCCGTGAACCGCACGGTGGGTGGTCTCGATTTCGGCTTCCGAGTTCCACCGCAGCCGCTGGAGCGATGTAGCTCGGCGACGCAGCTGAGGAGTCCTTGTTCAGGCGACGCCGAGGATGCCGGGCAGGTTGGTGTGGTCGTCGAGGAGCACCTCGGCCTCGGGCGCCTCGGTGACATCGTCGCGCCAGTGGCGATACCGCACCGACGTGATACCCATGCCCAGAGCACCAGCCACGTCGGTGCGACGCAGATCCCCGACGTGGGCCGCCTCGACAGGCTCCACGCCGAGCCCCTCGAGAGCGTGCGTGAAGATTCGGGGGTCGGGCTTGTACACGCCGACGTCATCGGAGAACGACCAGTGGTCGAAGTACTTCAGTACGTCAAAGTGCTCGAGGTAGCCCCGCAACGTCACCGACGGCGTGATGCCGACGTCACAGACGATGCCCAGCTTGATCCCGGCGTCACTCAAGGTGCGGAGCGTGGCTTCGGCGTTCGGGGCCAGCGTCCGCTCGGTGACGGACAGGCCTCGGCGAAGCTCAGCGGCAACTGCATCGTGGGCGGACGGGTCATCGATCGACAACTCGCCGAGCACCTGGGCCGACCATTCCTCGGGCGAAAACGGACGGTTCTCCCGCCAGCGAACCTCGTAGAAGTCCTCCGCTGCGGCGGTGGCGGCCAGCAGCGCCTCCCTGGCGACGTCGGCCTCGACCGAAGCGAGGGCCACCATCACCCGGTCAACCCGCTGATCCGACGGCGAATGGTGCTCCCCGATCAGGGTGTTCCAGAAGTCATAGGTCACCGCCCGCAACGGTGGACGGCCAGCCCGAACAGCTTCAGGCGCGATCTCGCACCACCCCTTCACTGCGCGCCGCCGCGCTCACCGCTGCCGCCACGCGATCGGCGACCCTCGTGTCGAACACCGAGGGGATGATGTGGTCGGCGGCCAGGTCGTCGCCAACGACCGTGGCGATGGCGTGGGCGGCCGCCAGGTTCATGCCCGACGTGATCTCCGTGGCCCTGGCGTCGAGCGCCCCACGGAACACTCCGGGGAACGCCAACACGTTGTTGATCTGGTTGGGAAAGTCCGAGCGGCCGGTGGCGATCACCGCTGCGATGTCGGCGATCAACTCGGGCCGGATCTCCGGGTCGGGGTTGGCCATGGCGAACACAATCGGGTCCGCCTTCATGCTCAGCACGTCCTCGCGGGTCAACACGTTCGGGGCGGAGAGCCCGATGAACACGTCGGCGCCACCCATGACGTCGGTGAGGCTGCCGGCGAGCGCCTCCGGGTTGGTGTGCTCGGCGAACCACCTCTTGGACGGGTTCAAGTTCTCCCGGCCGGTGTGCACCGCACCTTGAGAGTCGACCCCGACCACGTTGGAGACGCCGGCATCCATCAGGATCTTGGACACCGCAACCCCGGCGGCCCCAACCCCGGACACGACGATCTTCAGATCATCCATGCGCTTGCCGACGATTCGCAGAGCGTTGTCCAGCGCGGCCAGGGTGACGATGGCGGTGCCGTGCTGATCGTCGTGGAACACGGGGATGTCGAGGCGCTCGACCAGCGCCGCCTCGATCTCAAAGGCGCCGGGGGCGGCGATGTCCTCCAGGTTGATGCCACCAAAGGTCGGCGCCAGCCGGGCCACCGTCTCGATGATCTCGGCGGGGTCTTTGGTGTCGAGGCAGATCGGGAAGGCATCCACCCCGGCGAAGTGCTTGAACAGCAGCGCCTTGCCCTCCATCACCGGCATGGCGGCCTCGGGGCCGATGTCGCCCAGGCCGAGGACGGCGGTGCCGTCGGAGACGATCGCCACCGTGTTGGCCTTGATCGTCAGGTCGTGGGCGCGCATCGGGTTCTTCGAAATCTCCATACAGACCCGGGCCACGCCAGGGGTGTATGCCATCGACAGGTCGTCGATGTCGCGCAGCTCCGACAGCGACCTCAGCTCGATCTTCCCGCCCTCGTGCAGGTCGAAAACCTGGTCGGACCACTCGAGCACCACGATGCCGTCGATGGCGTTGACCGCCTCGAGCACCTCTTTCTGATGGGACTCCCCCGAGCAGTACACGACGGCGTTCTGCACCAGGTGGGAGGTCTTGACCTCGAAGCCATCGAGGGCGGCGATGTTGGCGCCGACCTCGCCGATCGCCATGGCCAGTCGACCCAGCATGCCGGGTCGGTTTTCCATGCGGACGCGAAGGCGCAGCGAATAGGCGGGTGTTGGGGTGTCGGCCATTTTTCTCACGCTACTTGCACGGGCGGCGTGCCACGGAAGTCGGGCACCGCCGGGGGCATTTTCCGGACGCGTCGATGCCGGAGACCCTGAGGCCTCCGGCATCGGCGTGTGCAGCATCCCAAATGTTTCTTCGGGAAAGCGGTGACTACGTCGCCGGCATCAGCACGGAGTCGATGATGAACACGGTGGCGTTGGCGGTCTGCACGTTGCCGCAGACCACGCTGGCGTCGTTGACCATCATGGTGTCGCCTTCGGCGCTGATCTTCAGCTCGGTGCCCTGCAGGCTCTTGACGGTGCCGGCCTTGATCAGCTCGTCGGCGCTCATCTTGCCTTCGACAACGTGCACCTGGAGGATCGTGGCGAGGTCGCCGGTCGGGTCGGCCAGCAGCGTGTCGAGGGTCTCCTTGGGGATGGCCTCGAACGCCGAGTTGGCCGGGGCGAACACGGTGAGTGCCTCGGCCGAGTTCAGCGTGTCGACCAGGCCGGCGGCGTCAACCGCGGTGACCAGGGTGGACAGCAGCGGGTTGGTCGACGCTGCGGTGGCCACAGGATCCTTGGCCATCGCATCGAAGCTGCCGGCCTCACCCTCGGCGGGCACGTCGGCGCAACCGGGACCAAAGTTGTCCTGGCTGAAGTCGGCCGATGCCGACCCGGCGGCGGTCGTGTCGGCGGATGCCGAGGTGGTCTCGGACGCCGACGTGGTGGAGTCGTCATCGGAGCAGCCGGCCAGAATCAATGAGCCGACCAGTCCGAATGCGACGATGGCCTTACGGGGCTTGGTGTTGAAACGCATGATTGGGTTCCTTTCGCAGGGATTTTTGTGGACGCGGCGGACGTTCATGTCACGTTCACCACGATCTTTTGCCAGCCGGTTGCACCATCGGGGATGGGCATGACCCGGTCGGACGTCTGGGTTTCGCCATCGGCATTGGTTGCCCGGACGACGATGTTGTGACTGCCTGGGACGGCTTGCCAGCCGTAGGACCACTGGACCCAGGTGTCAGCGGAGGGGACGGGGGCCAGGTCGGCTTGGACCCATTTCCCGTCATCGATCTTGAGCTCGACCTTGTCGATCCCGACGTGGGGATCCCAGGCGACCCCGGCGACCGGCACCATGCCCGGCTCGACCTTGTCGCCCAGACCGCCGGGGCGGTCGATGCGGCTGAACGTCTTGATGGGGGCCTTCTCACCCCAGTCACGCTTGCGCCAGTACGCCTGCTCGGCGGCGAAGGTGGTGAGGTTCAGCTCGGCCAGCCACTTGGTGGCCGACACGAAGCCGTACAGGCCGGGGACGATCAGCCGAGCGGGGAAGCCCCGCTCGATCGGGAGAGGTTCGCCGTTCATGCCGACGACCAGCAGGGCGTCGCGGCCGTCGTAGATTGTCTCGATCGGGGTGCCGGCGGTGAAGTTGTCGACCGAGCGACTGAGCAGCTGGTCGGCGCCGTCCTGAACGCCAGCCTCGTCGAGGATCTCGGCGAGGGGGACGCCCAACCACTTGGCGGTGCTGGCATAGGTGCCGCCCACCTGATTGGAGACGCACACCAACGTGATGGTGCGCTCGACCAGCTTGCGGTCGAGCAGATCGGCGAGGGAGTAGCTGCGCTCCTCGTCAACCATGCCCTGCACCTTGAGTTCCCAGTCGTCGCCGTTCACCCGGGGGACCTCGAGGGCGGTGTCGACCCGGTAGAACTTGTCCGTCGGGGTGATGAAGGGGGTGAGGCCTTCGATGTCAGGATCGACGCCCGCCGGCAGCGCCTTGGCCGGATCAGCGGGCGCTGGGAGTGCAATGTCGTCCCGGTTGGTCGACACCTTGAACACCCCGGACAACACCCTCCCGAGACCACCGGCCGCGGCCGCACCGGCGACGACGAGGGAGGAGCCGACCAGAAAGCGACGGCGGTCGGTGGACTCGGAAACCTTGTCGGCCGCAAGGGGCGGCCACAGCAGCAGGTCCATGACCAGCCATGCCACGATCCCCCCGACGATGCTGGGAACGACGGCGAGCGGGTCGGCACCAACCCGGGTCAATGCCGAAGCCGCACCGACGAGGCCGAAGAGGGCGGCACCGATCGGTGCGGCGATGCGCCGCTTGGTGGTGATCACGCCGATCAGGGCGGCGAAGAGGAACAGAAAGATCGTCGTGCCGATGATCAGCGCCGTCTTGTCGTTCTCGCCGAAGGTTCGGATAGCGAAGTCCTTGGCCCAGTTGGGCACGTTGTCGACGACGACGTTGCCGACCGACAACACCGGCGACTGCACCGAGGGAAAGAACGCTGCGATCAGCTCGGCGACGCCGAGTGCTGCGCCCGCTGCGATCAGGCCGACCGAGGCGCCGGCGACGGGGCCACCGCGCTGGTGGCGGGGGCCACGAAGCACACCCAGCGCCTCCCCCACCCCGGCGATGCCGGGGGTGGGGAAGGCAGAGTCGGCGCGGAAGCCGGACTCTTGGGGGGTGGGCTTGGCTGGGGTCACGTCTCTTCTTCGGTGCCACCCTCGACCCCGGATCACCATTCACGTGTGACGCTAGACACATCTTGCCCCCCCCGAACCCGGGAGCCCAAACGACCGCCAGAGCGCGCTCCGGGCTCCCCACTTGCGAGACCACCCCGAACCCGGGAGCCCAACCGACCGCCAGAGCGCGCTCCGGGCTCCCCACTTGCGAGACCCCCCCGAACCCGGGAGCCCAAACGACCGCCAGAGCGCGCTCCGGGCTCCCCACTTGC
>JACDJC010001620.1_pt1 | contig 19584 bp, 16 predicted proteins | sample 7454191 | NCBI WGS metagenome assembly JACDJC01 (sample SAMN14253291, study PRJNA609438) | sludge metagenome | isolation source: sludge after 25d culture with pyrite and EDTA | collected 2018-12-20 | reverse complement strand
GTTCCCCGCCCCGCCCAGCTCACGGCGGAGCACCGCGAGGTACCGGCTCTTGTGCTCGCCGCCGCCCGGCGGGTGCATGGTGATGGTGCCCATGTCGATGGCCGTCCCGCCGAAGGACAACAGGCTCTCGGAGGTTACGACGATGTGCGGCATGGTGGCGGCCATCTTCGTGAAGTACTCCTTGATCGCGTCACGGCCCGTGTACCTGGTGCCGTCTTCGGCCGTGAAGATGGCATCCGCCGCGTACATGCTGATCAGCCCCGCGACATCCTTGTTGTTGAAGTGGGTGGCGTATTCCGCGCGGAACCGGTTGGTCTCGCTCACCACCGTCTGCAGCGGGATGACGCTGTCGGGAATCTGCGCGCTGGCGGTGGAGGGCACCACGAACGCGAGCGTCACGAAGAGGGCGGCACCAGCGGTAGATCGGATTGTCATGGCAACCTCGGGGGTTGGGGGAAGCGGATAGGGTATCACGAAAGTCAGGTTTGCGTGAGGGGGGCCTTGCTGGCGGCCCGGCCGCCGGGGCGTATACTGCCGTCAGACGGGGGACGCGCCGCCACACCGGAAGGAGTCCGCGGATGGGCCTCGAGCGCTTTGCCGGCAAGGTCGTCTGGATCACGGGGGCCTCCTCCGGCATCGGGCGGGCGCTCGCGCAGGCCTTCGACCAGGCCGGCGCGCGGCTGATCCTGTCCGGCCGGGATCAGGCCGCCCTCGAGGCGACCCGGCAGGAGTGCCGGATGCCCGGAGAAGTCCAGGTGGTGCCCTTCGACCTCGGCCTCCCCGACACGATCCCGCTCCAGGTGGAGGCGGTGCTCGCACGTTGGGGCCATGTGGACTACATGGTGCACAATGCCGGCGTGGCACTCCGCGGGCGGATGGTGGACACACCCCTCGACCTCGACCGGCGGGTGATGGCGACGAACTACTTCGGGCCACTCGCGCTCACCAAGGCGCTCCTTCCTTCGATGCTCGCTCGCGGCTCCGGTCATTTCGTCGTCATCAGCAGTCTCTCGGGCAAGTACGGGGTGCCGCAGCTCTCGGCGTACGCCGCCTCGAAGCACGCCCTGCACGGGGCGTTCGAATCGCTGCGCGCCGAGGTGCAGGCCCAGGGCGTCAGGGTCACGATGGTGGTTCCGGGGATCATCCGGACACCGATCCTGGAACGCGCGCTGACCGGCAGTGGAGCGCAGTATGGGAAGACCCCTCCAGAGTACGCCCGCGGCATGGATCCGGACGTGTGCGCGATGCGCATCCTCCGGGCGGTGGCGCGGGACAAGGAGGAGGTCCTGGTCGGGAAGTCGGAGATCTTTACCGTCTACCTCAAACGCTTCGCTCCCAACCTCCTCTCGGCGATCGTGAGGAGTCATCCGGTGCGGTGGCAACGGAGCCTGCGGCGATGGTTTTCGTTCGGGAGGACTAGCGGGACCGCTTGACGGCCACTTGACCGGCCAAGACGATGCTTCGGGCGTCCATGAACCCTCCAACGGAGGCCATATGCGCCCGATGATTCCGATGGTCCTGCTGCTGGTTGCCGCCGGCTGTGACATCAGCGCCCTCGACCTGGGTGGGATCGACGACTGGGATGGTGGCGGGGGGGGCGGGGGCTGGGATTGCTGCTACGTCGGTTCGATCCGTCCCCTCGTCAGCGCGGAAATCTCCCTCAGCGTCGGTAGCGAGTTCCAGCTGCAGGTCCGGGATCCCCAGGGGAATCCACTCGCCGCGCTCCCGGGAACATTCAACTCGTTGGACACGACGGTGCTTGCCGTCTCCCCCACGGGGTGGGCCGAGGCGCGCTCGCCGGGATCGGCCAGGATTCTCTACGGCGAAGCGGGAGGACTGTTTGCGAGCACGGATTTCTTCGTCGTGCCCGTAACGTCAGCGACCACCCCACGCGTGGAAGTCCGTGGTGGGTCACAGCAGTGCGGTGACAGCCCCGTGGTCAACTGTGAACCCGCGGGGAGCCCGATCATCGACGGCTGGATCGGGCATTCGGTTGACGTCACCGGAGTCGGCCTGACGTTCGTGGGTGCCGACGGCTTCCAGCCGACGGATCTTGTCGCGGCCGCCCCGGTCGCCATTGCTCCATGCCAATCTGCAGACGATTGTGTCTCAGTGAGCGACCCGTCGCTGGACCACGCGTGGAGCCCGGGCGAGACCGTGCTCTGCATTGCCGTGACCGTCGGCGACAGCGTGCCGGAACAGGCATGGGCGGAACCAGCCAACCGCTCCTGGGTGGTCACCTGGTCCCGGCCCGGACTGTTCGTCCTGCGGCAGCCCATCTCCGTCTATGTTCGGCCGAGCGTCACTGCGCCGGCGAGCGCCTGCTGACGTCCCCACCCGGGCCATTCGGCTCGGGCGGGGTCATTCGGGTGCACGGCGGAAGGCCGCAGGAATCCCTTTCGCAAGCAACGTAAAGGCTCCTTCACCCACTCCTCACGCAAAGATTACGGTCCGGGCACAATTTTGGATGCGTACCTTGTCTTCCCCCTTCGCCAACGCGGCATCCGCCAGAGGTACCGAGAATGCTCCGTCCCAGGACCGTCACCGCACTTATCGCAGCCGCAGCAGTTGTACTGACAGCGGCCTGCAGCGACAGTACAGGAACCACCACGACGACGACCCTCACGAATGTCTCGCCAGCTGGGAATGCCACCGGCGTCGCGGTGACGGCACCGGTCGTGCTCACCTTCAGCGGGCCCATGGGCCAGGGGATGGAAGCCTACGTGGACATGCACGCGGGCACGAGCGCCGACGCGGTCATGCCGATGTCCTGCACCTGGTCGGGGGACCGCACGATACTCACCTGTACGCATGCCGCCCCCATGGCGCCCGGAGCCATGTACACCATTCACGTCGGTGGCGGAATGATGGATGCCGACGACATGCCGGTCGACCTGGATGACATGGTGGGCCAGATGGGCGGGATGTGGCTTCAGCCGGGCATGGCGGGCGGGATGCACGGCGGTCAGCCGACGAACATGATGGGCGCGGGCTGGATGGGCGCGAACGGCAGTTACGGGATGATCTTCACCTTCACGACGTCCTGAGCCGGGAGGGCCGCAGTCCCCTTTCGTCGGGCGCGACGGATCACTATCTTCCGCGCCATGCCTCCCTCTGTGCATCGCCTGATCGGCCGACTCGTGGCCACCGTGGCCCTTGCAAGCCTTTTGGTCGCCAACGGTGAGCAGTACCTGCCGGACGACCACGACTGGCACGCCAGCCAGGCGGGATCGGTCCTAGCGAACGACGAGACCGCGCCCACCCCTGACTTTCCGGCGCCCGCGCACCCCATTCATGTGTGCCACGGCGAGCATCAGCACACGCTGAGTCGGCCTGCCGACGAGTCCCCGCTCCCGGTCTGGGTCGCGGCCATTTCCCGCATCACTTTCCCCAAGTTGGACCCACCGCCCGCTCTTGCACCGCGCCTGGTGCTCCGCCCCCCGATCGGCTGACCTCCTGCGGCTGGCGCATCGACCTCCAGCCGGTACTCGCGTTCACATACCCTTGACTCGCTGATCCCGCCCTGCGGGCGCCTTCGCGTTGTCAATGTTGCCCTTCGCCGGAGCCGGTGCCAACTCGGCCCGGCTCGGATGTGCCACCAGGAGAATCCATGTTCGCCTTGTTGCTGCTGGCGACGCTGCAGGCCCCCGTGCGACCCGATACGCTGACCATCACCCTCACGGGCGCGGTGGCTCGGGCGCTCGTCGCGAGCCCCTCGGTCTCCGCCGCGGTGGGAGACGTGGCGCGCCAGCGCGGCCTGCGGGCGGAGACCATCCTTCCCTTTCCGACGAATCCGGCCGTGGTGTACGGGCGAACCACCCGGACGACGCCGTCCAATACAACCCAAGACACAGATTGGCTGGTCGCGCAAGAGATTGAGATCGGCGGCCAGTCGTTTACGCGCCGGGCGGCGATGTCGGCGTTTCTCAGTGCGTCGGAGGCACGGGTGGAGGATGCGCAGCGTCTCACCGCGCTGGAGGCGAGGCGGGCGTACCTCGCCCTCGCGCTCGCGCATCGTCAGGCATCGCTGGTCGACACGACCGCCGGCTTCGCCGAGCGCATGGCGGGATTCGCGCGGCGTCAGTTCGAGGCCGGCGAGATCAACCGGCTGGAGCTGAACGCGGCCGTGCTCGATGCGGCCCGGACCCGGAGCGCCGCCGAGCGGGCCAGCGCCATCACCGAAACCGCCGCCGCCGATCTGGCGAGGCTGCTGTCCCTCCCGCCGGACACCGTCCCTCGAACCGAACCGTTGCCTCCGCTCCCCCTTGTCGCGTGGGATAGCACGGCCCGTGACCCCATCGACCTCGCGCGGAGCCGCCGCCCAGACCTCCTGGCGGCGGGTGCGGAGGTTGAAGGCGCCGGCAAGGCGCTAAGCGCGGCCCAGCGCATGATCATCCCCAACCTCACTGTCGCGGCCGTGGGGGGGCAGGAGGGCGGCACGGACGACCTGCTCGGGCTTCAGTTCGGAATGCAGGTTCCCCTGTTCCACCACGGACAGGCAGCGCGCGGAGCGGCGGAAGCGGATCTGGCTGCTTCCCGTGCGGCACAGGCTGCCACCATGCGGGCCATCCAGGCAGAGCTGCAGAGCGGCCTCGCCCGGCTTAGGCGCTCGATGGGCGCAGAACGGTACTTCGCCGAGGCGGTCCTCGCCTCTTCCGCCGAGAATGTCGCGCTGACCGAACGGGCCCTGCTGGAGGGCGAGGTCGACCTGACGGATGTGATCGTGCTGCGGCGGGCCGCCCTCGAGGCGCAACTCGAGTACCTCGCCGTGCTGGCCGACGCCTACTCGGCCTGGTTTGAAGTGTCCGCCGCCCTGGATGTCGACCCCCTCGACCTCGCCACGCTCCTCACCGGGAAGCCCGAACCATGATCCACCCCCTCCGCGCGTTGCCGCTTGCCGTCGCTCTCCTGTTGGGCTGTGGGGGGCAGGCCGCGCCGCCACGGGCCGAGGCGGCCGCGTCCCTCGCCGATTCGACGGTCGTGCGCCTCGACTCGGCGCAGCTGGCCGCCTCCAACCTCGTGGTCGGGACCGTGACAGCGCTCCCTCCCGATACCATCACGCTGACCGGGACGCTGAGCTTCGACCCCGCGCAGCTCAGTCACGTCGGACCGCGCATCCAGGGACGCATCCGCACGGTGCGCGTCGGCATCGGCGACCAGGTGCGTGCCGGTGACACGCTCGGCACGCTCGACAGCCCAGAGCTCGGTTCGGCGCAAGCCACCTGGATGAAGGCCGTCGCCTCTCGGGACGTCGCGGCGCGCAATCTGGAACGCGCGGAGCGCCTGGCAGCGGAGGGGATCGTATCCGAGCGACGGCGCCTGGAGCTGGAGGCGGCCCTCCGCGAGCGCGACGCCGACTTGGCTGCAGCCGTGCAGGCGCTCGCCGCGTTCGGCGCCCAGCCGGACAGCACCGCGCCCGGGCTCTTCCCTCTGCGGACGCCCCTGACCGGTCAGGTCGTGGAGCAACACGCAGTCGTCGGCGAGGTAGTGGGGCCTGAGTCGGAGCTCTTCACGGTCGGAAATCTCGGCCGCCTGTGGCTGATGCTCGATCTCTATGAGGCGGACCTCCCACGGGTGCGCGAGGGTGCCAGGGTGCGGATCCGCGTGGACGCGCTTCCCGGCCAGGACATCGCAGGCCGAGTCGGGTACGTGGGGGCCATCGTCGACAGCGTCTCCCGGAGCGTGAAGGTGCGCGTCGAGATTGACAACCGCGACCAGGTCCTGAAGCCCGGCATGTTCGCCCAGGCGTCGCTCGTGATCCCGGGCGCTCCCGGGCGCGGCGGCATCCCGGTGGCGGCCGTCCAGCGTCTCGACGGAAGGACCGTCGTCTTCCAGCCGGTCGGCCCGGGGGTGTTCCGCCCCACTCCGGTGAGCATCGGGCCGGAGCGAGCCGGCGGATGGGTCGAGGTGTTCACCGGTATCCAGCAGGGCGATAGCATCGTACAGGCTGGGAGCTTCGCGCTCAAGGCACATCTCCAGCGCGAGCAGTTTGGGGGCGACGAATGATTGCCCGACTCGTCGAATGGGCGCTGCAGCAGCGCCTCCTGGTCTTGCTCGGAGCATTCGGCATCTTCGCCGGCGGGTTCATCGCCCTCCGGGGGCTGGCGGTCGACGCCTTCCCCGACGTGTCCCCCGTGCTGGTTCAGGTGACGACCGAGTCGCCGGGACTCGCCCCTCCCGAAGTGGAGGCGCTGGTCACGTATCCCGTGGAGGTGGCCATGAACGGCCTCCCCGGGGTCTCACGCGTGCAATCGATCTCTGCGTTCGGCCTGTCGCAGGTGAACGTGTATTTCCGGGATGACGTGGACATCTATTTTGCCCGGCAACTGGTCTTCGAGCGGATGCAGAGCGCCCGGGACGCGATCCCCGCGGGGCTCGGCGAGCCCTCCCTGGGCCCCGTCACCACCGGCCTGGGCCAGGTGTACCAGTACCTGGTCACCGGCGAGGGCGTCTCGACCGATTCCCTGCGGACGCTGCAGGACTGGGTGGTCAAGCCACAGCTCCGCACCGTGCCGGGCGTGACGGAGGTGCTCTCCTTCGGAGGCCATGTCAAGCAGTTCCAGGTGCAACTCGACCCGGCGCGCCTGATCCAGTACGGGGTGACGGTGGCCGAGGTCATTGAAGCGCTGGAACGCAACAACGCGAATGCCGGTGGCGGGTATATCGTGCGGGCGCCGGAGGAGTACCTGGTCCGGGGGCTCGGGTTCGTGACGACCCTGGCGGACGTCGGGAACGTGGTCGTGGCGGAGCGCGAGCATTCGCCGATCTATGTCCGCAACCTCGGGCAGGTCGTCGTCGGAGCGGAAATCCGCCGGGGCGCGGTGAGCACCAACGGCGACGGCGAAGCGGTCGCCGGCATCGTCCTGAAGCGCATCTACGAGAACACCTCCGCGGTCATCGCGAGCGTCCGGGCGCGGGTCGCCGAGATCAACCGCGCCATGCCGGACGGCGTCCAGGTGGTCCCCTTCTACGACCAGGCCGACCTGGTGGAGCGGGCGGTCGCCACGGTGCGGGATGCGCTCCTGGAGGGCGGCGCCCTGATTTTCGCGGTCCTGCTCCTCTTTCTCGGCAACCTCCGAAGCGCGCTCATCGTCGGGACAATGCTGCCCGCGTGTACCCTGCTCGCCTTCATCCTCATGCGCCTGACCGGACTGTCCGCCAACCTGATGTCGCTCGGTGGCCTCGCAATCGGGATCGGCATGATGGTCGACGGCGGCGTCGTCATGGTCGAGAATATCTACCGGGTGCTGTCCGAGCCTGGGCACGAGGGGTTGCCGCGCGCCACGCTGGTCCGCCGCGCCGCCCTGGAGGTGGCCCGCCCGATCAGTTTTGCGATCGCGATCATCATCATCGTGTTCCTGCCGCTCTTCACGCTCCAGGGGGTGGAAGGCAAGCTCTTCACGCCCCTCGCTTACACGATCACCTTCGCCATGCTCGGTTCACTCCTCCTCTCCCTCACCCTGGTTCCGGTGCTGTGCAGCCTCGGCCTCCGGGGGGGGACGGAGCGCGACACCTGGGTGCTCGGCCAGATTCGGCGACGGTACGAGCCGATGCTCGCCTGGGCGCTCGGGCACCGCCGTGCCGTGATCGGCTCCGCGGTCGGAGCACTCGTGTTGAGCCTCTCGATGGTGCCATTCCTGGGCACCGAGTTTGTTCCCGCGCTGGAGGAAGGCTCGATTCTCTATCGTGCCACGCTTGCGCCGAGCGCGGGCCTCGATGAAGCGATGCGGGTAGCGGCCCTCTTGGAAGACGAAGCAAAGCGCTTTCCGGAGGTGATCGACGCGGTATCAAAGGTGGGCCGGGCCGAACTGGGCGGCGACCCGGAGCCAGTCAATAACATCGAAGTGACCGTCACCCTCCTCCCCGCGGAGGAATGGGAGACCGGACGCACCAAGGACCAGCTGGTGGACGCCATGCGGGAAGGGATGTCCGCGATCCCGGGGATCGCCCTGAGCTTTTCGCAGCCGATTGCCACCAGGGTGGACGAATTGCTCTCGGGGGTTCGGGCCCAGCTGGCGATCAAGGTGTTCGGGGACGATCTGGACACGCTGGCGGCCATCGGCACGGACATCCAGCGGGTCGTCAGTGGCCTCCGCGGGGCGCAGGACGTCCAGGCGGAACAGCTTCTCGGACAGCCCCAGCTACTCGTCCGCGTCGATCGCGCGGCGGTGGCCCGCCTCGGCCTCAACGTGGATGATGTCCTCAGCGTCATTCGCCTCGCGATCGGCGGGGGCGAGGCCGGCAAAGTCTTCGAACAGCAGCGGCGCTTCGACATCGCGGTCCGCTACGGAGCGCCGTTCCGCTCCACGCCGGAGGACATCGCGCGCGCCCTGGTCCCCACCCCGTCCGGAGGGCGGGTACCCGTGTCCCAGGTGGCCTCGGTCGAGGTCCTGGACGGTCCCAAGCAAATCAGCCGCGAGGCAAACCAGCGGCGCATCGTGGTCCAGGCCAACGTGGACGGCCGCGACCTCGGCGGGTTCGTGGCCGAGGCCCAGGCGGCCGTCATGCGCGATGTTCGACTGCCCTCCGGATACTTCGTCACGTGGGGAGGGCAATTCGAGAACCAGCAGCGTGCGATGCGGCGCCTCGCGCTGATCGTCCCGGTGACCATCGGGCTCATCTTTCTGCTGCTCTTCTCCTCCTTCAACTCGCTCCGGCAGGCCGCGCTGATCATCCTGAATGTCCCGTTCGCCCTGATCGGGGGGATCGTGGCCCTCGTCGTGACCCGCCAATACCTCAGCGTGCCGGCTTCGGTCGGGTTCATTGCGCTGTTCGGCGTGGCGGTCCTCAACGGCGTGGTGCTCGTCAGCTACATCAATCAGCTGCGGGCAGAAGGGCTCTCCGTGGTGGAGGCGGTGCGGCGTGGCACGCTGCTCCGGCTGCGCCCGGTCCTCATGACGGCGCTCGTGGCGAGCCTCGGTCTCGTGCCGCTGCTTCTGGCGCGCGGTGCCGGCTCGGAGATCCAGCGCCCGCTTGCCTCGGTCGTGGTCGGCGGGCTGGTGACATCCACCCTCCTGACGCTGCTCCTGCTCCCCGTGCTGTACGGCTCCTTCGAGCCCGACTCAGACCCCACGTCGGAGGCCGCATGAAGCTGATCCTCGCCATCGTCAAGCCGTTCAAGGTGTCCGAGCTGGTGGACGCGCTCCACCAGTCGCCGGACAACCCGGGCATGACCGTCCTCGGTGGCCGTGGATATGGCCGCCCCACCGCCACGACCTCCGCTCACGAGGCCGATGCGGGCACCGACTTTTCCGAGAACGCCCTGGTCTTCGTGGCGGCGCCTCAGGCGCAAGTCAAGCGCCTCGTGGAGCTGATCACCCGGGTTGCCCATACCGGCCGACCGGGCGACGGAAAGATCTTCGTGCTCCCCATCGCCGAAGCGGTGGCGCTGACGACCGGTGCACGGGGGGAGGCGGCGCTTGGATAGCCTGGTCGCGGAATCGCCCGATCGCCGACCGTCGCCTTGGACCACCACCTTCGCGCGACACACGTACATCGCCGGCATCCTGTGGGCCCTCGGGGTCACGGCCAGCCTCATCACCCGCGTGCCGGACCATGCCGGCTGGCTCGCCATCCGGCTGGACCTGGCCGGACTGCTCTACGGCGGTGCCGCGATCATCGGTGGGGCGAACTTCTTCGGCGCCGGCTGGCGGGCGGCCCGTTCGCGCCGCCTCGACATGAACTTCCTGATGTCGGTCGCGATCGTGGCGGCCATGCTGATCGGGGAACCGTTCGAGGCGGCGTCGCTGGCCTTCCTGTTCTCCACGGCGGAACTCCTGGAGCGATTTGCCGTGGACCGGGGGCGCCGCTCGATCGCGCGACTGCTCGAGCTGGCGCCGGAGCAGGCCGATCGGCTGACCGAAGATGGGCGGATCGAGACCGTTCCTGTCGCACAACTCGCGGTCGGTGACCTGCTCCGCGTGCGCCCCGGCGACAAGATTCCGGCGGACGGACGGACGATCGCGGGACTCTCGGAGGTCAATGAAGCGACCATCACCGGAGAGTCCTACCCACGCACCAAGGCGCCTGGCGACCTCGTTTCCGCGGGCACGCTGAATCTCAACGGCAGCCTCGACGTTCAGGTGACCGCCGATGCCGCCCACAGCACCCTCGCCCGGATCGTCGAACTGGTCAGCCAATCGGAGGCCCGGCGTGCGCCTGTCGAACATGCGATCAGGCGCTTCGCCCTGATTTACACGCCGATCGTGACCGCGCTGGCGCTTGCCGTCATGATCGGCCCACCGCTGCTCGCGGGCGCGCCCGCCCTGGAGTGGTTCACGCGCGGACTCACCCTGCTGGTCATCGCCTGTCCCTGCGCGCTCGTGATCGCCACCCCCGTGACCGTCGTGAGCGCCCTCACGAGCGCCGCACGGCATGGCGTCCTGATCAAGGGGGGCGAGCACCTGGAGGCCCTGGGCGGCATCCGGGCGCTGGCCGTGGACAAGACCGGCACCTTGACCACGGGTCAGCTCGCGGTCACGCGGTTCGAGACGGGGTCCGGCGATTCCCGACGCTTGCTCGCCCTGGTTGCGGCCCTCGAATCACGCTCCGAACACCCGGTGGCTCGAGCGATCCTCCGCTACGCGGAGGCCCAGCGCGTGCAACTGGCGGACGGCGTCCACGAGTTCCTTGCCCTGCCTGGCCGCGGGATCCAGGGGCGCGTCGCCGGCGTCGCGCTCTCGGTGGGTTCCGAGGAGCAGGTGCCGCCCGAGACGGCGACAGGTTGGGGCGAGTCGGAGCCGGGCACGTTGCGGGTCTACGTCCACGCGGGCGATGGAGGCCGCGGCCTTTTCGTGCTCCAGGACGAGGTGCGCGCCGAGGCCCGCCATGCGGTCGAGCGCCTCCATCACCTTGGCATCCGCCCGCTCGTGATGCTGACCGGCGATGCGGCCGCCGCCGCCGCCGCTATCGCGAAGGCGACGGGAGTGGACGAGGTCCAGTCTCGATTGTTGCCGGAGGAGAAGGTGGCGGCCGTGCGAGCCCTCAAGGAGCGGTTCGGGCGGGTGGCGATGTTGGGCGACGGCGTCAACGACGCGGCGGCGCTCGCCGAGGCGACGGTCGGCTTGGCCATGGGAGCGATGGGATCTCCGGCGACGATCGAGGCGGCCGACGTCGCCTTGATGGGAGATGACCTTGCCCGCCTTCCGTATGCGATTCACCTGGCCCGACGCGCGCGGCGCACCATCCGCTTCAACATCAGTCTGGCGCTCGGTCTGAAGGCGCTGCTCGCCGCGGGGGCGGTGACCGGGGTCGTGAGCCTGGCCGTGGCGGTGCTGATCGGCGACTTGGGCGCCTCTCTGGTCGTGACGGCAAACGCACTATCGCTGTCGAGGATCCGTCCAACCGTGTGAAGGGCCGGCGCCTAGATTTTCGCCCGCCGCAGCGAGACGGCGTTTAGCGCCACGATGATCGACGACACCGACATCAGCAGCGCCGAGACTTCCGGACGGAGCGACCAGCCGAGCGAGCGATAGAATACTCCGGCGGCCACGGGTATGGCCAACAGATTGTAGACGCTTGCCCACGCCAGATTCTGCTTCATCTTGCGCACGGTGGCCTTGCTCAGCCGGATCGCCCGCGCAATGTCGGCGGGGTCGGAACGCATCAGGACCACCTGCGCTGCCTCGATGGCCACGTCCGTGCCGGCTCCGATGGCAATGCCAATGTCGGCCTGCGCCAGCGCCGGGGCGTCGTTGATGCCATCGCCCACCATCGCTACGAATTGCCCTTCCCCCTGCAGCGCCTTCACCTGCTCGGCCTTCTGTTGCGGCTTCACCTCGGCGAGCACGCGGTCGATGCCCACGGCGTGGGCCACCTGCTCCGCCGTTTCGCGACGGTCACCGCTGAGGAGCACCGGCACAACGCCCATCGCCTTCAGTTCTTGGATGGCGCCGGCCGAAGTCTGCCTGATCTGATCGGTGATTCCGATGACACCGATGGCCCGGCCTTCATCCGCGACGAAGACCACCGATTGACCCTGGGCCGCCATTTTCGCGGCGCCGGCAGCCAGCGTGCCCAGTGCCACGCCGGCACCCTGAAGCAATGCGCCGCTCCCGAGGAGGGCGCGCCTGCCCGAGACGCGCCCCTCGATGCCCAGCCCCGGTCGGTCAGCGACCTCGGCAACCGGCCTGGGCACAGCGATTTGTCGGCGGAGGGCCGCGGCGCTGATCGCCTGAGACAGCGGGTGGCTGGACTGGCCCGCCAATGCGGCGGCGAGGGCGAGCACACCCTCAACGTCGCCGCCCGGTTCGACGTGAATGTACCCCACGCTCGGCTTGCCCTCGGTGATCGTACCGGTCTTATCCAGCACGACGACCTGGATGCGGCTGAGCCCCTCCAGAGTCGCGGCGTCCTTGATCAGGATGTTGTGCCGGGCCCCGAGGCCCGTCCCGACCGCCACCGCGGTGGGGGTGGCCAGGCCCAGCGCATCGGGACAGGCAATGACCACCGCGGAAATCGAGAATGTCAGCGCGACGAGGAAGGGAGCGTCGGCAAGTACGGTCCACCCGAGAAAGGTGAGGATGCCGGCGCCGACCGCGACGACCACCAGCACCGCCGCGGCCCGGTCGGCCAGCCGCTGGCGCGGCGCCTTCGAGTTCTGCGCCTTGGCCACCAGGGCCGCAATCTGGGCCAGCACCGTGTCCGCGCCGACCCGGGTCGCCCGCATCGTCACCGCACCGCTCACATTGATGGAGCCACCGACGACGGGATCACCGGGACCCCGCTTGACGGGCCGACTCTCGCCCGTGACGAGCGCTTCGTCGACGTCCGTGCTCCCCTCGGTGAGCTGCCCATCCACCGGTATCCTGTCGCCCGGACGCAGGCGGAGGAGATCGCTGACCACGACTTCGCTTGTCGGCAGGTCGAATTCCTTGCCGTCCCGGACCACGCGCGCCATCGGGGGGACCAGGTCAAACAGGGCGCGCAGGGCGTCGGATGTGCCCCGGCGGGACTTCACCTCCATCCAGTGTCCGAAGAGCACGAAGGTCACCAGCATGCAGGCGGCCTCGTAGTAGGCCGTGGGGTAGCCGATCAGGGTGAGGTAGACGCTCGAAAGCCAGGCCGCGAGGACGCCGGTCGCGATCAGGACCGACATGTCCAGCCTCAGGCTCCGGAGCGCATGGTAGCTCCCGCCGATGAAGATCCAGCCGGCCCACCAGACCACGGGCAGCGACAATCCCAGTTGCAGCCAGCTCGCGAGCGGCATCGACACCACCATCCCCATCCCCGGGATGTGGCCGGCCAGCAGTGTGACGGGGAGGGTGAATGCCAACGCCACCCAGAACCGCCGCCGCATGTCCCGCTCCATCGTGGCGGCCATGGCGGGGTCCGCCATCATGGAGGCGTGGTCGTGGTGTGGCGCTGCCACGACCAGTGCCGGCGGCGCCGCGTGGCCACTATGATGACCGGCGTGCGAATCGTGTCCCGTCATGTTACCTCCCGGAGTTCAGTCATGATCCTGCCCGGGCGCGTGGGTGTGGGGAGGCGTGGCGCCCGGAACAGCCGAGTCTCCAGGCATCTGGTGCGCCATGGAGTCCATGGCGGCCGCGGACGGCGCCACCTCCCCGGCGCCCGGCCCGAGGCGTTCGCCCCGTACCTGGCGGAGTACCTCGGTTGGAATCCCCAAGGCGTGGCGGTAGACCATTTCACCGCCGAGGTAGCCGACGGCTCCCAGCCCGAGCGTCCCCACGATCCCTAGGCCTGCTGCCGCTCGGGAGTAGGGGACACGCCACCGCCAGGCTGCCGCCACCAGAAGGACGAAGGTGGCCGCATAGGCGAGGTTCCTGTGGAGGGTCATGAGGTTGTGCGCCGAGTCGGAGTGCTCCACCCGGCCATAGGCGATCAACCCCGTGGCCAGGGCCGCTGCCGCACCGGCAAAGCCGACCCCCCAGAGCAGTGTGGCCGCGTCCCGCCAGCGCATACCTCGCCGCAGCGCGGCCATGGCATCGAACGCCGCCGCCAGCAACAACGCGACGAGCGGGAAGTGCACGACCATGGGGTGCCAGCTGTGCATCGGGAAGAGGTTCATCGGTGTCGACCCCCTATCGCATTGGTTGGCTGTCAGGCGAGCATTGGCGGCCCGAACGCGAGCCTCGTCGAGCCGAGATATCGCGCGGGGAACCGGAGGAATCGATCACAATACTTCACCGAGCAGAAGTAGTACCACACGTTCTCGTGGTCGGCCGTCGCGCGGGCCCCCATCGGGTGGATGACCATGGCGCGAACCGGGTCGACGTGGTGGCTAAACGAGTCGGCCGTTTCCACGAGCCGCGAGCACGGGGCGGCGACGAAGCGTGCGAGTGCCTGGGCGATGCCCGGCGGGTTCACCCAATGAACGTTTCCTCCCGCGCGACCCCCGGCCCTTCCGTCGCGTCTACCGTCGCGCATACGTCGTCAGCTTCCCGTCGCGACCCAGTGCCAGGACTTCGTAGGGCTGGTGGGAGCTTCCGTCGTCCATGCCTGGCGCCGACTGGGGCATCCCTGGTGCGAGGAGCCCCGCGAGCGCGGGCCGAGTGTCGAGCACCCGTCGAACGAGATCGAGCGGCACGTGCCCCTCGAAGAAGTATCCACCGGCGGTGGTCGTATGGCACGACGCCTTCGCCAGTGGCACACCAGCCCGTTTCTTCACGTCCGTGATGTCACTCGTTTCGCGCACTTCAACCCTGAAGCCCTCGACCTTGGCGATGTCGATCCACTTGTCACAACACAGACAGCCGCGGGTCTTGTGCACTACCAGGGTGGGGAGGGTGGCCGCGTGGGTGGAGGAATGGCCGGGATGGGCCTCAGCCAGAGCACGAGGGGCGGACGCAACGGTGGCGGCAAGGATCTGGAGTGCAACGAGGAATGGAGAGGAGCGGAAATACATGGAAGCCTCCGGAAAGAACTGTGAGTTTACGACACCATGTTGACGAGTCGGGTGACGCCCGACTCGGGTGCTACGGGAGATCGCGTGCCACCGCCTCGATCGCCTTCAGCCCGTGCCCGAATCGACCCATAGCCTCCCTGTGTCGCTCGAGCTCACTATACGGGAGATAGCGCACCCGGAGATCCGCGATGCGGCTGAAGGCTGGGCGAGCGAGTTGGGCGCGGACGTCCGCCTCACGCTCATCGGGAGCGACCAGGAACAGGGCGCCGCTCACGGTCCTGGGTGCATCCCCCCCGCAGCCGAGTGCCAGATCGAGGAGGCGCATGATTCCGGAATAGATGGAGGTGGTGTGCTCGACCTCGAATGCGGCCGCGGCTCTCCCGGAGCCGGCCTCGAACCAGAGCACGTCGATCAATCGGACCGTGTCTCCGCCTGGAGCCTGCTCGATCGAGGGTGGCAGCGTCGTGATGCATCCGTCGCCGAGTCGGCCGTTGCCGCACGGTCTGCCCTGATCGTTGGCTGCCACCCAGACTTCGAAGCCAAGGGCTCGGCCAAGATCGCGGAGCCATTGCTGAATCTCGGTGTGAGTTCGGTCACTGTTGCGATCGGCAGCGAGTGCGCGGTTCGTCGTGTCGGCCCTTGCTGACGCCTCCCGGACCCGATTCAGTTCAGCAACCCAGGCCGCGTGCCCTTCCGCACTCCCCTCGGCGTCCTGTGGCGGGGGTGTATAGCGGCCGCTCCCGACATCGAAGAGCAGCGCGGCGATGGCGCCGAGATCGTTCGAGAGGAATCCGCGGTAGCGGTCGTTCAGGGCCAGGATGCCCGTCCGCATGGCGAGATATTCCTCCCACTTTCCGAGCTTGACCTTGGCGCCCGTCAAGAGGTTGTATCCGCGGGTAATCGCGGTATTGAAGGGCGGCGCGATCGTCGGGTGCAGGAAATAGAGGAGGTTCGCCGCCGCCGGGCCGAGCCCCTTGATGCCTCGGGCGGCCAGACGCCGAATCGCCGCCACGACGGCCTCGTCGGTGTCGCAACAGGCACAGGCGTCCAGGAAGCGGGCGAAGCCGAGCTGGTTCTCGCGATTCTCATAGATGTCCGGAATCCGGAGTTTCGGCTTCCACAGAAATGCGTGGTCCGCTCCCTTGAACATCTGCCGCTGCTCGGCGATTGACCCGACCACCGTCTCCAACGACGATGCGTGGTATGTGTTGCCGAACGTGCCGGCCTCGATTTCCTGGACGACCTCGCGGATCCCGCGCCGGATGGAGCGGAAATTCTTGAGACGCTCCTCCCACAGGAACCATGTCCGGTAGGTGCCGCCAGGATCGTCCCGCCAGCGCAGGATCAATTGGCTCAGTGCGTCGGCCCGGCCGTGCGGCTCGGGAAGGGTCGTCATGCTCGGTCCGTCGTCAGGGCAGGGTTGGCGGCCCGAACGCGAGTCTCGTCGAGCCGAGATATCGCGCGGGGGACCGGAGGAATCGATCACAACAATTCACCGAGCAGAAGTAGTACCACACGTTCTCGTGGTAGGCCGTCGCGCGGGCCCGCATCGGGTGGATGACCATGGCGCAGACCGGGTCGACATGGTGGCGGGACGAGTCGGGCGTTTCCACGGGCCGTCGGCGCGGGGAGGCGAGCAGTCGTGTGAGCGCCGGGAGCGCAGCCTCCGCCGCCCGGCGGCCGGCCGCCACCGCGTTGTCGAGGCGGCCGAAATCACGCAGGCTCATGTCGCCGAGCTCCGGCTCGATCTGCACCTCGGGATCCGTCATGGCGGCGGTGAGCGCGGTCTGACGCTCGAGGATGATCTCGGTGGCGCGCGCCAGGATCTCGAAGGATGTCTTTGCCGTTGCCGGATTCGGCATGAACCGACCCAGGCGGTACAGCATTCCTGTCGTGCGCCAGACGAGTGGCGGCATCCGCCGCGTCCGGGGACCGCCGACGCGCACGGCGACGACGACGTCCGGATCCCCCATCCAGGCCACGTCCACCGGGAGGACATTCAACACGCCGCCATCGACGAGCCAGCGCTCACCTATCCGCTCCGGCGGCAGGATTCCGGGGAGCGCACACGTGGCCCGGACGGCGGGGAGGAGGCTGCCGACATGAAGTACGACCTGGCTGCCTTCCTCGAGGTCGACCGCGGTCAGGGCGAGGGGCGTGACCAGATGCGCGAAGGTGGCCGGAAGCGCCTCGGCAGCCGAGGGAAAGATCTGCCCCCAGTCGAGCATGCCGCCGGGAAGAAACCATCGAGGGAAGCGGAAATCTCGCGCGATCCGAACCAGATCCCACGACGGCAACCCGCTGGCATGAAGCGCGCCGACCAGGCCCCCCAAGCTGCTCCCGGCGACGAAGTCGGGCACGAGACCCTCGCGTTCGAGCACCTCCAGCACGCCGATGTGCGAGAGCCCTCGGGCGCCGCCGCCGCCGAGCGCGAGCGCGAATCGAGGCCGCCGAGGTGGCGCACCCCCTGAGAGCACCATCCTGGCTCCGGGAATTGGTTCGCTCATGGCCCCTCCCTCGGGCGGGTCATCCCGAGTCCGGTTTGGGGAGTCCGGAAGCAGTACGGCGCCGCGCCACGTGGACCAGCGCTTCGCGCACGTCCAATTCTCGCGTCCCGTTCCCGGTCCGCACGAAGTACCGCGCCACCGGACCGTCCTGGTAGTACACCGGCGAAGCCGATGGCTCGACCATGGCCCAGCAGACGTCCTCACCGCGGACAGCAGAAAATTCGACATGTACCTGGGCGCAGACGTGACCGCCAAGCTTTGACTGGATCAGGCTCATGAGGAATTGCTGAAATCCGTCGCGGTCCCGTCGCTTCAAGGTCTGATAGTCGGCCTCCAACCCGACGATATCGCCGGCGTCCGTGACCCCGATCAGCAGAGTTCCGCCCTCATGATTGAGGAATCCGGCGACGGTACGCGCGACGGCTTCCTCCAGTGCCCGGTTCATCCGACCAAGCTGCGCGTCCCAGCGAGCATGCGATTTGAACTCGAGATGCTCTCCCTCTCCCGCCAAGAGGGCGGCAGAGAGGCCCCGGTCTGGCTCGTCGCCGCGCCAGGTACCCGCGCCATGGGTTAGGGTCTGTCTGGACCCGTACAACCAGAAGCTCAGGCCGATCGCGCCACCGAGGAAGGCGAAGAGGCCGGTCATCGGGAGCATGCTGGGCGTAAAGGCCTGAAGGAACCGTCCAGCGATGGACTGCCAGAGCGAGCCCGATTCGGACACCAATCGGTCGTGCGATGAGAACCAGTAGACTGCCTCCATGACCGGGTGAAGGAGCACAACGCCCAGCGCCGCTCCGGCGAGTAGGTGGCGCCGCACTGTCCCGCCGCCCCCCGGCCCCGCTTTCATCGCACCTCCCGCTCCTTCCACAGCGAGTACACCGCCGGAATCACGAGCAACGTCAGCACGGTGCTGCTGACCATTCCGCCCACCATCGGTGCGGCGATGCGTTTCATGACGCTGGCGCCGGCACCCGTCCCCCACAGGATCGGAAGCAGGCCGGCCATGATGGCCGTGACGGTCATCAACTTGGGCCGCACGCGTTCCACCGCGCCTTCCATCACGGCGTCGTAGAGGTCGTGGAGAGTTGGCGTGCGCCCGTCGGCTTGTTTGGCCTTCCAGGCGTGATCGAGGTAGATAAGCATGATCACGCCGGTCTCCGCCGCCACGCCGTTCAGCGCCACGAAGCCGATGGCCACTGCCACCGACCAGTTGTACCCCAGCAGCCAGATGAACCAGAGCCCGCCCACCAGCGCGAACGGGAGCGAGAGCATGACGATGGCGGTCTCGCCGAGATTCCCGAAGTTGAAGTAGAGCAGAAGGAAGATGATGGCCAGCGTGGCGGGGACGACCACTTTCAGCTTGGCCGCCGCGCGCTGCATGTACTCGTACTGACCACTCCACACGAGGGTGTAGCCGGCAGGCAGCACCACGGCGCGCCCTACCGCCGCTTGTGCCTCGGCCACATAGCTCCCGATGTCACGACCTGTCACGTCCACGTACACCCACGCGGTCGGCTGGGCGCCCTCGGTGCGGACGACCATTGGGCCGGCCACCTGGCGAATCGTGGCGATCTGGCCCAACGGCACGAAGGTCTCCCGGCCGGGCGCCACCCCGCCCGTACCGCCCTCACCCATACCTCCGCCCATGGCCGGCGCGGCGCCGCCGCCGAGCTCGTGGCCGACAGGAATAAGGACCGAGGCCAGGCGGTCCGGATTGTCACGCAGTTCCATCGGATAGCGGATGCGGACGCCATACCGCTCCCGGCCCTCGACAGTCCTGGTCACCGTCATCCCGCCGACCGCGGTGGCGATCACGGTCTGCACGTCGCCCACATTGAGCCCGTGACGCGCGGCCGCGGCCCGGTCGATGTCAATGTCGAGGTAGTAGCCCGACACCGCCCGCTCCGCGAAGGCGCTTCGGGTTCCGGGCACCTCCCGCACGACCTCCTCGACCGCTCGCCCCAGCCGCTCCAGTTCGCCGAGATCGGGCCCAAAAATCTTGATGCCCACCGGCGTGCGGATGCCGGTGGCCAGCATGTCGATGCGCCCTTTGATGGGCATGGTCCACGCGTTGGTCGTGCCGGGCAGGCGGACCGCCGAGTCCATTTCCGTGACCAACCGCTCGTACGTCATGCCGGGGCGCCACGCCGCCTCCGGCTTGAGCGTGATGGTCGTTTCGGTCATGTCGAGGCCCGCCGGATCGGTCGCGGT
>JACDJC010001615.1_pt1 | contig 19632 bp, 16 predicted proteins | sample 7454191 | NCBI WGS metagenome assembly JACDJC01 (sample SAMN14253291, study PRJNA609438) | sludge metagenome | isolation source: sludge after 25d culture with pyrite and EDTA | collected 2018-12-20 | reverse complement strand
GTTCTTGGTGGGGTAGAAGCTGAAGGCGCCCAGGGCGCCGAAGGTACCCACGCGCCTGCCCCCCAGCTTGGCGCCGAACGCCTGCGCGCAGTCCTCCAGGACCGGGATGTGGTGAGCATCGGCGATGGCCACGATCGCCGAGACGTCGGCCGGGAGGCCGAAGATGTGGACGGGGAGGACGGCCTTGGTGCGCGGCGTCAGGGCCCGCTCGAGGAGTTCGGGGTCGAGGTTGAGCGTCTCCTCGGCCACGTCGACGAACACCGGGGTTGCGCCCAACCGCAAGATGGCCTCGCTGGTGGCGAAGAAGCTGAAGGGCGTGGTGACCACTTCGTCCGCCGCGCCCACGCCCAACGCCTCGAGGCCCAGGACCAGTGCGTCGGTGCCGGAGTTCAGGCCCAGGGCGTGGCGCGCGCCCAGGTACGCGGCCGCCTCGCGCTCGAACCCTTCCACCTCCGGGCCCCCGATGAAGTGGCCGGTGCGCAGCACGCGCTCGACGGTGGGTTGCAGCTCGCTCCAGATCTCCTCGACCTCGCTCTTCAGGTCGAGCATCGGGTAAACAACGTCGGTCGACACGCCGGTAAGCATAGGACCAATGACCCGCTCGCGTGCGGGGGCGCCCACATATACTCAGACTCGGTTGACCGCGTTTACGGTCGGCCCCAGGAGGCTTTAAAGTGCGATTCGAAGGCAAGGCTCGAGGGCGCAAGCGGCGCCAGGTTCTCGCCCTGGTGGCATGCCTCGGCCTGCTCGGGGCAGCCGCGGCGCAGCGTCCGGTGACCCTGAGCGGGACCATCATCAACCCGACGGGCAAGTCGGGCACCGTCGTGGCCTGGGCCGGATATTTCAACATGAGCCCCAGCGGCGCCGTCGCGTTCGGCGAGGTTCTAGCAGACGGCAGCTTCAAGTTCGACCTGCCCGCGCAACTGCGCGGCGACGTGCTTCACCCCATCGAGGCCAAGAACGTATGCCAGAGCGGCGGTCAGGACCTCCGCATGCAACCGAGTAGCGCGCTGCACATCCTCGTCAACACCCTCATGGCGTTCGACACGACCTCCACGCCCGTCGTGGCGATGCTGGCCTCCTCGAAGGACCTTCTCGACCGCCTCGCGGTGGATAAGCACGACGTGAAGCCCGGCGACGCGCTCGGCTATTACCTCTACTCCTACGAACCTCTCACGATCTCCGGCAGCTGCGAGAGCGCGGACGGCCTGAACGTGACTTACGACGTGCGTGCCTCGAAGGGTTGGAACCTCATCAGCTACACGTTCGAGGAACAGGGCGGCACGGTCGTCGGCAAGTTCCAGACGGTGAGGAGCCTCCCCGCGGAGCTCACCTGGGTGTCACTGGTCGACTGAGTGCCGTAGCTGTCGGTCGGGTGGCGGCCGCTCTGACGTTCTGGGCGGCCATGACACGCGTGGGCTTGCACTTTCGCGCGGCCATGACACGCGTGGCCTTGCGCTCTCGCCCGGCCGCATGTTCTACTGCCGAATCGTTCGCGCCGGGCCAGGCGCCCACGCGAGCGGTGCCGCCACCGAGCAGGACGTTGGGTGGCCTTATCGAGAGCGGCCGAGGGACCTGGCCCGACGACGCCGCAGCAACCAGCCTTCATTCAGGCGGGTGCTAACTCCAGCCGGAAGCACAGCCACGATGGTGAGCGACCGGACAGATAGGGGCGAAGAGCCTCATCTTTACGACCCGAAGGAACAGGCGCGTGCCAACGAGACGATCTCGGGCCCAGCGCCGAAGCCGGAACGGTCATCGAGGAGGGCCGGCATGCACCACTTGCAACTACACGCGCGCCGCTTGAGGCGCCCGGGCAACACCCCTTCACCTCAACGAATGTTCTAGGCGGCTCTGGCCGCGAAGCCGAGGCGCTCCGCCCCTACGGCTGGTGGGGCGGGCGGTTCGGCTGCATGGCGCCCGCGGGTGGCCGGTAGACGCGGACCCGCTGGCTCCACTAACGCACGAGCAACGCGCTAGTACGGTTGTGCACGAGCACGCATGCTAGTGCACCCGCTCACAAGCAACTTTGAGGGGCACCCGCTCACGAGCACCCATGCGCATGCACACAAGCGCCAGCGATCCGACTCGCTCGGGAGCACCCCAAGACCTTCGTTCCCACCGCGCTGACCGCGGACCTTGAACAGGAGCACCACCCAAATGGCCTACCGCTTCGAAACGCTGCAGATCCACGCCGGGCAAGAGACGGTGGAGGGCACCACCAAGTCTCGCGCCGTCCCCATCTACCAGACGACCGCCTACAACTTCGACAGCGCAGATCACGCCGGGCGGCTCTTCGCGCTGCAGGAGTTCGGCAACATTTACACCCGCATCATGAACCCGACCAACGACGTGCTGGAGAAGCGCATCGCGGCCCTCGAGGGGGGAGTCGCGGCGCTTGCGACCGCTAGCGGGCACGCCGCCGAGTTCCTTACCTTCACGATGCTGGCCGAGACGGGCGACAACATCGTGGCGTCGCCCAACGTCTACGGGGGCACCAAGAACATGCTGAGCGTCTCGCTACCGCGCCTGGGCATCGAGGGGCGCTTCGTGGGCGGCGACGACGACCTGGCCGACTACGACCGCCTGATAGACGAGAACACCAAGGCCGTCTACCTCGAGACCATCCCGAACCCCAGCCTGCGCCTGCCCGACATCCGGTCGATCGCCCAGCTGGCCCATGACCGCGGCGTGGCGGTGGTGGTCGACAACACGGGCGGCATCGGCGGCTACCTCTACCGTCCGGGCGACCACGGCGCCGACATCGTCATCCACTCTGCCACCAAGTGGATCAACGGCCACGGCACGGCACTGGGCGGCCTGATCGTCGACATGGGTTCTTTCGACTGGGGCAATGGCCGCTACCCCGGCTTCTCGGAGCCCAGCCCCAGCTACCACGGGCTCGTCTTCTCAGAAGTGTTCGGCAAGGGCTCGCAGTTCGGCAACATCGCCTTCGCCATCCGCGCCCGCGTGGAGGGCCTCCGCGACCAGGGCCAGGCCCTCGCCCCCCAGAACGCGTTCCTTCTCCTGCAGGGGCTCGAGACGCTCAGCCTGCGCGCCGACAAGCACATCGAGAACACGCGCAAGCTCGTGCAGTGGTTCCTGAAGCAACCCGAGGTTGAGAGCGTCAACTACCCCGAGCTCCCGGGCCACCCGAGCTACGAGCGCGCCCGCGCCGAGTTCCCCAAGGGCGCCGGTGCGTTCTTCACCTTCGACATCGAGGGCGGCACCGAGGCCGGGAAGGCCTTCCTCGACGCCGTCAAGCTGGCCTCGCGCCTCGTCAACCTGGGTGACGCCAAGACCTCCGTCACCCACCCCGCCAGCACCACCCACTCGCAGCTCGACGAGGCAGGGCTCATCGCCGCGGGAGTGGCCCCGGGCCGCATCCGCGTGACCCCAGGACTGGAGCACATCGATGACCTCATCGAGGACTTCTCCCAGGCGCTGGCGGCAGCCAGAGGCGAGCGCGCCGGCGTCGCGGCCGACTGATAGCGGCAGCCGCATTAGGCCCGTGAGCCACGAGCGCCCCGAGCGCCCAGTCCTCGTCCACGAGACGTGGGGCGATCATGCCGCCCTCATCGCCCGCGCGAGCACGGGCAAACAGGGGAGCGTGGGGCAGGTTCGGCCGCGCCTGGCGGACGTGGCCACCCCCGAGCGACCGCTGAACCTGCAGCGCGGCGGCCGGCTCGAGCGGGTGGCCGTGGCCTTCGAGACCTACGGCGAACTGAACGAGGACGGCAGCAACGCCGTCCTCATCGCCCACGCGCTCACGGGCTCGGCGCACGCCGCCGGGGTCACCGACCGGGAGGACGTGCCGGGCTGGTGGGACCCACTCATCGGCCCCGGCAAGCCGGTGGACACGCGGCGCTTCTTCGTCATATGCAGCAACGTGCTCGGCGGCTGCTACGGCACCACCGGGCCGAGCAGCCTCGACCCCGACACGGGCCACCCCTACGGCCCCGACTTCCCCAGCTACACGATCCGCGACATGGTGGAGGTGCAGCACCGGCTCCTCGTCCAACTCGGCGTCACCAGCCTGAGGGCCGTCATCGGCGGCAGCATGGGCGGCATGCAGGTCCTCGAGTGGGCGGCCGGCCACCCCGAGATGGTGCGCGGCATCGTGCCCATCGCCATCGGCGCGCGTCACTCCGCCTGGGCCATCGGCCTGAACGAGGTGGCACGGCGCGCCATCACCGCCGACCCGGCGTGGCAGGGGGGCCGGTACGCGCTCGAGCGTCAACCCGAGACGGGCCTCGGGCTGGCTCGCGCCATCGCCATGCTCACGTACCGTTCGTATGACTCCCTGGAGCAGAAGTTCGGACGTGAGCGGGTGAACGGCGACGTGCGCGGCTCCGATCCAGGTGTGCGCAACCCCAAGGGCAGCCCGCGCGGCGCCACATCAGGCTCGCACGGCGCCAGCGCAGACTCGCACGGCCCCACCGCCGCCTTGCGCGGTGCCAACGACGCCCTCGACGCTTCGTTCCAGATCGCGTCGTACCTCGCCTATCAGGGCGTGAAGCTCGTGGAGCGCTTCGACGCCAACACCTACTTGAGCCTCACTCGCGCCATGGACGATTACGACCTGGCCGAGGGCCGGGGAACGCTGCGCCAGGTGTTGAACAAGATGACCATGCCCGCGTTGGTCCTGGGTATCGACTCAGATGTCTTGTACCCGGAGGCCGAGGCCAAGGCCCTCGTGGAGCACCTGCCCGCCGCGCGTTACGCCACCATCTCCTCACCGCACGGTCACGACGCGTTCCTCATCGAGTACCCGCAGCTTGCGGCGCAGCTCAGGCGCTTCCTCCAGGACGATTGACGACCGGGGCCGCGGTGCCCGCCTGCTCCAGCGAGCCGGCCATCATGAGCCCGAGCTTCTCGGGCGTCGCCTCGGCCTGGCTCATCTCGCCCATCACGCGGCCCTCGTACATGACGATGATGCGGTCCGAAAGGCTCATGATCTCGTTGAGGTCGGCGGAGACGAGCAGGACCGGCAGGCCCGCGTCGCGCGCGGCGACGATCTGCTGGTGGATGAACTCGATGGCGCCGATGTCTACACCGCGCGTGGGTTGCGCCATGACGAGGACGCTCGGGCCGCGCTCCAGCTCCCGCGCCACGATGAGCTTCTGCGCGTTACCCCCGGAGTAATGGCTGACGGTGATGTTCGGGTCCGTTGGCCTGACGTCGTAGTCCTTGATCAGCTTGCGCGCGTGATCTTCTATGACGCCCGCGCGCAGCAGGCCCACCGCGCCCGTGTAGGGGGCCAGGTAATGATCACCCAGGATCGAGTTGAGAGAGGCCGAGAACGGCATCACCAGGCCGCGGCCCGTGCGGTCCTCGGGAACGTGGCTGATACCGAGCTCGTGACGTTGCCGCACGTCGTGTTCGGTGATGTCCTGCAGCGCGGGGTCCTGCCGCGACCGGGCGAGCACGGTGCCGGAGTCGGCGAGGCGCAGGCCGGTGATGACCTCGACCAGCTCCGACTGCCCGTTCCCCTCGACACCCGCGATCCCCAGGATCTCGCCGTGCCTCAACTCGAAGCTGACGTCGTCCAAGACGTTGCGCGGCTTGGTGGCGTGCTTGAGCACCAGGTTCCGCACTTCCAGCGCTACGGTGCCCGGGTCGGCGGGGCCCTTCTTGACGCGCAGGAGCACGTCGCGGCCGACCATCATGTTGGCCAGGCGGCGCTGGTCGGTGTTGGCGCGTTCCACCGTGCCGATCATGGCTCCGTCACGCATGACGCTCATGCGGTCGCAGATCTCGACCACCTCGTCGAGCTTGTGGCTGATGAACACGGCCGCGTGGCCCTTGGACGCGAAGTCTCGCAGGAAGCGGAAGAGACCGACCGTCTCCTGGGGAGTGAGCACGGCCGTCGGCTCGTCGAGAATCAGGATGCGCGCCTGGCGGTACAGCGCCTTCAAGATCTCGACCTGCTGCTGCAGCCCTACGGGCAGGTCCTCGATTCGGTTGTCCGGAGCGATGTCGAACCCGAACTCCTCGATGAGCTCCTCGGTACGGCGGGTGGCGGTACGCATGTCGAGCACGGGGCCCACGCGCGGCTCGGAACCCAGCACGATGTTCTCCGCCACCGTGAGCGGCTCGACGAGCATGAAGTGCTGATGCACCATGCCGATGCCGAGGGCAATGGCCTCGCGCGCCGAGCGGATGACGACGGACTTGTCGTTCACCTCGATCGTGCCGGCATCGGGTTGCTGCATGCCGTAGAGGATCTTCATGAGCGTGCTCTTGCCGGCGCCGTTCTCGCCGACGAGCGCGTGCACCTCGCCCCAGTCCACCGTGAAATCGACGTCCTGGTTGGCTATCACCAGCGGGAAGCGCTTCGTGATGCCCCGCATACTGACGGCATGGGCCATGCGCCAGTATAATGGCGTCGAGCTGGCCGGCGTAGGGCTGGCTCAGGAGTTCTAGCCGCACCGGTGGTGTGGTTCTCGTGGGGGCGACACGGCTTCGACGGGGCCCTTCGAAGGTGAGGCTGCGCGTCGCGGGTGCAGCTGGCCGCGTCAACAAGCTGCAACGCCATTAACTGGCAACGATAACTACGCTCTAGCTGCTTAACCGCGGTTAGCGTTCCCCGGAAGCCCCGCCCACGGCTCGCCGGACCGAACGTCCTAAAGTGGGCTGGCCGTAGGGTTCGGACGTTGACCCGAAGGCGAGACTTCTGACGTCTAAGCGCTCGGCAGTGCCCGCCGATGAGCCAGCCGCGCGCCTACAATCGATCAACGGCTACACGCGTAGACGCCCACTGTAGGGGGTTTCGGACGCGGGTTCGACTCCCGCCGCCTCCACCACCCGCAAGCAGGCGGCCCGTCACTCCGGATCGACGTCGGAGGCAGACGGGCCGCCTGATTTGGCCCGCACCGTGAAATCATGTTCCTCAAGACCATAAGCGCTTACGCTTCCCATACTTCGCGCGCAGGTCGCTCACGTATCACGCGAAGTAGTGCATGACCACCGTCGTGCTACTCTTCGCGCGTGGACCTATTCTGGTGCACCCTGGGCGGGGCGCCGTGCCCCGGTACGGTTGTCCCTGTCGCCCCGAGAGCACGTCTGAACAGAATGGCACGTGGCAATTCCGTCCACGGTCGCTCAATAGTCATCGGATATAGGAGCACCACCTCATGCGTAAGACACTAGCTAGCTTGACCGTCCTTCTCGCGTTCGCCCTCTCAGCAGCGGCGTTCGCGCAGGGGCCCGCCTACGTCGTTAACGCCGACGTCGTTCGCGGCGCCAAGAACCCTGTCGGACCGACGTGCGTCCTCACGCCCGTCTTCAAGACCGGTGAGCAGGTCGTGTGGCGCGCGGTGGTCTACGACGCCGCGACGGGCGAGAAGCTCACGCCCGAAGAGGTAGTGGCCAGGGGCATCAAGGTCACCGCCAAGCTCGAGGACGGCACTTCGTTCGACATGGAATACGGCCTGCACCCCAAGGATCCACCCCAAATCTACCTCTTCGTCGGCGCCTGGGTCATCCCGCCCGTTTACCCCACCGGGACGCTGCAGTACACCATCACGGTCACCGATGACGCGGGTAACAGCGTCGTCTGGGAACCGATCGGGCAGGACCGCGAGGGCGGTTACAGCTCGTTGATGACGATCGAGAAGAGGTAAGAGGTGGCAGTCTCCGACCACGGAGCGCAAGCGGCGGCACCCAAGGGTGTGCCGGCGACCCGCGACAAGGGGCGCCTCAACACCCCGCCAAGCGAGTGGCCCGAGGAGGCCTTCGGGCGCAGCGCGCGCCTGTCGACCGGCGAGTTCGCCCTCTTCGCCATGCGCGTGGTGCTCGGCCTCAGCATGCTGCAAGTGGCCTACAACCTGGCCCGCGGCGGCTGGGACGCTTGGCTGAACGCCGGCGCCCTGCTGCCGGGCGTGGTCAAGGGGCCGATGGGCGACATCTACACGGCGCTGTGGGGCAACGAGTTCGTGCTATGGCTCATCGTCTTAGGGGCGGCGGCCGTCGGCATCGGCATGGTACTGGGCCTGCTCACACGCGTCTCGGCCCTGGTCGGCACGCTCATGATGTTCAGCTTCTACACGGCGGACATGCCGCCAACCAACGGCTGGTTCGAGGTGCAGCTCATCCAGATGTTCGCCTTCTTCCTCGTGGCGTCCCTGGGCGCCGGGCACGTCTGGGGGGTTGACGCCCTCCTGCGTAAACGGGAGAAGGCGCACTGGTGGTACTGGTTGCTCGGTTAGGCAACCCCGGCACCTAGGCTCGACAAGTCGGGCGCCCCCGGGAACGATGCAACACTCCTCCGAACGCGGGGGCGCCCGTTCCTGATACGTGCGCTACCTTGCAAGTACTTTTCCCTGCAAGTGCGCTTCCTCACCGGTGCCCGCCCTCCGGGTAAGGCCACCCATCGAGTACCGCCGGCGCCGTCCAGCTGTCGGGGTACCCAGGCACACGAAAGTAGTTGACACATGACTGACGCACGACCCACCGTAGGCACGGGCAATGGCGGACGCCGGGTCCGGCTCGTCGCTCTCCTGGCCCTTGTAGGCATGCTGCTCGGCGTCGCCCTCGCCCAGGGCGATGCAGCCAGTTCGCAGGCGAGCTTCCCGAAAGGCATAGTGGGTGAGGTCGACCTCGGCCCCGACCACGGCATCGTAGGCTCCCACGCCACTCTCACCGGCAGCGGCTTCGATGCCGGCGCCCAGCTCCAGGTCTTCTGGGGCGCCTTCAAGGGCAAGTGGAAACTCGAGATGAAGGACGGCGAGTACACGGGCACCTTCTCGGGCCGCGAGTTCGAGGAGAACGACGTGCTGCTCACCACGGCGCAAGTGGGCGCCGACGGCACGTTCGCCGCCGACTTCACGGTGCCCGAGGGTTTCGGGGGCACGCACGACGTGTACGTCCGCGAGGACGGCGTGAACGTCAACAAGGCCGGCTTCAGGGTCGAGATGAGCGCCAGCATGACGCCCGAGAGCGGGCCCGTCGGCTCCGACATAACCCTCACAGTTACCGGCCTCGACATCTTGAACAACGTCGCCGGTTGGTACGCCGTCATGTACGACAACGCCATCACCGGCTTCGTGACGGCCGTCGAGACCCAGGGAACCGCCACGGTCACGATCCCCGCCGCCGGCCGCGTGGGCAAGCACCTCGTACAGCTTCGCAACGCGCCCTTCAACTCGCCCTACCTGGCGCTGGCATCCTCGCCCTACGCCTACCTGTCCGAACCCAAGTTCACCTTCACCGTCACCGACGGCGAACCCGTCATGCCGCCCGACATGAAGTCGCAGGGCCCGGCCACCATCGCCGGCACCGAGCCGGCCGGGAACGGCCCGGCGATCTGGACCGACCCGGTCAGTTCCGGCGTGTTCACCGAAGGGCACGTCCACGGCAAGGGGTTCGCGCCCAACACGGCGCTCGACCTCGCCTTCACCAACATGGCCGGCTCACGCGTCACGCTGGCGGGGTACGGCGCCGCCATGGTCAAAGTGGGTCAGGTGACCACGGACGCGAGTGGGGCCTTCACGCTCCCCTTCGAGACGCCCGACGTCCTCGGCGGCGAGCACAGGCTGGAGGCAAGCACGGGCGGCGAGGTGCTCGCCACCACGCTCTTCAACATCACCCCGATCGTCATCTCGCTCGATCCGTCCGAGGGCCCCTTCGGCACCGACATCATGCTGCACATGAAGGGTGTCGGCTGGACCCAGACCGACAACATCTTCGCCATCGTGATCGACAACGTCTACTTCGGCTACGCCTGTGGCTTCAGCACCAACGGCGACGTCAAGGTGCCCTTCACCGCGAGCTGGGCTCCCGGTTGGCACGTCATCGACCTCTACCCGTCGTTCTATCGCAACAAGGATTACGGCGCGGCGGACGAGCAACCGTTCCTCTACCGCCAGGCCATCCTGACCTGGAAGGACCACCCGAACCAGATCCACTTCCGCTTCATGTTCCACGTGCCCGAGTAGGCCCCTAAGACATGACGAGCAAGGCCATTCCCGGTCCCGGATTGAACGTCCGGGACCGTTATCTGACGCTCTGGATCTTCGTGGCGATGGCGCTCGGCGTGGCCGTGGGTGCGCTGGTTCCCGGCATCGAGGCGGCGCTCGAGCGCGTGCAGGTCGGCGCCACCAACGTGCCCATCGCGATCGGCCTGATCCTCATGATGTACCCGCCCCTGGCCAAGGTGCGCTACGAGCGCCTGCCGGCGGTGTTCGGCAACGTGCGGGTGCTGCTGCTCTCCCTCGTGCAGAACTGGGTCCTCGGACCGTTGCTGATGTTCGCCCTGGCCGTGCTGCTCTTGCGCGACCGCCCGGAGTACATGGTGGGAGTCATCCTCATAGGCCTGGCCCGGTGCATAGCCATGGTCATCGTCTGGAACGACCTGGCGGGCGGGAACCGCGAGTACGCCGCCGGTCTGGTGGCGCTCAACAGCATCTTCCAGGTCCTGTTCTACGGCGCCTACGCCTACTTGTTCGCGACCGTCCTACCGCGGGCGCTGGGGCTGCAGGGCCACCTGGTGGCCATCTCCATGGGCGAGGTCGCGCGGGCGGTGCTCCTCTACCTGGGCGTGCCCTTCGCAGCGGGCGTCCTGAGCCGCGTGATCCTCATCCCCACCAAGGGCGAGGACTGGTACGAGAACCGCTTCCTACCCGTCATCAGCCCGCTCACGCTGGCGGCGCTGCTGTTCACCATTCTGATCATGTTCGGCCTCAAGGGCGGCGCAATCCTCAGCCTGCCGCTCGACGTGGCGCGCATCGCTCTGCCGCTAGCGCTCTACTTCGTGATCATGTTCCTGGTGAGCTTCTGGATGGGGCGGCGCTTCGGGGCCGACGGGGCCATCAGCACCACGCTCGCGTTCACGGCCGCCAGCAACAACTTCGAGCTCGCCATAGCCGTGGCCATCGCGGTGTTCGGCATCGGCTCGGCGGTGGCGTTCACGGCCGTGATCGGACCTCTGATCGAGGTGCCGGTGATGATCGCGCTGGTCAACGTGGCGCTCGCGCTGCAACGACGCTGGTTCGGAAGTGCAGCCCGGGTGCCGGCCTCGGGTCGCTAGGCCACGCTGAGCAGGGGGTCTGGCGGCCAACCTATACCCTTCGAGTCGCTCGCAGCGTAGCGTGCTATTCTCTCGCTAGTAAGCATCCTGTGGTCTAGGAGGGCCTGAACTGTGGCAGAGGTAGTACTTGAGAACGTCTATAAGCGGTTCGGTAACGTCACCGCCGTCAAGGACTTCAGCCTAGACATCGCCGACGCAGAGTTCATGGTTCTGGTCGGCCCGTCGGGCTGCGGCAAGACGACTGCCTTGCGCATGATCGCCGGCCTCGAAGAGATCTCCGAGGGCACCATCCGCATCGGCGATCGCATCGTCAACGACGTGCCACCCAAGGACCGCGACATCGCCATGGTGTTCCAGAACTACGCCCTCTACCCCCACATGAACGTCTACCAGAACATGTCGTTCGGGTTGCGGTTGCGCCACACCCCCAAGGCGGAGATCGACAGGCGGGTGAGGGACGCCGCGGGCATCCTGCAGATCGAGCACCTGCTCGAGCGCCGGCCTCGTGAGCTCTCGGGCGGGCAACGCCAGCGCGTCGCCCTCGGCCGCGCCATCGTGCGCGAGCCGAAAGTCTTCCTGATGGACGAGCCGCTTTCCAACCTCGACGCGAAACTGCGCGTCGAGATGCGCGCCAGCATCACCAAGCTCCACCTGCGTCTCGGCGTCACGACCATCTACGTCACGCACGACCAGGTAGAAGCCATGACGATGGGCTCACGCATCGTGGTCATGAAGGACGGCCTCATCCACCAGGTCGATAGCCCCATCAACTTGTATGACAGGCCCGTCAACAAGTTCGTGGCCGGCTTCATCGGCTCGCCCGCCATGAACTTCATGGTCGGGACGGTGCAGGACGGCCGCCTCAAGAGCCCGCAGTTCGATCTCAAGCCCGCGGCCGAACTGGCGTCCAAGCTTCGCCCGCACAACGGTAAGAAGGTCTTCGTGGGCGTGCGCCCGGAAGACATCGACCTCAAGGGCTTCACCGACATCCCAGAGGGCGACAACGTCATCCAGGCCGTCGTCGACGTCGTCGAGCCGCTCGGCGCCGAGACGCACATCATCGCCTCCGTGGGGGGCGATCAGAGCATCGTTGCGCGCGTCGATTCCCACGCCGCGGTCAAGCCCGGCGACAAGGTCGAGCTCCTCGCTCGGCTCAGCCACCTCCACGCCTTCGACATGGAGACCGAGAACAACATCCGTTTCGAGTAGGACCGGTTTTGGCCCGTGGATGGGCGACGGGAGCGCGGCCTGGAAGGGCGGTAGACTGGTTGCCGCATGCTCCTGGCCGCGCTTCATTCCGTCGAGAAGGTCTACGGCGAGCAGGTCGTACTTGACGCCGCGACCCTCGAGCTGAGGGACGGCGACCGCACGGCGCTCATCGGCCGCAACGGTTCCGGGAAGTCCACCTTGCTCAAGCTCCTCATGCGCGTCGAGGAGCCCGATAGGGGCACCGTGTTCCAGGCCGACGACACGCGCCTGGCCATGTTGGACCAAGATCCAGAGTTCGGCGAAGCCGACACGGTCCTGAGCGTCTCGGAGCGTGCGTTCGCCGAACTCGACGAGCTGGAGGCGCGCCTATCCACGTTGGAAGCCGCGGGCCTGGACGACCCCGACCGCTACCACCTTTGGGAGGGGCTCCACGCCACCTTCGAGCGACGCGGGGGCTACGCGCGTAGGGCGCGGCGCGACGCGGTGTTGGACGCTTTGGGTTTCCGCGGCCGCCACGACGACCCGGTGCCGCGGCTCTCGGGCGGCGAGCGTACCCGACTGGGCCTCGCCCAGCTGCTGATGGCGCAGCCTGACGTGCTGCTGCTCGACGAACCGACGAACCACTTGGACATCGAGATGCGCACGTGGCTCGAGGGCCACCTGTCACGCTACCCGGGGGCGGCGCTCATCGTCTCGCACGACCGCGCCTTCCTCGACGGCGCCTGCAGCCGGACGGCCGAGGTCAGCCGGGGCGAGTTGCGAGTAGGCAACGGCAACCCCACGGAGTACCGCGCGGCGCGCTTGGAAGCGGAACGCATTCAGGCCCTGACGCGCTCGAACCAGGAGCGGGAGCTGAAGCGCCTGGACGCCGCGGCCGACCAGATGAAGCGCTGGGCGGGGCAGAGCGCCAAGCTTCACCGCCGCGCGAAGGCCATGGAGAAGCGCGCGGATCGCTACGAGGCCGACATGGTCGACGAGCTCGCGAGGGCCGAGCGCACCACCCGCTTCACCTTCGACTGCGACCCGAGCGGCGCCATCGTCCTCACCGCAGAACACATGAGCAAGAGCTTCGGCGGCACACGGCTGCTGGACGACGTCACGCTGGAACTCAGGCAGGGCGAGCGCGTGGCCTTGGTGGGGCCGAACGGGGCGGGGAAGACCACGCTCTTGCGCCTGCTGCTCGGGGAGCTGACCTCGGATCACCCGCTGGGCGCCGTCCGCACCGGGGCCCGCGTGCGGCTCGGGTACTACGACCAGGACCTGCGCGGCGTGGACGGCGAGGCCACGCTGTTCGAGGAGCTGCTGCGGCGGATGGGCGACGCCGACGCCCACAACGTGCTGGGCCGCTTCCTGTTCCCCTACGAGGCCCAGTTCAAGTGCGTGAACGACCTGTCCGGCGGCGAGCGGGCGCGATTGGCGCTTCTCGACCTCACCCTGGCGCGCTGTAACCTCCTGGTGCTGGACGAGCCCACGAACCACCTAGACGTCGAGATGATCGAGGCGCTCGAGAACGCGCTGAACGCCTACGAGGGCACCCTGCTGCTCGTGTCCCACGACCGGCGGTTCCTTGCGAAACTGGCTACTCGCGTCTGGGAGGTGGAAGGCGGGACCTTCACCGACTACCGCGGCAACTGGGACTATTACGCGAGGAAGCGCGAGGCCACATATCGGCCATCTGCCTCGCCGCCCGCGACAAAGCCCTCCGAGCCCGCCTCGCGCGAAGCCGCCGGACCCTAGCGCTGGCAGCTCGACAGGCGCCTGGCGGGCCTCGAAGAGGAGATCCATGCGGTCGAGGCCAGGCTGGAGAGCGTGAGGGAGCTCCTGGCCAGGCCCGTCGGACTTGACGTGGCCGACCTGGCCGCTTTGGGTGTGGGTGATTGGAGCGCGCCCGGGCCGCCGCCGCCGGCCTCGGAGCTTCTCGCCGCGCTGGCGGTGGAACATGACAGTCTGGAGACGAAGCTCCTCGAGCAGATGAAGGAGTGGGACGACATCACGGATAGGCTCACTACCTAAGGAGGCGTGACCAAGATGCAACGTGTTCGTTACAGGAGTTTCGACGGGGTTCACTGGGGCGAGCTGGAGGGCGGCATGATCCACCAGCTCACGGGCATGCTCGGCTCGCCCAGCGGGCACACGGTGCCGCTCAGCGACGTGTCTTTGCTGCCCCCATGCGATCCGAGCATCATCATCTGCGTCGGCCGCAACTACGCCGCCCACATTCGTGAGATGGGCAACGACAAGGCCGGCCTGCCTACCGAGCCGGGGCTGTTCCTGAAGGGCCTCAACACCCTTACCGGCGCGGGCGACGACGTGCCTTACCCCAGCTGGACGGGCGATCTGCAGCACGAGGGCGAGTTGGCGGTAGTGATCGCGCGCGAGATGCGCGACGTGAGCCCCGAAGACGCGCTGCAGTACGTGTTGGGCTACACCTGCGCCCTCGACGTGACGGCGCGCGACAAGCAGCGCGCAGACCTGCAGTGGGTGAGGGGCAAGTCGGCCGACGGCTTCTGCCCGGTGGGGCCCTGGGTCGAGACCGACCTCGATCCGACGAACCTGCAGGTCACCCTCCGGGTGAACGGCGAGGTCAAGCAGGACGGCAACACGGCAGACATGATCTTCCCGGTCGCGGAAGTCCTCTCCTACATCAGCCGCTTCATGACGTTGGGCCCCGGCGACGTCGTGCTCACCGGCACCCCCGAGGGCGTGGGCCCGTTGCGGGTGGGCGACACGGTAGAGGTCACGGTGGAGGGCATCGGGACCCTCGTGAACCAGGTCGTCGCTGCGTGAGCGTGCCGGAGCCCTTCGATCCGGCCTCCTTGCGTGGGGGCGCCGGCGCCGGCGGGGTAGTGCCGCCCGACTACCCGCGCGTGCGCGACCTCGGGGGCGGGGTGTTGCAACTCGATACCGGGCACTGCGGCAACCCGGGGACCATCGCGGTGTTCGCGCTGCCCCTGCCCACCGGCGGCTTCGCACTGGTCGAGAGTGGCCCCGGCAGCACGAGGGCGGCGGTTCTCGCCGGCCTGGAGGGCGCCGGGCTGGACCCGGCGGAGCTGCGCTACGTCCTCCTGACCCACATCCACCTGGACCACGCCTCGGCCACGGGTGACCTGGTGGCCGGCACCGACGCCCAGGTCGTCGTTCACGAGGTGGGGGCGCCTCACATGGTGGACCCGAGCCGCCTGATGGCCAGCGCCCTGCGCGTCTATGGCGACGCCCTGGAGGCCCTCTGGGGTCACATGCGTCCGGTGCCGGCCGCCTCCGTCACTGCGGTGGCGGGCGGCGAGGTGATCGACGTGGGCGGCCTGAGTGTGCGCGTCATCTACACGCCCGGGCACGCCTCGCACCACGTCAGCTACCTGCTGGACGACGGCACGCTCTTCACCGGTGACAGCGCCGGTGTCAAGCTGGCCGGTTCCGGGGTAGTGCGCCCCGCACTGCCCCCGCCCGACCTCGACCTGGACGCCTGGGAGGGCAGCGTGAAGCGGATGCTGGACGCGCGGCCCGAGCGGCTGATCCTCACTCATTTCGGGCCGGTTGAGGGTGCCGAGCCGGCCGCAGCCCACTTACGCCTCACTTTGGAGCGCAACCGCGTGTGGAGCGAGGAGGTGCTCGTGGGCATGAACGCGGGCGAGGACGACGCCGCCCTGGTGGCGAGGATCCGGGCCCTCGAGGACGCCGAGTTGGCGGCAGACGGCGCCCTGCCGGGCGTAAGGCAGCGCTACAAGGTCACCTCCGACGCGGCCATGACCGTCGGGGGCGTCAAGCGTTACTTCACCAAGCTCCACCCCGAACGGTTGCGCCCCGCTTGAGGCTCGAGAGTGTGGCCAGGCCGGTGACGTTTCCTCTACAAAGGCCCGCCCGGCTGGCCGTGCTGGCATCGGGCCGCGGCTCCAACCTCCAGGCGCTGCTCGAGGCCTTCCCCGCGGACAACGCGCTGGGCAGCGTGGTGCTGGTGCTCAGTAACAGACCGGATGCGCGGGCGTTGGAGCGGGCGTCGAGCAGCGGCGTGGAGGCGGTCCACGTGCCCTGGCGCAGCCGCCCCGAGTTCGAGGCGGAAGCGCAGCGTCGGCTGCTCGAGGCGCGCGTGGACGTGGTGTGCCTGGCCGGGTTCATGCGGCTCTTGTCGCCCGAGTTCACCGAGGCGTGGGCGGGCCGGCTCCTGAACGTCCACCCGAGCCTACTGCCGGCCTTCCCCGGCCTCGACGCTCACGGCCAGGCGTTGCGGGCCGGCGTCCCCGAGTCGGGCTGCACCGTCCACCTGGTCGACGCGGGGGTCGATTCGGGGCCGATCATCTTGCAGCGCCGGGTGCCCGTGCTGCCGGACGACGACGTGGACAGCCTGGCCGAGCGCACTCTGAGCGCCGAGCACGAGGCCTATCCGGAGGCCGTACGGCGCCTCCTGAGCGGGGAGTGGTCATGAAGGTCGTGGTCGTCGGAACGGGTGGGCGTGAGCACGCGCTCGCCTGGGCCCTGCGGCAGGGTGAAGCCGAGGTCGCCATGGTCGGCGCGGTCGGAAACGTGGAGCAGCTAGCCGAAGCCGTGCTGAGCAACGCCCCCGAACTGGTCGTTGTCGGGCCCGAGGCGCCGCTGGTAGCTGGCCTCGCGGACGCCCTGCGAGGGCGCGGCGTGCCCGTGTTCGGCCCGTCCAAGGCCGCTGCGCGCCTGGAGGGTTCCAAGGCGTTCGCCAAGTCCTTCATGGAGCGCTGGGGTGTGCCGACGGCGAGGTACGCGGCGTTCGACGAACTCGGCCCCGCCCTGGATCACCTGGGCCGGCAACCGGTCCCGATCGTGGTCAAGGACTCGGGTCTGGCTGCCGGGAAGGGCGTGACCGTCGCGAAGAGCCGCGCCGAGGCGGAGGCCGCGGTGCGCGCGGTGTTCGACGGGCGGCCGGCGGCCCAGGTGATCCTCGAGGACTTCCTGACGGGCCCCGAGCTGACGGTCATGCTCTTCGCGGACGAGACCAGCCACCAACTCCTGCCGCCGGCGCGGGATCATAAGCGCCTGCGCGACGGCGACCTGGGGCCAATGACGGGCGGCATGGGCGCCGTGGCGCCGGTGACGCTCCCTGATGCCGGGCTCCTCCGGCAGATCGAGGAGACCATCGTCGTGCCGGTCCTCAGGGGCGTCCGTGAGGAGGGCATGCTCTACCGCGGCGTGCTCTACGTGGGGCTGATGCTCACACCCGCCGGACCCAAGGTGCTCGAGTTCAACGTCCGCTTCGGCGACCCGGAGGCGCAGGCGGTGCTGCCACTCCTCGCCTCGAGCGCCCCGCAGCTCTTCCTCGACGTGGCGCAGGGCAGGCTAGCCGGCCGCCCGGTGAACTGGCGGAAGGCGCACGCCGCTTGTGTCGTGCTGGCAGCCCCCGGCTACCCGGAGGCCCCCGTCATGGGGGTGGCAGTGCGCCTGCCCGATGGGCTGCCGGACGGCGTGCACGTCTTCGCCGGCGGCATGGTGCCGGGCGGCCTGCCGCACGTCTACTCGACCAGTGGCGGCCGCGTGCTGAGCGTGGTGGCCGTCGGGCAAGATGCCGCGGCCGCGCGCGCCGCCGCCTACGACGTGGTGGCGAGCATCGAGTTCGCGGGTGCCCAGTTCCGGACTGACGTCGGTAAGTGATTCCCGCCTGAGGGCGCGGTAGACTCGGGACATGCGGAACACGACCCGGGCTGCCGCCATACTTACCCTCGTAGCCTTCACGCTGGCCGCCTGCGCCCCCACCACGGACGACACCAAGAGAGTGGGTGTGGCTCAGCTCACCGAGCCCATCACCTACTACCCGAACCAGACCGGCGCCACCTGGCAGTACCTGCCTAACGGAGCGCGCCTCACCGACCCGACCACGACCGTGCAGATCCTCGGCCCCACCGTCTTGGAGGGCGAGGTCTGGGTGGCCTGGAACGCGCGGGGCCGCGGCCTGGACGAGATGAGTTACCGCCAGGTCCGCCCCGACGGGGTATGGCTCAAGCGTCAGGAGCGCCTCGGGACCACGTACGAGTTCGACCCGCCCCTTCACGAGTACCCGGCGCCCAACAGCCTGCGCGTCGGTGAGCTGTGGTCGGGCACCACCAACGTTCATATCAGCGCCCAGGAGGGCAAGCAGACGCTCGACGTCAAGGTGGACTACAGCTACATCGTCGTCGACAAGCGCAAGGTGACCGTCCCGGCCGGCGAGATCGAGGTGTTCGTCATCGACTTCACCAGCCGGACCACCGACGAGAACGGCGGCATCAAGGAGGAGCTGAAGCAGACCACCTGGTTCACCCCCTACTTCGGTGAGGTGCGCCTGCGCAGCGGCCAAGTGCTCGTGAGCACCAACGTCGGTCCGGTAGGGGCTCAGAGCCCGTGAGCGCCACTCGACCGGAGGGACTCCTGGCGGGCATAGACCAGCCCGCGGATCTCAAGCGGCTGAAGCCGTCGCAGCTGCCCATGTTGGCGGAGGAGGTGCGCAGCGAGATCATCCGTGCATGCTCGCTGGCGGGTGGGCACCTGGCCTCCAGCCTCGGCGCCGTAGAACTTACGGTGGCGCTGCACTACGTGTTCGACACCCCTCGCGATCGCATCGTGTGGGACGTCGGGCACCAGACCTACGGGCACAAGATCCTCACTGGCCGCAAGGACCGCATCGAGACCATCCGCCAACCGGGCGGGCTGGCAGGTTTCACCACCACCAGCGAGTCGGAGCACGACGCCCTCACGGTGGGTCATGCCAGCACCAGCCTGGCGGCGGCGTTGGGCATGGCGCTGGCCCGCGACGCCCGTGGCGCCGACTACGAAGTGGCAGCAGTCATCGGTGACGGCGCTCTCACGGGCGGCATGGCGCTCGCCGCCCTCAACCAGATCGGCCACTTGAAGCCGCGGATGCTGATCGTGCTGAACGACAACGAGATGTCGATCAGCGAGAACGTCGGCGCCATCAACCACTACATGCGCACGCTGCAGGTGCAGGGGTGGTTCCAGAAGGCCGAGGACCGCGCCAAGCAGCGGCTCACGCGCGTCTGGGAGCCGCTCGCCGACCTGACCAGCCGGGCCAAGAAGGCCACCCGACGCTTCTTCGATCCGGCCAGCAACAACCCGTTCCACGCCATGGGCTTGCGTTACGTGGGCCCCATCGACGGCCACGACATCGCGCAACTCCTCTACTACCTTCGCAAGATCCGCGAGCTCGACGGGCCCACCATGCTCCACGTGGTGACGCGCAAGGGCAAGGGCTACAAAGTGGCCGAGTCCGACCCCATCACGTGGCACGGCGCCTCCAGCTTCGATCCGCTGCACCCCGTGGCCAAGGGCAAGAGCTACACCTGGTCCAACGCCTTCGGCGCCGCCGCCGATCAGTTGACCAGCAGCGACGACCGCGTCTGGGTCATCACCCCGGCCATGCGCGAGGGGAGCGGCCTGGT
>JACDJC010001613.1_pt1 | contig 19647 bp, 17 predicted proteins | sample 7454191 | NCBI WGS metagenome assembly JACDJC01 (sample SAMN14253291, study PRJNA609438) | sludge metagenome | isolation source: sludge after 25d culture with pyrite and EDTA | collected 2018-12-20 | reverse complement strand
TTTAAGGTTCCTGTGCTCACATTCAAAATTGTAAATATAATCTCTGCATTCAAATCATACCTCAGGGTAAAGATGCCCGTGTGACAACTAAAATTGAAAGTATCATCAGCATTATGAAAAAGTTCCGTCCATTCCTGATTTTTGCCATGGCCGCCGTTTTGGCCCTGTCATGCATCCAGAAGCCTTCCGCCACGGGCAAAACCGCAGCTGACATCCTGGGATCGCCCGATTACCAGGCCATCTCATACGGTGGTTATCGCGATACAACGAGAGATATTCAGCCTACGATCCCCCAGCTGAAGGAAGACATGAAAATACTGTCGGCCATGGGAATTAAATTGCTACGCACCTACAATGTCCATCTCGATGAGGCTGCCAACCTGCTTGAAGCCATAAGGCAGATTAAGAAAGAGGACCCGGCGTTTGAGATGTATGTGATGCTTGGTGCCTGGATAGACTGCAGGAATGCCTGGACTGCCCTCCCTGACCGTATCAGGAACGAAGAGAGCCCCAGGAATGATGTTGAGATCAAACGCGCCGTAGAGCTGACACAGCAATACCCCGATATTGTAAAAAGTATTGCAGTGGGTAACGAAGCAATGGTTCACTGGGCATGGGATTATTATGTTGAACCAGCCATCATCCTGAAATGGGTAAATCATCTGCAGAACCTGAAGAAAAATGGCGAATTGCCGGAGACTCTGTGGATAACCAGTTCTGACAATTATGCAGCATGGGGCGGCGGCGGAAGCGAGTACCATCTGGAGGACCTCAACGAGCTCATCCGGGCGGTTGATTTCATTTCAATGCATACCTACCCGATGCACGAGACACATTACGATTCCGACTTCTGGGGAATACCCGAAGGGCAGGAAGATCTGCCGGATATGGAGAAAATTGATTCAGCGATGTCAAGGGCGATGGATTATTCCATTGCACAGTATGAAAGCGTTGCAGCTTATGTTAAAAGCCTTGGTGTTGATAAGCCGATTCATATAGGCGAAACCGGCTGGGCCACCGTCTCAAATGAACACTACGGAGATTCGGGTTCCAGGGCCACCGATGAATACAAATCGGCATCATTTTACAGGAAGATGAGGGACTGGACCAATTCCAACGGCATAAGCTGCTTCTGGTTTGAAGCGTTTGATGAACCCTGGAAGAGCGCCGGCAACCCGCTTGGATCAGAAAATCATTTCGGCCTGATTAATATACAGGCTCAGGCTAAATACGCCTTATGGGATCTGGTTGATGCCGGTATTTTTAATGGTCTGACCCGTGATGGCAAGGCAATAACAAAGACATTTAACGGTGACACCGCTGCAATGATGCAGACGGTAAAAGTGCCGCCCGCTTTATTGGAGATCAGGGCCGAATCATTGACTCCCTGATTTTTCCGGACACTTTCTTCCTTTTTGCGATTGTTGAACGTATTCTGAGGAGGCGCGTTTATTAAACCTGTTTCAGGTGATCCTGAAACTTTCGGCGGTTTTGTGAAACCTGAGTGAGGGATATGCGTCCTGCATTATTTTGATAGTCCAGTCATTTTCGGCAAAAAAGACAGCAGCATCATCTTTGTCATACGCTATGAATGATGCTTTCCGGTTCATGAATTCGTTTAATTCCGAAGGCTTGTCACAGGTAAACCAGAGGGCCTTCACAAAAGGAAGGGGCCGCAGATCGCACAGGGCACCGTATTCATGCTCAAGCCTGAATTTTATAACGTCAAACTGGAGCTCTCCCACTGTTCCGATAATTTTTCTGTTTCCCGGTTGCTGAAGAAATAATTGGGCAAGTCCTTCATCCGTAAGTTGTCTGACGCCCTTTTCAAGCTGTTTGCTTTTTGAAGGATCGCGATTTATCACTTCTCTCAGTAATTCCGGGGCAAAATTTGGGACCCCTTTGAAATGCAGAGCCTCTCCCTCGGTGAGGGTATCTCCTATTTTCAGAGAACCCGTGTCATACAGACCGATCACATCCCCGGGGTATGCCTCATCAATTGTGCTTCTTGTGTTGGCGATAAATTCAGCAGGGGAGGAAAAGCGCATTTTCCTCTTTAACCGGGTATGGTAAAACATCTTGTTTCTTTCGAATATTCCGGAACAAACTCTCATAAAGGCCATACGGTTACGGTGCCTGGGATCAAGATTTGCATGGATCTTGAAAATGTATCCCGAAAAATCAGTCTCAGAAGGACTGACCGGCCGTTCATATGATTCTGAAGGGGTTGGCGGCGGAGCGATTTCGATAAATGTCTCAAGCAGCTCAAGTACTCCGGTGTTGTTAAGCGCACTGCCGAAGAAAACAGGGGCAAGGTATCCCTCGAGATACATGTTTTTTTGAAATGCCTCGTATAGGTCTGCTGTCAGTTCTGTCTCCTCCTGAAGCTGACGCAGTATTTCCGGTCCAACATACTCTTTAAGCAGGGGATCTGAAATATCTCCTGCCTCCATGAGAACTTCCGAAAGGCTGCTCTTTTCGGGAGTGTACAGCTGAATATTCTTTTTGAATATATTATACACCCCCTTGAAGTTACTGCCCCGTCCGGCCGGCCAGGTAAAAGGGGTTACTGCAATGTTTAATTCCTCTCCCAGCTCTTCAAGAAGGTCGAAGGGGTCTTTCCCCTCCCTGTCCATCTTATTGATAAAGATCATTACCGGGGTTGCTCTCATACGGCATACCTCCATCAGCCTGCGGGTCTGTTCCTCCACCCCCTTGGCGCTGTCAATCACCAGTATCACACTGTCCACAGCTGTAAGTGTACGGTATGTATCTTCGGCAAAGTCTTTATGTCCAGGAGTATCAAGTATGTTGATCTTGGTCCCTTGATAGTCAAAGCTCATTACCGAAGTGGCAACAGAGATGCCTCTCTGCTTTTCAATCTCAAGGAAATCAGACGTTGCCGTTTTTCTGATCTTGTTGCTTCTTACGGCGCCTGCAACGTGTATGGCCCCGCCAAAGAGGAGCAGTTTTTCGGTAAGGGTTGTCTTGCCGGCATCCGGATGCGAAATGATGGCAAACGTCCGTCTTCTTTTTATCTCGTCACTTAAGCTCACGATCAATATTTATGTGGATACCCGGGGGGGCAAAATTAGTAAAATTGAAGCGTTGCCAAAAAGGTCTGTAAATCATTTCTTTCCGGCTTTGGAGATCTCCTTGTAAACCAGATCCGCGGCTAGTTTCGATGTAAGGATACATGTAGGAATACCCGCCGGGCTGGCCGCCCACTGTCCTGCCTTATAGATATCAGGCAGGGCCGTCTTTACGGAATCCTTCATGTTGAGCATACCGGAAGTCAGCGGAATAGGATCTTCGAATGACCAGCCCACTATTGCCCCTTCAGAGCTCCCGGACCACTTTTCCATTGTCAGGGGACTGGCAGAGAATTTTAAAATGACATGCTTATTTAAATCGGGATAGATTGATTCGCTTAATACAGTTGGGATTTTTTCCTCCACAGCAGACTTGAATTCTTCATACCAGCCATCTTTTTCGATTCTTTTTATGAGCTCATAATCAAACAGGAAGCTGGCGATGATACCTGTTTTCCCGGCGGGCGCAGCATCCGGATCGTTCAGCACGGGGATGGATATTTCGTAGGTATTCAATCTGCAGAATCGTTCAAGCCATTCCAGGATTTCCTCTTTTGAAATACGTTCCCAATTCCCGAGCATTTTTTTAAGGTCCTCTCTGTGTAAACTGCCGAGACCCTTTTTTGAAGGTGTGTAAAAGAAGTGACCGTGAGAAACAGCCTTGAATATTTCCGGCGACTGGTCTATGCCCATGAACACTGTAAATACAGATTCAGCGCCCTTTTTTGAAAGAAATCGTTCCTGTTCCTTATCTATTTCAGCCAACATTTTTCCGGATAATCCCTGTTTGTCGATTATCCTGTAGAGGTGCTTCAGATCAGCAGTCCATATCAGTTTATCATATGTGTATTTTGTGCCGTTTGCATCTGTAATGCTTTTCTCCTTCAGATTTACATGGGTAATTTGAGTGTTCCTAAGTACTTCTCCTCCCATGCTGACAAGCTTTTCCTCGAGTTTTTCCGGGATCTTTCCAACTCCTCCCCTTGGATAATAATAGTCTGCGTAAAGGGAGAAATAGCTCATGGCAAAAAAGGCCGGAGTTCCCCTGAAGAAATGCTGATCAATAATATCTATGAGAGATTCGTTTTTGATGATCCTGTGTAAAAAGGTCTCTACGGGCATTCTCATTTTCAATACGGCAATGGTGGTTGCTATTAACCTGAAGATCCAGATTATGAATGTTGTAAAATAATACGACCGGTTCCTTTTGGCATCTTTAAAGAATGGGCTGTCGTTTCCGAAGAGCACATTCATGAATTTATCATATTTCCTTATGACGTTAATTACACGTTCTACCTCTTTTTCACTTTCCGGGTAGAGCTTTTTCAGCATTTCCTCGTAGTCATCCACGCTCTCCTTTTTCTCCGCACCTATTACGTAATTTTCAACTCCCACGGAAACATCACTTTTGTAGAGCGGTAAGTCTATTTCAAGTTCTTCGAGCATCGGTTTGATCATTCCGGCATTCTCCACGGCTCTAACACCACCGTCAAACAGGAATCCGTCCTTAATGAAGGAGTTTACCAATCCTCCTGTTTTCTCATTCTTTTCTATCAACAATACGCTCACGCCTTTTTTGGCTAAGGAAGTGGCTGTTGCCAGGCCGCTTATTCCGCCTCCTACTATTATGATCTTTTTATTGATTTTCATAGGGTATGTTCTGTTGAAATCGTTTGCCTGAAACAACCGGTTCAAATAATGATAAGTGCGTTTTCTGACTTCATTTAAAAACTGATCCTAAGTTTTCACTCGCTTCCCTGAGTCACATCATATTGCGATAAATGGGAACTCGCGATAACTCTGAAAACTAATGGATCTTTAAATAAACCGGGTTTATTTAAGATAATCACTTACTGCACGCGATATACCATGTTTTATGCTTTCCCAGGTTTGATTTTTGTAACTCACCGGCGACTCGCTTTCCTCAGCATCTGCAAAATATGTCAGGGCATGTGGGATACTTATTGCAAGCATCTGGCCCGGATATTTTTGTTTGTGCCAGTCAATCAATTGCTGCAACGGATAATGGCTGAGCAATTCATAAAGATCCCAAAAGTCCTTTTTCTGTGCTCTCCCAAGTATGGCCTGTATCTTCATTGCTGAAATATCAGCGCTGCTGTACATTCTTATTGTGTCCCATTCCTCAATATCTGCAATTGGTCCGTGGGGAAAGTGAACGATATCAACTTTTATGTCATCAATGAAGCAAAAAATTCCAGACTGTATTTGTTGTTGCTTATAAACAAATCTGTTACGGAAACTTGCCTCAAGCTCATCAATTATTTGGGGATAATTCAGAATTTCGTGTGAGAACAGATCGAGGTCAACTGAACTGCGATGACCATATCGCAGAGCAAGGGCTGTTTCTCCCACTAATGAAAAAGATTTGAGGGAGGGCAACGTCATTAATTCCTTTAGTAAGGAAAGAGCCCGGGATTCAATTGTCTCAAAATGTAGCATCTGAATTCAGTAAGTGGCTTATCAATTATTGCGCTGGCAAAATGAAGGGTTTGAAGTGGCAAATACTTTGCATTCAGAAGAGCGGAAGCAACTTTTTCATCACCATAATACCTGCGGCACTGACGAATATCCTCAACATCGCCACGTTCAAAAACCCGCTCGATAACAAAGTTGGCTTTGGCATCATAGTCAATCTGCTCAAAGTTTACATCCCAGAAAATTCGTTTTTCGAAGACTGGTTTTCTTTTATTAATCATAGATCAAAAATAATTAAAGAGGACGGCATTATGGCAATGCAGAATCAATGTTTTTACTTATGGTTCATAAGCCGGTGACGGTGACCATTAATCCCCGGCAAAGAATAACTTGATATGGCTGGCTCGATCCCGGGCAGAAAAGATAAAAGGCAGCCAATCGGCTGCCTTGGTGGTGGGCCCAGCTGGGATCGAACCAGCGACCCCCTGATTATGAGCGTCAAATGAGGGTTTCCACAGGTTTACACAGGTTTGTATCTGTTTGTAACAGTTAATTTTGTAACAGAATAATTGTTAAAGATTACACTGATTTATACCGATATGGTGGAAATACTGGCACCAAAACTGGCACCAGATCATTCAGTCTAAATGTGTAAGCATTTGTATTTGTTTCAACAAAGAGAATGTTATCCTTATAATCAACTAACAATATCGGAGTATTTAAATTTATAGAACCTTGATTAACACCATACACTAAAACGCTTGACAGTATGGTTAGTTGCCGATTTCGAAGCATTTATATATCAAGATTAAAAGGATTTTTATAAGAATTTAAAACTTGAAACCAGCACTGCAACGGCAATTAATTATACCGACTTATTAGGCAACCTTAATTATTCTTTTTCTCTTGTTTAAAATTGTAAATATTATCATTAGTATGGTAGCAATTAATGCCATTACAGAACCAAAATAAAACGGAGCATTTGAATTGACCCTATCATACAGTAATCCTGCAATTAAACTCGCAGGTAATAAGGTAATTCCAAGTACAGCATGATAAACTCCAAACCCCGTCCCTTTCAAATCTTTGCTAACAATATCTGAAATCATTGCTTTCTGGCTGCCATCAGTCAATGCACTGTAAAATCCATACAGTATAAACAAGAGAATAAAAACATTTATACTATTGAATCTGCCAAAAAAATAATAAACAATCCCATATACTAGAAAACCCAAAATAATCAATTTTTCACGACCAATTCTATCCGATAATTTTCCAATCGGTATGGCAAGCAATACCGATACTGTATTAAATATCATATACACAAAAGGAATGTATGATTTATCTATACCTGTTTCGCTTGTTTTTACAAGCAACAATGCATCTGCTGAATTGCCTAGTGTAAACACGAAAATTATGATAAGAAAAAAATAGAATTTTTTAGGTAATTGTTTTAAGGAAATCTTATTAGTGGATTCTTTTTTTTCTGTTTTTACTTCTTTTATGAAAATAATAATTGTTAATACGCCAAGAATTGCAGGAATGGTTGCCAATAAAAATATGTGAGAATAATTTAATGGGAAAATAGATAACAATAAGAAAGCAATCAAAGGGCCAACAACAGCCCCACTATTATCCATTGCTTTCTGAAACCCAAAAGTTTTACCAGCTTCATTTTTTTTAATTGAGCCACTTATAAGGCTATCTCGCGGCGCTGCTCTTAAACCTTTTCCTATGCGTTCGAAAAACCGAAAAAATAAAATCTGAATTGGTATTCTTGCTAATGCATATAAGGGAGTTATAATGGCTGTAATGCCATATCCAATAATCATGAATGGTTTGTTTTTACCAATCTTATCACTCCAGTATCCCGAAATTGCCTTTAATAAAGATGCTGTACTCTCTGCAATACCTTCAATTAATGAAATCGTTGTTTTTGATGCTCCTATTGATAATAAAAATAGAGGCATAACACTATATACCATTTTGGTAGATGTGTCAGTGAAAAAACTTGTTAGTCCTGTAAAAAAGGCGTTCTTTTCTAATCCAAATATTTTTTTCTTTTTATCAATTATATCGCTCGGAGGTGTCATTTTTTAATGTTGTCATACTGGTTATATATGTACTTTTAGTAAACATAAACTCCAATTGTTGTAGTTATTATTTACCTTTAAGCGTTTTAAATTAAGTCCATTCTCACACCCTAAAGTTAATTTTTTTGTTGTTGATTATGAAAATGTGAAGCGACTTACTGGATCCCTAAAGGATATGCATATTGATATCATGTGTCTTTTCAATATCCAGGCTGGCCAGATAATGCTCCGTAACAATTGAATTGGAATGCCCCAGCATCTCTCCGATATTATCCTTTGACACCCCTGCTCAAAACATATATTTGGGTACAAAGAGGATTCAAATTTGGATTTGGATGAACACTATTATCCAACCGGTTGTGTTCTGGGTCGCTGGCTTTTCTGATGATTCATTGAATGAATAAATTACTTCTCAAAGCATCAAGAGTTGCCCTTTCTCCTTCTATAATAATCTCTTTTGCTTTATAAAAGTCGTATGTGCCAAATGCCTCCTTTGAAATGTTTATCAATAAATCTGGTTTTTGTTGTTCTAAGGTGAGATCTGATATCTTGCGCATCATGGTGCCAATACTGTTATTTGTAAGATTGAAAATCCCAATATCGTCAGTCTTTTTCGTCGGAATTAAATTGTTGAGTTTTTCTTTTATGAGTTTTATCTGTTCTGAGTATCTGTTGTCAGAAAGTTTTTCGGTTTCTATTGATTTCTTTTCATAAGAGATAGGTGAACTGACATTGACTACAATCAGCAGATCACCTTTATATCGCTTAACCCGGTTAACAGGTATCGGATTAGTAAGACCACCATCAACAAAATACCTGTCACCGATCTTAACAGGTTGAAAAACCGTTGGTATTGAAATGGAGGCTCTTATGGCTTTAAATAAATTACCTTCAGTAAAAACAGCTTCAGTTTCCCCAATAATATCTGTTGCCACAGCACAAAATGGTATAGATAAATCTTCGATATTCCGTTCAGGTACAATTTGTCTTATTTTGTCAATGATCTTTTTCCCCTTCACCAATCCTTTTTTACTAATTGAAAAATCGATCAACCTCAATACTTCCAATATATCAAGCGAACTAATCCATTCTTCGAATTGTTGAAGCTGTCCCGTGGCATAAATTCCTCCAACCAGGGCACCCATTGAAGTGCCGGCTACAGAAGTTATTTTATATCCATTCTTTTCTAACATATTAATTGCCCCGATGTGCGCACAACCACGAGATCCTCCACTGGATAATACCAGTGCTACATTTTTCTTCATTATTCCTATAATTGTGGTTTAAACCTGCAAAGTAATAAACAATTAAGCTAGTAAATGAATAGCCATGGGAAATTCGAAGATTTAGTATCATTATAATTTTAAGGTAAGCAAAAATCTGTTCTTATTTGACCACTTCAGAGGGAGGTCTGAAAACCTTTAAATGCTTCAGGAAAATTAGCAGTAATGGCTTCTTTAATTTAAAAGGATATCTGCTTCCCACAACAGACTCATTCAATTTTTTGAAGATAGGCTGTACAATAAACCCGATTGCACTTAGACAGATCTTTTCTTTTATGTAATTTTACCCATGTTATACTCCATTATGTTGAAAACCAAAATACAAAATCGTGGGGTACCTATGGGATTAACCCTCTTTTAGTTATTTAAGTTGGATAATACTGATTTTCTTAATAAACATGGCCAAAACTGATCTTAACAATACTTCCTATTTACTTGATGGATTTACTGCCCAGGACTTACCCAAAGAAATCATTGAAGCAATAAATTCTTTCCGTATTACTGAGAATCTGTATTCATCAGCAACCAGAGAAATCACAACAAAGCTTGAAAACCTTAATGATGAATTTAAGCATGTGAAAGATCGCAATCCGATACATATCATAGCAGCCAGGGTTAAATCGCCAAGAAGCATTATTAAAAAGCTTTTACGACGGGGCTTTGAACTTAGCGTTGAATCTGCCAGAGAAAATCTTACTGATATAGCCGGTGTTCGGGTAATATGTTCTTATATCGACGATGTCTATCTCATTGCCGACCTGCTTACTTCACAGGACGATATTAAAGTTATTAGAAGATCTGATTATATAAAGGAACCAAAACCAAACGGTTACAGGAGCCTCCACCTTATTGTAACTGTGCCTGTGTTTTTATCAGAAAGCACTGAACTTGTGAAAGTTGAGATTCAGATTCGAACGATTGCAATGGATTTATGGGCGTCACTTGAACATGAGCTATCATATAAACTGGCGAACGGGAGGACGGAAAATGTTACAAAAGAACTGAAAGACTGTGCTGATATTATTTCAAATATTGATTTGAGAATGCAGAACCTGTACAATATTACGATAGCTTAAAAGAAAATTCCTCATTTTCCCCCAAATCCTGGCGCCAAACTGGCGCCAAAAAAAAAGTTACAATTTTTGAGCTTGTAACTGATTTAGTGTGAGTGTGAGTACGAGTCTTGAGGAAAAAGAACGAGAGTGACTGCCAGCGCTCTTACTCGCTCTCGCTCTCACTCTCGCTCTTTTTCGTGTGGGCCCAGTTGGGATCGAACCAACGACCCCCTGATTATGAGTCAGGTGCTGCTAACCATCTGAGCTATGGGCCCGAAAATATTTCAAATCTGCCAGGCCACCCTGCTGATCCGGCCAGCGACCCTCCCGACACAAGTGTCGGGATGCTGCTAACCATCTGAGCTATGGGCCCGAAATAACAGGGTGCAAATATAATATCAAATTGAATTATCTGCAAACCAAAATTTTTCCCGGGGGGTCGGAAAAGGAGGGAGAGGGTTGTTCTGTCTGTATTCTACAATTCTTGCTGGTCTACGACCAGCCCCACCATTGGTGGTTATCTGGAAGGACTGCCGACTGCCGACTGGACGGATGGGTGGGCGGGGCCTGTATTCTACAATTCTTATTGCTCTACCTTTAGATTAGCATCCAAGTTACTGTCTGTTAATATAATCAAACAGCACACCCCCTGCCTCATCCAGGTCATACCCGAAGGTGATCAATCCACCGCGGTCACCTCCCATAACAATGATCCTCTTCTCAAAAACATCAGGCTCACTGAAGATGCGGATCATCTCACGGGCCATGCCCGGAGTGCCGTACTCCACCGACCTGTCAGTCGTGGGAACCTTGTCAATCAAGTCCTCCCATAGCTTCATGGAGTGAACATGTATGATGGCATTAGTCCCGGGATCTGCCGTATAAATGGCTGCATGGGTAAGCGATTCAGATGAGGCCTTGAGAGGACCGACACACATGACCGCATTGTCATCTATGTTAAAGGACCGGACCTGAACATAATGGCCCGGCTCAAGCTCAGGGATGTCTCCGGTGGAAGATCCGGTTATTATAAACTGGGTCGACTTCCCGATACGTATGCTTATGTTCCCGAATCCGACTCCGTTTTCAAACGCACCTATCAGGTCGAGATTGAAGAGTATCTCCCTCCAGTGGTTGATGATCTCATACTGCTCGTCAGTAATGACCGAGCCTGACTGGCTCCAGTAGCAGTTGAACTTTACAAAACCTTCCATATGATTATGATACCGTTTTTAATATTGATTCCTTTTCCGCCCTGCAAATTCCGCGGTCTGTTATAAGACCGGTGATAAGACGCGCAGGCGTGACGTCAAACCCGTAATTCGAAACGACAACACCCTCCGGCGCAATGCTGACACCTTCAATAGTCCTGACCTCTGAGCTGTCACGCTCTTCTATCACTATTTGCTCCGGCCGGTCAATTGACAGGTCAAACGTTGAGACCGGCAGTGCCGAATAAAATGGCACCCCGTTATCATATGCCGCCAGCGCCTTGAGATATGTCCCCGTCTTGTTTGCCACATCTCCCGATGCTGTCGCCCTGTCGCAACCCACAAGCACCAGATCCACCATCCCGTTCTGCATCAGGTGCCCTCCGGCGTTGTCAGTGATGAGAGTGCACGGCACACCGTGGTTAAGCAGTTCCCATGCAGTGAGCCGGCTTCCCTGGTTGCGGGGACGGGTCTCGTCAACCCATACGTGCACTTTGATTCCTTTGTCATGAGCCAGGTATACAGGCGCAAGAGCCGTGCCAAAATCGACGCATGCCAGCCATCCGGCATTGCAGTGCGTCAGTATATTGACGGCATCGCCCCCTTTTCTGCTGCTTATTGCCTCAATCAGCGGCAATCCGTGCTCCCCGATAAGCCTGCTTCGTTCCGCCTCCTCATCGCACAAACCCACTGCTGCCCTGCGGATTACCTCTGCGTCATGATAGATCTTCACCACAGCAGTCATATAATCCACTGCCCAGGCGAGATTCACCGCGGTGGGTCTGGCAGACTTAAGTCGCTCTGCGTCACGGATCACCAGGGTATAAACATCAGGAACGTCCTCCTGTTCATTATCCCCGGAAGTTGTGTTACTGTCTCTTCCGGGTTTCCGCGTGCCTCTCCATAAGAGGCTGCCGCTGTGCTCCAGGAATGAGAGCCATATGCCCCACGCTGCAGAAGCTCCTATCAGGGGAGCCCCCCTCACAACCATGTCACTGATCGCATCATAGACATCCTCAACACTGCGGAGCGCCATCACCTCAAACGAAAAAGGCAGCCTGCGCTGGTCGATCACCCGGACCACTCCGGGATCTTCCTCATCCTGCCAGATGCTCCTGAAATACCTGTCCCCAACCTTCATAAATCTCTGCCCCCTGCTGAATTAATCCGTAAAATTAAGAATATTTACACTTGTAATGATAATCAATGACTTTCATCTGCCGGACCATGTTTGCTTTTCGAATTTCCGACCCGATTGGTCCACGCAATTAGAATATATTGATTATCTTTGCTTAAGATTAAAACATATGGTAGATAAAGACGAATACAGGAGACGGATAATCCTGACAGCCAGCACGATTTTCAGTCATTACGGCTTCAGGAAGACGACGATGGATGAGATATCCAGAGCGCTGAAGAAAGGGAAGAGTTCAATCTACTACTATTTCGGAAGCAAGGAGGAGATCTTTGAGGCGGTGGTGTTGCATGAGGCGAACCAGCTTCGCGCAAGGCTGACAAAGGCGATCAAGGAGGTTGAATCCCCGCCGGATAAGCTTCGCAACTACATATATGTCAGGATGAGGGAGTTCGCGAAGCTGTCAAACTATTACAATGCGGTCTTCGACAAGAACCTTGATCATTTCGAGTTCATTGAGAAGATCAGGTCGAGGTATGACCGTGAAGAGCTTGCCATACTGCGCCTGCTTGTATATGTCGGCAACAACAGGGGAATCTTTGATGTGGAGGACAGCGAATACACCGCGATGGCGATCCAGACGATGCTCAAGGGGATGGAGGTTCCGCTCTTCTGGCGCAAGCGCGAAATGGATATAAACGACCGCCTCGAAGCAATTCTCAGCCTCATATTCAACGGAATACTGAAGAAGTAGCAGGGACTTTTCCGGCAGGCCGAGCCTACCTCTTCGGTGCGCCTGGCTTTATCGGAGCGGCCGGGGCTACGGGGGCAGGCTTGTGTCTGTAGGCCCACACCAGCAGTGCAATGCCGGCAATCACAAAGGGTATGCTAAGCCACTGGCCCATGTTTAGCTTCATCCCGGCCTCGAAAGCCACCTGGTCCTCCTTTACATACTCCACGAAGAACCTGAACCCGAACACAAGAACCAGGAACACTCCAAAGAGCAGCCCCGGTTTAAGCTTGCCGAGACTCTTCCAGTACATACGCATAAGGATTCCAAAGGTGGTGAGATAGGCCAGCGCCTCGTAGATCTGCGTCGGGTGCTTTGGTGCCGTCTCGCCGTTCTGCAGGAATACAAATCCCCACGGCAGAGTTGTCTCAATACCGTAAATCTCTGAGTTCATCAGGTTCCCGAGGCGAATCAGTGCACCTGCCAGCGCCACAACGATAACCACCCTGTCGATAGCCCAGATAAACGTCTTTCGCTCCTTCCTTGCGAAAAGCCAAAGCGAAATTGGTATTGCTATTGCTGCCCCGTGACTGGCCAGCCCTCCGTGCCAGATCTTGAGTATCTCCAGCGGCCTGGCCAGGTAGTACTCCGGCTCATAGAAGAGACAGTGACCGAGGCGGGCTCCGACTATCGTGGCGATAGCCACATATACCGTCAGCCTGTCAAGGGTAGCGTCTCCGAGACCTTCGTTTTTGAAGATCTTCTTCATGATGTAATACCCGAAGACGAATCCTGATGCGAAGAGGAGGCCGTACCACCTTACTGCAAAATTGCCGATCCGGAATATCTCCGGCTCAACGTTCCACGGAATAATCTGAAGTTCCATAGGGCTGTTGTTAGGATTGCAAATTTAAGCAAAATTGAGACAGATGATCAATTCTTTGCCTAAAGGTGATCCGCGCACGGCGCTGCATCTGGATTATGTAAGGAAATTTGATGTAAGTTTGCAGGTGGTGGAGCGAAAAACTAACATACCGGCAGCCCTGAGCCTTACGGCCATGGTGATGCTCCTGGCCCTTTCGTGCGCCAAGATCAGCGCTCCCACGGGAGGCCCGAAGGACAATGATCCCCCGGTGATACTCAAAAGCCTGCCGGGCAACAGCACAGTGATGTTCACCGGGAAGGAATTTGAGATCACATTTGACGAGTACGTTGTGCTTGACCGCATCACTGAAAAGTTCATGGTCTCTCCTCCGCTCGCGAAAAAGCCCGAGATAAGACTGAAGGGCAAAAGCATGGTAGTCACCTGGGAGGAAGACCTGGCAGACAGCACAACATATACTTTCTATTTTCAGGATGCAATCCGTGACAACAACGAGAACAATCCCATCCCTAACTACCAGTATGTCTTTTCAACCGGGCCGGTCCTTGACTCCCTCTCACTTACCGGCAACGTGTTCAACGCAGCAGACCTTGAGATAGTTGAGGACGTGATGGTCATGATGTACTCGAATCTCTCTGACACAGCACCCCGCACAGTGCTGCCGGCATACATATCGCGCCCTGATCCATCCGGCGGATTCACTATCAGTAATATCAGGCCGGGAAGTTACAGGCTTTTCGCCCTTAAGGATCTTAACGGCAATTCACTGTATGATCTTGATGATGAGATATTTGCCTTCGGCGATTCAGTTATTTCGATAACTCCTGAGGAGTATTTCGGCCTGGTGCCGGATACGGTCAGCTACAAGCCTGCGAATGCGACTGAGACAACGAAGCCTGATAAGTTCGTTTACGGCCTGCACAGGATATATGCCTTCCAGCAGCAGGTAAGGAAGCAGTACCTCAAATTTACCGACAGGAAAAGCGCCTGGTCAATCGGCTTCGGGCTTGCGGCACCGTCTGACAGCGGCCAGGTTTCTGTTGCTGTGGCAGGCGCAGACAGCTCCTCCTGGTTCATAGAACACAATGCCGTTCGTGACACATTCATGCTGTGGATAACCGATCCGGATGTCTATGGACTCGACATTGTTGAGGCAATGATCACTTACCCGTTTACAGACAGCACAGGCACTGTCATCGCGAAGACTGACACCGTCAGCTTCAGGTACGTCAAACCCCCCGCTCCCAGGGGCGGTCCGGGCAGGGTCCCGGGGCTGAGCCTCACAACGAATGTCGCCGGCAAAATCAGACCCGGAACTGTACCGTTCTTCCGGTCGGCAACACCTCTTGCAGAACCGGATACCTCGCTCATTTCCCTTACACGTACTGTTGATTCAGTCCTGGTGAAGGTGCCATATGAATTCGTACGTGATTCAGCTTCATCGCGACGATTCACCATGAAAGCCGGCCTTGATCCCGGTGCTTCCTACTCCCTTTTGTTCAATAAGGGCGCTTTCCGCGATATCTACGGGCTGGCAAATGATTCAATCATGTACAGGATACAGGTTGCAACACCTGAGGATTACGGTAGCCTCAGCGTATCACTTACAGGCTACGAGGGCGATGTCATCCTCCAGGTTGTGGCTGAAAAGGACAGGCTGATACAGGAACAGCACGTGCGAAGCCCTGGACTGGTCTCATTCCCGCTTCTGGACAAGGGCCGGTACAGGCTGAAGGCCATTTACGATCTCGACGGAAACAGGGTATGGACGACTGGAGACTATAACTCCGGCAGGCAGCCGGAGCCTGTCACATACTACTCATCAGAGCTGGAGGTCAAGATCAACTGGGCACTGGAGCAAGACTGGGATATAGGTGAGATGTTTGTCAAGGATGTTTCGCTGAGAAACAAACCTGCAGTTAAGAGATAATAATATGCCGACACGCAGAAGGTTTATCAGGAACAGCATTGTGGCCGGAGCCGCTGTCACGGTGGGTATCAGGAGTATTGCTGCCGGTACTGCCGGCATAACTCCCGTGGCGCCGGGCGCAGCAGCTGAAGTGGCATTGTCTCCCGGCACAGCCGGATTGTCTTTCCCGGCTTCCGGCATTGCAGGCCGATGGCCGGCGGTCCGCCCTGCACCGCGTGACAGGAAGTTCCGCAGCAAGGCCGTCGAGGAGACGGTTAAGGAGATTGAGTCTTTTCTCGGCAGCGACAATGAGCTGGCGTGGCTGTTCGGAAACTGTTTTCCCAACACACTTGACACTACCGTCAGCTTCTCGGAGAAGGGGGGACGACCGGACACCTTTGTGATTACAGGTGACATTCACGCCATGTGGCTGCGCGATTCATCGGCACAGGTGTGGCCGTACGTATCGCTTGCAGGCAGTGACCCGCAGCTCCGGGAACTCATTGCCGGGGTGATCAACAGGCAGGTGAAGTGCATACACATAGATCCATATGCCAACGCCTTTAACGATGGGCCCGGCCAGAGCGAATGGATGAGTGACCTGACCGACATGAAGCCTGAACTGCACGAGCGGAAGTGGGAGATTGACTCGCTCTGCTACCCGGTCAGGCTGGCTCACGGATACTGGAAGACAACCGGCGACACATCCGTTTTCGATGCTTCATGGACATCGGCCATGAGGCTGATCATCAAGACATTCCGTGAACAGCAGCGCAAGGAAAGCCCCGGCCCCTACAAGTTCCAGAGGGTCACCGGCTGGCAGACTGATACCGTTGCGGGAGCGGGTTACGGCAACCCGGTAAACCCGGTTGGACTGATTGTCTCAATCTTCAGACCGTCAGATGATGCCACAATCTGGCCGTTCCTGATACCGTCAAACTGGTTTGCGGTGAAGTCTCTCCGGCAGATGGCTGAGATAGCCACAGAGGTTACCCGCGATGAGGCACTTGCCGCCGAGGCAACAGCTCTTGCCGGAGAGGTTGAGGCTGCTCTGGCAAAATATGCCCGCGCTTCACACCCTGTTCACGGCGAGATAATTCCCTACGAGACAGACGGCTATTTCAACTACAATTTCATGGATGACGCGAATGTTCCGAGCCTGCTCAGCATGCCATACCTGGGAACAATTGACCGTGAAGATCCGCTCTACCTGCGCACCCGGAGGTTTGTGCTGAGCGACAGCAATCCTTACTATTTCTCGGGCATCAGCGGGCACGGGGTGGGTAGTCCGCATACAGGGCTCAACCGTATCTGGCCGATAGCCATTACAATGAAGGCGCTCACAGGCAATGAAAACGATATTATCACATCGCTCAGGATGCTGAAGAAAACCCATGCCGCCACGGGATTCATGCATGAGTCGTTCATGAAGGACGATCCCTCTCAGTTTACCCGCAAGTGGTTTGCATGGGCCAACACCCTGTTCGGTGAGCTTGTGCTGGAGACATACCGGATGAAGCCTGAACTGCTGAAGGAAGTTTAACACAGAAAATATATGAAAGAAGTTGTTGCCGGAATAGATATTGGCGGAACAAACACAATGATCGGTTTTGTTGACGCAGAGGGTGTCATTCATGCCGAGGGGCGGTTATCCACGCCTGACTACGCTTTTGCTGATGATTTCGTCATCGCCCTTGATGAGAAGCTGAAAGAAATCAATGCCGGTCATCCGGACCTTAAACTCATTGGCATAGGTATAGGTGCTCCCAATGCCAATTTCAACAATGGAACCATCGAGCTTGCCCCCAACCTGCGCTGGAAGGGGATAATCCCGCTTGTAAAGATCACCGAGCGGCGTACGGGATTAAAGACACGGATCACAAATGATGCAAATGCCGCAGCACTTGGTGAGATGATCTTCGGTGCCGCGAAGGGTGTGAAGCATTTCATCATCCTCACCCTGGGCACGGGTCTGGGCAGCGGTATCGTTGTTGACGGGGAGGTTGTGTATGGGCACACCGGTTTTGCCGGTGAGCTGGGACACATGACTGTTGCGGAGGGAGGCAGGGTCTGTGGCTGCGGCCGCCGCGGCTGCCTCGAGACATATGCTTCGGCGACAGGCCTGGTCCGCACTGTTCTTGCATTACTCAGCGACCGCCGTGACGAGAGTCTGCTGCGTGAGCTAAGGGGCAGTGAGATTACGTCACGGCGGGTCGCTGAAGCCGCGGCGGCCGGCGACATCATCGCACAGGAGGCGCTTGATCAGACAGCGCGCATGATTGCACTCGGGATAGCCAACTCGGTGATATTCTCGAGTCCGGAGGTGATATACCTCTTCGGGGGCCTCGCACAGGCAGGTGATGCCATCTTCGTGCCGGTACGCAAGTATGCCGATGAGCTTGTGCAGCCCGTTTTCCGCGGCACCTTCCGCGTGGAGCCCTCAGGGCTGCCCGAAGCGCAGGCGGCAATACTGGGTGCCTCGGCGCTGATATGGAAGGAGGCCATGTGGGAGGCAGCAGGTAGCAGGCAATAGTGCCATGCAGATAACGTGATGTATTGGATATTGCCTGTAGAGCCTGTCCCGATAGCAGTCACGCTGTCGGGAGCAACAAGAATTGTAGAATGTGGACCCCGCCCACCCGCCCTTTTGTTTGGGTGGCCGGCATATACAATTCTTAATCCCCTACGGGGAACCACGGCATGATAGCTTTGTTATACAATGCTTTATTCTCTACGAGCATCAGTTCACTGCAGAAAATAGAGTATTGCGAAAGAAAATGTCATATATTGGACATTGCCTGTAGAGCCTGTCCCGATAGCCGTCAGGCTGTCGGGAGCGACAAGAATTGTAGAAAACCGATAACTAAAACCACTCCTGTTCAGAAACATCCATATGTCATACATAAAACATTAAGAAATAATGCGTATAATTGAGGTCACAAAACTGAGGACAAACAGCCCGGTGCCGCCAATGGCAGAGGTGTCAGCACGGCTCGACGAGCTGGGCGAAGGACACGAGATAGGAACAGTGAACTGGCAGAGCCATCCATATAAACCGCAGGTGAAGTTCAACATCGCATACGGCGAGCAGGAGATCTACATCAAATACTATATCCGCGAGGCTCACGTCAAGGCTGAAAAAAACCGCACAAACGAGATGGTGTGCGAGGACTCCTGCGTTGAGTTCTTCGTCTCACCGGAAGAGGACGGCATCTACTACAACTTCGAATTCAACCCTATCGGCACGGCACTGATGGGCTCGGGACACGGCCGGCATGACAGCGCACGGACTGACCCGGCGGTGGTTGACGGCATACGACGCCTCACCACCATGGGCCATGAACCTTTCACTGAAATCAGCGGTGACATAAACTGGTCACTTACAGTGGCTATACCGCTGACAACATTCTTCCGTCATAAGGTTGACAACCTGGCCGGTAAAAGCTTCAGGGCCAATTTCTACAAGTGCGGCGACAAGCTCAGCAACCCCCATTTCGTCACCTGGAACCCCGTGGGTACGGAAAAACCCGATTATCACAGGCCGGAATACTTCGGAATGCTTAATTTTATATAATCACAGATCATTGCACTTTTTATGACAGAGGGAAATGCAGTAACAGGCCAGCCGTTTGGCCCCGCAACAGTAATCAACTCCAGCTTATGACAGAGGGAAATGCAGTAACAGGCCAGCCGTTTGGCCCCGCAACAGTAATCAACTCCAGCTTATGACAAAGGGAAATGCAGTAATAGGCCAGTCGGGCGGCCCCACAACAGTAATCAACTCGAGTCTTGCGGGTGTCATTGACGCCGCAAGGCGATC
>JACDJC010001610.1_pt1 | contig 19661 bp, 17 predicted proteins | sample 7454191 | NCBI WGS metagenome assembly JACDJC01 (sample SAMN14253291, study PRJNA609438) | sludge metagenome | isolation source: sludge after 25d culture with pyrite and EDTA | collected 2018-12-20 | reverse complement strand
ATAAACAACATAACAAAGAAATGGACAGTAAGAACTCAAGATTGGTCCAGGATCCTTACTCAACTAGAGATAAAGAATGAAAGAATACCTAAGTAAATAAGCTGATTCCTAAACCCATTACAAAAAAGGTGTTTACACAAAAAAAGAAACAGAACCTTCTCCGAATAAAAAACCTGTTCTTCCAGAGCGAGGATCTGTTCTTCGTTCTTGGTTAGAGCAATGAAGCAAGAGCACCAATATTCCGACCAGGAGCTTTGTCGGAATGACGGAATCTGGCCTTTTAGGAATAACCATTCGCTGTCATCCCGAACTTGTTTCGGGATCTGGTTTTGATCCTCTTAGCGGGGGACTGAGGACCGTTGACGGCCAACGTTGTCTTCACAGCGACCAGCGGGTTTCTGCTCTTAAGCGCACAGCGGCTCTTCTGGCCACGAAACGGAACTGACCGCACGAAGTGCGACTGGGCTACGTTAGCAGAATGGCTTTGAAGATCTTCCCCGCGAAGCGGGCATTGCGACCTGGGCAGTTCTTGCCCAGCCTTGCGTCCACTGATGCTCCTCAGTGCATTGCGTCCCGGCACGATCTTTGCCGGCATTGCGTCCAATGTTCTATATGGGCATCACTTCCCGACGGAGTCGGCATTGCGTCCAATCAAATAGCATCACTTTCTGTGAAGCAGCCTTCTCATATCGCTTCAGAGGGCAAGAAGTCTCTGTCTTCGGTGATGACCCTATCTATTTCATCGATTTCGGCCATTTTGAACGGCGCGATTACGTCGAATTTACTGTTATCGACAAGAAGAATTTTTGCACTGGAATTGAGAAGCATTTTTCTCTTTATACTTGCTGAAAAGGGGCTCAACTCGAATGTCCCTATCTTCTTTCTAAGGGAAGCACATGAAAAAAAGAACTTGTTTGCATATATTGAACCGACAAGACTCTCCGCCCTGGGGCCGATGAGCGAATCAAATCCATACTGTAGACTGCCGCCACTTGACTCAACCGAAAACCCCTGAACCTTTGAAAGCGCAAGGAGTATGTTGATTCCGTTGGTGATTATGTGCAGCTTCTTGAAAGCCCTGGAGAGTTTTAAAGCGAAAACGTAACATGTAGTGCTTTCATCTATAAAGAGAACATCATTTTCTTCCACAAACTCGATGGCCTTCGCTGCAATTCTTTCTTTCGCCTCTCTGGCTAATCTCAGCCTTTTCAAGAAGAAGCTGTTTGGATCTGTTTCCTGATTCACCGCTCTTACGACTCCGTATCCATTGATAACAAGGCCGGATTTCTGCAGATCTCTCAAGTCTCTTCTCAGCGTGACGAGAGATACATCCATTAGAGATGCAAGTTCTTGAGTATTAATCGATTCTCTTTCGGAAAGAACGCTAAGAATGTTCTGTCTTCTGTCTTCTTTCTTCAAAGCCATTCGCTCAACTCCAGCATGTTTGTTTTATCTGACTCTCCTTCTTGCTAATCTTAGAGCTTCTACACCGAGGAGGAGTGCACCCCATAGCGCAAGTGTGAGAAACTGACTTATTCCAAGAAGATTCAAACCGCTTGAGATAACCTGAAGCAAGACCAGACCAAGGAAAACACCTGACACTTTCCCGAAGCCGCCGTTTGGATTGATTCCTCCGAGAACTGAAACCAGTACGGTAACGAGAAGATATGAGGAACCATAACCGGCCTTTGCGGAATTGAATCTTGCTATCATTATCAGAGAGGCTAGACCCGCAAGAAGGCCCGAGATCATGTAAACGAGAATGGTTACTTTGTTGGTGTTTATTCCAGAGAAACTGGTAGCTTTGATGTTGGATCCGATCATGTAGGTCGATAAACCCAAGCGCGTCTTGTTTAGAATTATCGCGACAGCTACCGCAACGGCTATTAAAATGAACATCGGTACCGGTACTCCCAGGAAGGTTCCATTACCAATCACGAGAAGGTTCCTCGGCAGGCCCGAAATCACATACCCTCTGGTTATAACGAGGCTTATTCCTTCGAGAAGGGTCATAGTACCTAGCGTTGCAAGTATCGGAGATACCCCAATATAAGCGATTATCATTCCATTTACAAGTCCCACTATGAGTGAAATCGACAACCCTGCGATTACGGCCAGAAAGATCGTCCAGCCCAGCCCGGCCCCTCCCGCACCAGATGCTAGATCACCTGTCAAAATCATTGCCATGATTATCCCTGAGAGATTTGCCGAACTTATGATTGAAAGGTTAATCCCACCAGTAAGCATCGTTATCATCATCGCGAAAGCAAGAACTCCCAGTTCAGGGAGCTGAAAAGCCATCGACTGGAGATTGCTGGGCCTTAGAAATTTCCCAGGAAGAGCAAGCGAAAACAATAGCACCAGAATGGCCAGAATCGCTCCAAGCGAGAGAATCTCTGAGTGCTTTGATACTCTTCCCCTGCCGGTGTCAGTCTTCAACATTGATTATCGCTCCTTTTCTCTCGCGGACTTTTCTCTGATAGGCCGTTATCCCCACGCTGACGACGATGATCGCTCCGATAAAGACCTTATGCCAATAAGAGGAAATTCCGAGTAACGTAAGGCCATTCTGAACGATGACAATCAAACCGAAACCAAGAACCGTCCCTAGAATGCTGCCAGTACCTCCTGCAAGGCTTGCTCCTCCAAGAACGACAGCCGCCAGAACTTCCAGTTCCCTGCCCATCAAGGCATTGGGGGCGACAGTCAACATCATGTTCGCCTGAACTGTTGAGGCTATGCCTGCAAGAAAACCCATATAACAATAGACGAATATCTGCGTCTTGAGAACGCTTATTCCCACACGTCTTGCGGCTTCCTGATTTCCGCCAACGGCGTAGATATTTCTGCCCAGAGCCGTGTACTTCAGTATCAGCCAGGTAAGAATGAAGGAAAGAACAAGAACTAGAATTGGTATAGTAATCCCCGGATTGTCTCCAAATCTAACTAGATTCCTCTCCATAAACCACATGGGAAAGCCGTAAATCCAGGTACCGCCACTGATAAATATCAGAAGGCCATAGAACAAGTTCATGGTTGCGATCGTAACGATTATTGGCGGAGTTTTGAGGAAATAAATCAGCAAGGCGTTGACCAAACCCAGCGCAATTCCGACAACCGCTCCTATTGCAAAGGCCAGGAACATATTCCCGCCCCAATGGATGACGATAGTAGCCATGACATACTGCGCGACGGTTGCAATTGCCGTAAATGAGATATCTATTCCTCCGGAAATCAGAACGACCAGCACGCCTGCGGCCATTATCGCAAGAAAGGAGTTGCTCTCAACCATCCCGTAGAGATTGGTGAAAGTAAGAAAACTTGGCTTCAAAATGGTGAAGAAGAGTGAGACGACTATTATTACAAGCAAGAGATAGAACTCGCTCTTGCCGAATAATTTTCTCAATACTGAATTACTGTCCGTTGATCTTCTCATACAGCTCTTTCTCCGTGAGCTCGCTGGAGTTGTACTTTCCAATTATCCTTCCCGAGCTCATAATATAAGTCGTGTTTGAATGATAGATCGCTTCTTCGGCTTCATCCGTGATCATGATTATCGAAATACCTTCTGAGGCTAACTCTCTTATTATCTTGTATATACTGTCCTTTGCGGCAACGTCTATTCCCACTGTCGGGGAATCGAGAATCAATACCTTCGGATTTATTGCCAACCACTTTGCAATTACAACCCTCTGTTGATTGCCGCCGGAAAGCGTATTAACCGGAGAGTCGACCGAGGGAATCTTGATCGAGAGTTCGTCGACCCACCGCCTGACTTCAGTTCTTTCCTTGACTTTACTCAAGAGCCTGATTCTCGACAGTATTCTCTTTAGAACCGTTAACACAATGTTCTTGCTTACTGGCTGTTCCATAACGACTCCGTGTTGCAATCGATCCTCAGGCACATACGCAATTCCAGCTCTCATAGCGTCCAAGGCGCTCCCAGGGTTCACTTTCTTCCCTTCTACGAAGATCTCTCCATCGTCGGGACGATTCATTCCGAAGAGTGAAAGGACGAACTCGGTTCTGCCTGAACCCATCAGTCCTGTGATACTTACTATTTCACCCTTGTGGACCTTCAAATCAATTTCCTTGTAATTATTTCTCCTCGAGAGCTTTCTGACTTCCAGAATAACTTCGTGACCAGAATACGGAGTCAGTTTGGAGTACTCGAACTCCTTGCCTGTCATGAGAAATGAGAGCCTCTGTCGTGTCAATTCGGAAGCATCGAAGGCACCAACTTTTTTCCCGTCTCGAAGAACGGTAACTCGTTGGGCTACCTCCATTATTTCATCGAGCTTATGGCTGACGAAGATCGTGGAGATTTCTCTGTTCTGCAGTTCATTTATGACCCTAATTAGCGACTGAACCTCTTTCTTGCTGAGAGAAGCAGTAGGTTCGTCCATTATTACAAGTCTCGCCTTGGCATTTATAGCCCTGCATATCGCTACAACTTGCCTTTCCGCTATAGATAGCTCGCTGACTTCGCGTCTGGGATCTAGTGAAACCCCAATTTTGTCCATCGTCTTCATTGACTCTTCTTCGGTCTCTTTCCATTTCATCAGACGACTTCCGGTTTCCACCCTCGAAGAAACAGCTATGTTCTCTGCAACGGTCAGATTTGGAAAGAGCGAAAGATCCTGATAGATAACCTGGATTCCCTCCCTCACACTGTTAGAAGACTTCTGGTGGCTTATCCTTCTTCCGTCGACATAGATCTCACCACCGGGATCGGGTGAGTGAATACCCGAGATTATCTTGATTAGGGTACTCTTTCCAGACCCGTTTTCGCCAACGAGACAGTGGATTTCCCCCTTTTCTATTTCAAAATCGACTGAATCGAGGGCCAATACTCCCCCGAACCTCTTCGAAATATTTCTCATCTCCAACAGTTTTTCGGCCATAATCAGATCACCAGAAAGAGAGGGGGCGTACCCCCTCTCGAAATCAGAACCCGTAAGAAAGGGCGTTTTCAGCAGTTATATCGACTTGCGCGTCGAATTTCACAATGTTTCCTTCCAGCGTGGCCTTCCCAAGATCGGGAATCTCGAAGCCATCGACAACGGCCGGCACTATGCCTTCGGGGATTCCCGCCTCAGCAAGAGCGGCCTTGGCATCGAGCAATGTCTTTGCCAAATAAACCTGCGCGAATCCAGCGTCTCTTGGATCCCACAGGTAACCCCATTGCATCAGTCCTTGCTTGAGATACGGGTCAGCATGGCTTGGGATAACCGTTCCGACTATCTGTACCTTTCCCTTCATGTTTCTCGCGTTGAGCGCCTGGGACGCTCCGATCGGTCCCAGTGAACCAAATCCGACTATACCTTTCAGATTAGGATACGCATTTAGCAGCTCGAGTGTCTTTTGATAGGAAAGCTCAACACTCTCACCACATGGGATTCTCTCGGTTACCAGTTTCATATTTGGATACTTCTCCGCAACATAGGCAAGCCCAACGTCCGCCCAGAAGTTGTGGAGAGGAACTGTGAGTCCTCCGACGAAAACGGCAAACTCACCTTCTCCGCCCATTAGTTGAGCAAGTTTCTCGAAGTTAGCTTCTCCAAACTTGACGTTGTCTATCGTTTCTACGTCCCAGTCGCCACCCTTCTGCTCTGGTGACTCGTGTGTGATGATAATGATACCGTTCGCTCTTGCCTTTTCGAATACAGGTTCAAGAGCTTTCGCATCATTAGGTACTACACAGATGGCATCGACGCCCTTGGCAATAAGGTCTTCAACAATCTTCACCTGTTGAGCAGGATCCGCATCGGAAGGCCCTATCTGGTAGGCATTCACGCCGAGTTCATCTGCTGCATCTTTTACACCGACTTCCATTCTGTTGAACCAGGGGATTCCGCCGATCTTGACAACGACGGCAATCTCATAGTTCGCTGCTAAGACGGCAACTGTAAACAAGACACAGAACAGGAGCATCAGAAGCTTCTTGTTCATTCGCATCCCTCCTTCTATGTGACCGGTAGGCCGGCCCAAAGATCATAAGACAAAGCATCGTAGTTCACATGATTACTTGTGATCAACATTTCAATTATATCGATTCACTCTGACAGATCCATATCCGAAGATTACTGGTTATTCGAACTTACGGCTGATGAAGACCCTGTAGCGATAAATACTCTCGTTTTCCGGATTATCTCATCCATTGTTCCGGGACAATTCTGGATGATCAACTTGATCTATCGCCTTCCCGCAGCTGTATTACCAGTCAAAGATCTGTTTTTATTGACACTGTCTAAGCTAACATTACATAGTATTATTCGTCGGAAATCACTCCTAATCGTTTGAACTATGGGATATTTGTTCCTAATCGGATTTCTTCAAATGCAGATTATCTGGTAAGCTCTAGGTAATAGACTATGATATGAAGTTATCACTTTAGTGATCCGTTTTACTCAATAGCGGTTTTAGAATGTACCTGTGGAGGAGACGATGAGGCAAGGAGTTCTTTCAATCGATCTGGGAACCATGGGAGTAAAACTTTCATTGGTCTCTCTTGAAGGTGAGATTCAGAAATCGGCATACACGGAGTACCCCATCATCTCAGAAAGCCCGGGACAGGCAGAACAAGATTCGGCGCTATGGTGGGAGGGGATCATAGATTGTGTAAAGAAGTTGACCGATAGTGACAACAATCTCCCTCATCTAATCAAAGCGATTTCTATTTGCGGCCAGATGCATACCCATGTCTATCTAGACTCCGAAGACAAACCAATAGGCCCTTCAATCACCTGGCTAGATCAGAGAAGCAGCGAAATAATAGAAGAATGGCAAAGCGATGGCAGGGCCGCAAGGCTCTTCGATCTGACCTGGAACTTCCCCACAACAACTTACGCCGCTCCACAAATATGCTGGGTGAAAAAGCATAGGCCAGGTGTTTTTTCCCGTACGAAGTCGATATTGATTGCAAAGGATTACATAAAGTTTCTGCTCACAGGGAACAAGGTTACAGATCCCTCGGATGCCTCGGGAACGGCTGTATTCGACATAAGAACGAATCAGTGGAGCAGGGAGGCTCTTGAACTAATTGATCTGGATGGAGATCTTCTTCCGGAGGTTATTCCTTCAGCGAGAATAATCGGTCATGTCACCGAGAAAGCGGCAAGAGAGACAGGCCTGATTCAAGGGACACCGGTGGTGAACGGAGGTTCGGACCACTCAGTTGCTGAATTGGGTTCGGGCCTTCTCGGTGAAGGAGAGGTTTCATGCATAGTCGGCACGGCCGGTGTCGTTGCCGCTTGCACATCCAAGCCGGTAATAGACCCAAAGAAAAGGATCATGTGTTGGAGCTATCCACTTGAAGGTTACTGGGATATTCTGGGGATAACTCAGACGGCCGCTTCCAGCTTAACCTGGTTTAGAAATACCTTCGACAAAGAGAGAAATAGCGAAGTCTTTGACGAATACTCCTCCCTGGCAAAAGGTGTTTCTCTGGGGTCGGAAGGCCTGGTTTTTCTACCTTATCTCATGGGTGAAAGAACCCCTCTGTGGGATTCCAAAGCAAGGGGCGTCTTTTTTGGACTGACCATGAAACACTCTAAGGCACACATGGTCCGGGCAATTATGGAAGGGGTCTCATTCTCGATAAAGGACTGTATGAAAGTCGTTGAAGAGTTGGGAGTCAAGTTCGACAGCGTGAACGTTATGGGAGGGGGCAGCAAGAGTCCCATTTGGCGGAAGATACAATCAGATGTCTACGGAAAGAAAGTGAGAACGCTGGAGACTCAGGACACCGGTGCTATAGGCAACTTGATACTCGCCCTTCTTGCCACAAATGAAATTGGAGATCCCAGAGAAGCTGCCAGGTTGATCAGACATGTTGAGACTGTCATTCCCGACCCAATCAGAGCTAAGAAATATGAGAATCTATTTGGAATTTATAAAGAGATCTATGAAAACACACGCTCAATCATGGAGAAGTTGGAGGCGTATACATATGAATAGAGATGAGTTCGCAAGCCTGGTGCTGGATGCCTGTAAGAGAATGGAAGACAGGGGCATGACGGTGGGAACATGGGGAAACATAAGCGTAAGAGTAGATGGAGAAACCTTCCTCATAACCCCAAGTGGGATGAGCTACGGGAGTTTGAAGATCGATGATATTGTGATGGCAGACATGAAGGGCAATAACATTGACAGCAAACGAAAGCCAAGCATAGAACACGCGCTACACAGGATGATCTACAGTCACAGACCGGATGTTGGAGCGGTTATCCACACCCATCCCCAGTACTCAACGGCTTTCGCTATAGCAAGAAAGGATATACCTGCCGTGTCCGAAGAACTGGTACAGATAATTGGAGAAGGCGTGAAATGCGCGGAGTACGCATTACCCGGAACAGAAGAACTTGCGGCTAACGTAGTCTCTGCACTAGGATACAACAACGCCGCTTTGCTAGCCAATCATGGAGCAGTCTGTGTCGGAAGCAATTTGAGCGACGCCTTCAAAGTGGCAGAAGTACTCGAGAAATCTGCAAAGACAATAATCATGGCAACGATTATTGGAACTCCGAAAGTTATCTCTCATGACGAGTGCCTCAAGATGCAGGATTTTGTTAAGAATCACTATGGCCAGAAATAGTGGATCTCTTTCTTATACTGTAAATTCTTACACAAACACTGAGCCGGCGAAGTGCTGGCTCTTTTTCTTATCTGCCCGAATGACTTGATTAAGCTCTTCACCGAAACCTCCGCAAGGATTCGGAAAATGATATGACAATATGGCATGATTGTTATTGAGAATAAACATATTTACAGGGGGTGATGTTCATGATTCTACTTGGAATCGATCTGCTTCAGAAAAATGATCTCAGCGGGTTGAAGAACAAGGCTATAGGACTGGTAACTAACTTCTCTTTCGTTGACTCAGATTTGAAGTGGGGAATTGACATACTGTTTGCAAATGGCCTGAATGTGAAGAAGATTTTCACACCGGAACATGGCCTGGGAGGAGCTGCAGACGGAGCGCATGTCAGTGATACCCTCCACCCCAAGTACGGGGTACCAATAGTCAGTCTATACGGAGATAGGCGCAAACCCGTTAAGGCCGATCTTGAAGGCTTAGATATGCTGGTATACGACATACAGGATGTAGGATTGAGATTCTATACCTACATATACACTCTTGCCTATACAATGGAAGCCGCCGCAGATTACGGTCTTCAATACATGGTCCTCGACAGGCCAAACCCTCTTGGCAGAGGAGTCTTTGGAAGCAGAATTGAAAACGACCTCCAAACCTTTGTTGGTGGCTACGAACTCCCTCTTCAGTACGGCCTAACCACAGGCGAACTTGCTCAGTACTTCAAGAAACTCAAGAGACTAGATCTCGATCTGAGAATTGCCAGGCTTGAAGGGTGGCGTGGAGAGATGCACGACAACACGTCTCTTTTCTGGAACGTACCTTCGCCAAATGTGCCAACATACGAATCTCTTCTAGGTTATGCCGGAACCTGCTTCTTTGAAAGTACAAACGTATCGGAAGGACGGGGTACTTTCAAACCCTTCCTTGTGTTAGGCGCTCCGTGGATAGACGGTGCCGACTTAACCGAATATCTTAGGAAGGAGTTTCCGGATCTCAGAGTAAGGAGCCGCGACTATATGCCGTTTTACAGAAAGTATGCCAATGCCAATTGCAGCGGCGTGGAGTTCTTCCCCAATACTGAAGACAACTATTTCGTGATTACTTTGAAGATGATGGATTATTTGCTAAAATATGAACAATTTGATATCTTGGATCGTTCGGACGATCTAATAGGCATTAAAGAAAGCGCACAGAAGATCAGAACACAGAGCCTTGATCACAAAGCGTGGAAGGAATCTGGAATGGAGTTCATCGACTTTGTCGAGGATTGTCTTCTTTATCCCGGTGAGTTGAAGTATAGAGACTGAAGGGGGTCGTCATGGCCGAAACACCAATTCCGCTGTATTACAAGCTTTATGTTGACTTGAAGGAATCCCTGAATTCGGGAAAATATCAGAAAGGAGACAAGCTTCCAACTGAGAAGGACCTATGCCAGAAGTACGGCATAAGCAGACTTACAGTTAGAAGGGCGATGGATGAGCTCAGAAGAGAGGGTTTCATTGAAAGATTGAAGGGGAAGGGAACCTTTGTTACTGGCTCCAAGAGAGAAGAACAGCTGGCAATACTTACAGGGTTCACAGACGAAGCAAGAAATCGAGGCGTCGAGACTCGTTCTGTGGTTCTCGAAAACAGACTCGTCAGGGTTCCTGCCGATGCCGTCGAGCTCTTCGACATTCCTGCCGATGCAATGGTTGTGCTATTGAAAAGAGTAAGGATTCTCGAGGGTGAACCCTACGCAATTGAAGAGGCATATCTGAACGTGGGGGCAGACATTAGGCTTCTAAACATTACACAGAGAGATATGGAAAGAGAATCCCTGTATGGAATCCTGAGAAAGGAGTTTGGAATCAACATCTCCTACGCCGAAGAAGAAATGGAGCTTACCAGACTCAAGAAAGAAGAGGCCCGTTTTCTTCGACAGGATCAAGACGAATGTGCAATAATGAGGAAGAGATTCACTTATACAAAAAGCGATATATGTATTGAATACGTAATTTCACTGTACAGAGCCGACAAGAGCAAGTTCAAGATCGTGAGAAGAATATGAACCGGGGTTGGGGGTAGGAGGTTAGAGGTCGGAAAGAGCAAAGGATCAGTTGCAAGTTTCAAGTTGTGAGTTGTAAAAAAGGCCGGGGTTGGTGGTTGGAGGTTCGTAAGAGAAAAAGAAACTGGTTGACCGCTGAGCGGTTCTCCGTTCGCCGAAAAGATCCGCTGGTCGCTTGCTAAGAGACGCTGTACGCTGGAAAGAGCGAAGTAACTGGTTCGCCGTTAGACGAGGGAATCTGTTCTTCGTTCTTGGTCAAAATCGTGAAGCAAGAGCATTAAGATTCCGACCAGGAGCTTTGTCGGAATGACGGAATCTGGCCTTTAGGAATAACCACTTGCTGTCATCCCGAACTTGTTTCGGGATCTGGTTTTGATCCTCTCGGCGGGGGACGGAGGACCGTGGACGGGCAACGTTGTCTTCACAGCGATAAGCGTCTTCCAGCCAGCGTTTAGCGGATCTTGTGGCCTGCGAAGCGGAACTGGCCTCACGAAGCGCGACTCTCCTGATGTTCTGCATCAATTGTGTCTTTCGGTTACTCTTGCCACTGCTTGCAGTGACTGACCTCGGCTTGAAGCTGAGACTGGCACCACGAAGTGGTACTGGCGAAGGCGAAGCCTTCACTGGCGGCGATGATTCTCGCCTTCTAGTAGCGGATCTCTCGACAATGCTCTTTTTCATTGCCCTTCTGAACTAACGTTGCCTGCTCATCCGTCAAATATAACGAATATGAACTAAGGTACGAAGCAGCATGATAGGTAAGTGACAAAAGCTTTGTGCGATGTTTTGCAGACATTACCCGAAGTATGATATAACTAAGTATTCGAAAGCCGAGTTATGTACTCCATTTTGATGAGATCTCGATTTAAGGTATTATTGTATAGATGTTTTTTCACTGTTGAAAGTGAGTTTTGCTTTCTTACAAGGGGAGGAAAGGATGAAGATAAGGGATCTGCGCTTCACCGAAAAGAAATGGGACTTCGTAAAACCTTTTCACATTGCAAACAACGTTTCCAGCTCCAAAGTTAATATTGAAGTTGAATTGATTCTATCGGACGGAACGATCGGACTTGGAGAGTCGTCCTCGTCATTCAGAGTGAACGGGGAGAGCGGAGCCGCTATCTTTCAGCTCCAGAAAGAGATTCTTGAAATGATTAAAGATCTCGACGTCCGAGACTACAGGAGAGTTTTCGCAAAGCTCGATGCGTATTCTAGAACGGCTCCCAGTTTGAAGGCTGCCATTCAATTTGCCACCCTTCACGCCTTTTCCAGATTGATCTCTACGCCTGTCTATCAGATTCTTGGTGGGATGAAGGACTTCGTGGAGACAGACAAGACCGTAAGTATAGGCAGTCTGGAAGAGACGGTTCATGACGCTAAGGAGATCTTCGAAGCGGGCCACAAAGTTATCAAGATGAAGGTCGGCGAAGATGTCAAGAGTGACATTGCCAGGTTACTGGCAGTCAACGATGTGATCAAGGGTGTCAGGTATGTGATAGATGCAAACACAGGCTATACACCCAAAGATGCTTTGAGATTCATAGATGCGATGTACCGAAACGACGTGCCCGTGGGGATATTCGAACAACCGGTGCCTGCCGAAGATTTCGAAGGACTGAAAATAATCAGGCAGGGCTCTATGTATCCTGTTGGCGCAGATGAAAGCGCAAAGACGAAGTACGACGTTATGAGACTGATAAAGGAAGGCGCAGTCGATTACGTCAATATCAAACTCATGAAGTCTGGACTATCAGACGCTCTTGCGATTGTAGAGATGTGTAACAGCGCGGGTATAGGTCTTATGATAGGCTGCATGAGCGAGTCGGGAGCAGGGGTCTCTCAAAGCGTTCATTTCGCGGCTGGAACCGGCGCATTCACTTATCACGATTTGGATTCTCATTTACTGCTTAAGAATGTCGATCCTGTCGGGTTCAGACAGGAGAAAGATAGACAGTATCCAATTTTATACTGATTTTTGTCATCACTCTTTAACGTGGGAAAAGGAGGTGCAAGAATGAAGCGAAGCTTCATATTGATTTCTCTAATGGTACTTCTTGTTGCAGCGATGGGATTTGCTGCGACTCCAAAAGACACTCTTGTAATAGGCGCAAACACCGGCATTTTTATTACCATGGATCCGGCCGTTGCCTATGAGGTATTTCCAAACAAAATCGTCGCTGCCATCTATGCTCAATTAGTCAAACTAGAGGCAATTGACGGCGTCATCGTTCCAGTACCGGACATTGCCGAGAGCTGGGAGATTTCCGATGATGGACTTACCTACATCTTCAATATCAGGAAGGGAGTCAAATTCTCCAACGGTGATGCCCTTACAGCCGAGGATGTTCTCTTCTCTCTGAAGAGACCAGTAGTTCTCGAGTCTGTTTCTGCGTGGTTCTTGGTCGATATATTCGGCATAAACAAGGACAACGTGGATGAGAAGATAAAGCAGATCGACGATTACACTGTGTCGATAACCTTGAACGCTCCTTATGCAGAGAACATAACACTCGGAATTCTATCCAACATGTTCACAGGTATCGTCAACAAAGACGTAGTTCTTGAACACGAAGTCGATGGAGACCTTGGTGGCGCGTGGCTTACAGATCACTCAGCCGGTGCGGGTCCATACGTTCTCGTTCAGTGGGAAAGAAACAACGTTATCCTTCTTGAAGCCAACCCCAATTATTACGGCGAACAGCCCCCTCTGAAAAGAATAATGATAAGAGACATTCCAGAGGCATCAAACCAGAGACTTCTTCTCGAAAGAGGAGATATCGATGTGGCATGGGATCTCACGCCGCAGTTGCTGGAAGAAGCTAAGAGAAATCCCGACATCGTTGAAATCAAGGTTCCAGGACATTCAAACGAATATCTCTCAATGAATGCTACATGGGGACCCCTTGCGAACCCGAAGGTAAGAGAAGCCGTAAGGTTCTCGATCAATTACGAAGAGATCGTTGAGGACATTATGCTCAATAACGCTCTCCTAGTACAGGGTTTCATAAACAAGGGTTACTTCGGCTACGTGGAAGAGAACCCATTCTACCAGGATATCGAAAAAGCTAAGGCTCTTCTCGCTGAAGCAGGATACCCTGATGGATTCGAAGTCGAGCTTCTCACTAGCAATACCGACACGAGAAAGGCTGAAGCCGAGAAGATTCAGGCAGACCTTGCGCTTTCAGGAATTAAGGCCAATATAGTAATAATGCAGTCTTCTCAAATGTACGCCAAGTATCGTGCACAGGGTCATCAGATGATCATCGCCGGCTGGGGTAATGACTATCCCGATCCGGACAACCTTGCGATGGCTCATGCCAGCTACAGGGCAAATCAGCTAGCATGGAGAAATGCATGGTTCGACGATTATGCAGCGACACTTTGTGAATGGGGTCAGATAGAACCTAACCCATACAAACGAGAGCAGATTTATAAGGACCTTACGGAATACTGGTTCCACAATGGACCTTTTGCGATGCTTTACCAGACCGTAGAGTTCTGGGGAATTCGCAAAGAAGTCAAGAACTTCGATGAAGCCGCTTTCGGCTACGGAATGTTGTTCGACTTCACAAAGGTATCTAAGTAAAGTATCCCCCGCCCCGCTCGGCTGAGCGGGGCGTTGCTTTCTAAAAAATCAGCTATTGATACGGGGGTAATTCTATGAACTTCGGACAATTCTTACTCAGAAGATTATTCTTAATGATCATAGTTCTCTTCGGAGTCGCCTGTATTGTCTTCTTTATTGCAAATGTAATACCCGCCGACCCGGTCGGCGCAATTCTTGGAGGCAATGCACCTCCTGAGGCCGTTGATAGACTCAAGGCAAAGCTGGGCTACGATCAACCACTTATAATCAGATTCGGTAAATTTATCACCGGTGCGGTTCAGGGAGATTTCGGTGTTTCCTTGAAAACATCTAACCCCGTCATGGAAGATATTCAGAACTATTTCCCCGCCACGATGGAGCTTGCTCTCGTTGCGATCGTAATATCTATCATACTTGGGATTACGCTGGGTATACTATCTGCCGTTCACCGTAATAAAGCCATAGACCAGTTTTCGAGAGTTTTCTCAATACTGGGTGTCTCTATGCCTGTTTTCTGGATCGGACTTCTTCTTCTGCTTGTCTTCTATTTCAAGCTAGGCTGGCTTCCTGGAAGCGGGAGACTGGGTTTCTTCACCTATCCACCACCCAGAGTAACGGGAATGTATCTAATAGACTCGCTTATAGCGGGCCAATGGGACACTTTCAAAGAGGCTCTGTTGCACATTCTTCTTCCTGCATTCGTACTCGGCTATAATGCAACTGCATCCATAGCGAGGATTACAAGGGCCAGTATGCTCGATGTGCTGAGGCAGGACTTCATAAGGACGGCAAAATCAAAGGGTTTAAGGAAAAACATAGTCATATACCGCCATGCTCTTCGAAATTCCCTGATACCAACTGTCACTATAATTGGTTTGGTCTTTGGAAGCTTGCTCGAGGGAGCCGTTCTGACTGAAACGGTTTTCTCCTGGCCCGGTCTGGGCAGGTACATAACCACCGGAATGCTCTTCCTCGACTACCCGGCTGTAATGGGCGGGACTCTATATATTGCCCTTATCTACTCAATCGCGAACCTAATTGTAGATATTCTTTACGCTCTTCTCGATCCAAGGATGAGGATGTGATCTAGATGGCTAAGACAGTGAAAGTATCTAAACCATTCATGGATGATTTGAAGCACACAGTCTTTCTCTGGAGAAAGAGCCGCCTTACAATGGTCGGATCGGCATTGATCCTGATCTTCCTTCTCATGGCAGCTTTTGCGCCACTTATTGCTCCGTACGATCCCGTCCAGCAAAATTTGCAGGACAAGCTGCAGGCACCCAGTTGGCAGCATCTCTTTGGAACTGATCAGTTCGGAAGGGACATCTTCAGCAGAGTAGTTATTGGATCGAGAATCGCTCTCTGGATTATATTTCTGGTTTCGGTAATAAGTGGATCTATCGGTATCATAGTGGGTGTCACGGCAGGCTACTTTGGCGGGATTGTTGACGAAGTTCTGATGAGGATAACAGACATGTTTCTCGCCTTTCCAAGTCTAGTACTGGCGATGGCCTTCGCAGCGATGCTGGGGCCTAATTTGACGAATACCATAATAGCTATCTCAGTTGTCACATGGACAACCTATGCCAGGCTCTCAAGGGCCGAAGCTATAAAGGTAAAATCGCAGCCATATATTGAAGCAATCCGTGCGGCAGGCGGTGGAAACCTAAGAATAATGTTCCTTCACGTGCTGCCAATGTGTATCTCTCCCGTTCTGGTTCAGCTGACCCTAAGGATGGGAACGATAATCCTCACTGCAGCAAGTCTCGGTTTCCTCGGATTGGGAGTTCAACCCCCGACACCGGAGTGGGGAGCCATGGTTTCCGATGGCAGGAATTACCTGATAGACCAGTGGTGGATATCTACCTTCCCGGGTATATTCATCGCATTCGTCGTTCTTGGATTCAACCTCCTCGGTGACGGAATAAGAGACATGCTCGATCCAAGGTTGAGGAGGTAGTCTTATGGAGATGAAAGGAAAACTACTAGACGTATCCAACCTGAAGGTATCTTTTTACACATACAGGGGAGTCGTTAAGGCACTCAACGGTGTCGACCTCTGGATGGATTCCGGAGAGAGACTGGGAGTCGTCGGCGAGACCGGTTGCGGAAAGTCAGTTACATCACTTGCAGTAATGCGATTGATAGAACAACCTGGAGAGATTCAGGAAGGAAAAGTGATTTTCAACGGCACGAATCTTGTCGAACTCTCCGAAGAGAAGATGAATCGGGTAAGAGGCGTCGAAATGTCTATGATATTCCAGGAACCCCGTTCATCGCTGAATCCGGTAATGAAGGTAGGCTATCAGATAGGAGAGTCGATTGCAAAGTCCAAGAAGATCAAGATCAAACAGACCTACCCGGAGGTTAAAGAGATGCTCCGCCTTGTCGGCCTTGATCCCGAAAGAGTTATGAACAGTTATCCTCATGAGCTTAGTGGCGGAATGTCCCAAAGAGTGATGATAGGAATGGGCCTTGCAAGTCATCCAAAGCTGCTAATCGCAGACGAGCCAACATCTGCGCTTGATGTTACCATCCAGGCTCAGATTCTTGAGTTGCTCGACGAACTGGCCAAAAAGATGGGCAACGCAGTCATGTTGATTACGCACGATATGGGTGTCGTTGCCGAGTTCTGTGACAAAGTCCTTGTAATGTACGCCGGAAACTCTGTCGAATATGCGTCTACAGCCAGACTGTTCGAAAAGCCGCTACATCCTTACACGGGTGGTCTACTCCAGGCGGTGCCGAGAGTGGGAAGAACAGATGAACTCAAGGCAATAAAGGGGACTGTTCCCGATCTGGTGAATCCTCCGTCCGGCTGCCGATTCCATCCGAGGTGTCCGCACGCGATGGATATCTGCAAAGTTGAAAGACCCCCATTTGTGGAGATCGAGCCCGATCATTACGTTGCCTGCTATCTATTCAAAGGAAAGAGCGAGGTGAGAGAAGATGGCTGAGACCTTGATCAAGATCAAGAACCTGAAGACTTACTTCCCGGTGAAGAAGTCGATCTTCTCGAAGAAGCGATTTGTCAGAGCTGTAGACGACGTAAATATGGACATTCCAACTGGGTCAACCTTTGCCGTGGTCGGAGAGTCGGGCTCGGGAAAGACGACTCTTGCCAGAACTGTTTTGAGGCTTATCGAGCCGACCTCAGGTGAGATAGAATTCGAGGGAAAGGACATACTTGGACTCAAGGGCAAGGACCTGCTCGAAGTGAGAAGAAATATGCAGATCGTCTTCCAGGACCCGTACAATTCGCTTCATCCCAGAAAACTGATTAAGAACATAATTGGGGAAGGGATGAAGATTCATTTCAAGATCACCGACATCGAAATAAGAGACAGGATAGCGGCCGTTTTGAAAGAAGTAGGGTTGATTGACGATCACATGTATAGATATGCACATGAGTTCTCTGGTGGGCAACGCCAGAGAATAGCATTTGCGAGAGCTATGGTTCTCAAACCGAAGTTCATCGTCCTTGACGAGCCGACCTCGGCGCTGGATGTCTCCGTTCAGGCAATGGTTCTCAAAATGATGAAGGAAATAAAGGTCCAAGAGAATCTTACGTATATGTTCATAACACACAATCTATCTCTTGTGGATTATATAGCCGACAGAGTGGCCGTTATGTATGTAGGTGAAGTAGTTGAGATGGGAGACAAGAGTACGATCTTCAAACATCCCTCTCACCCATACACTGATCTGTTAATGGCTTCCAACCCCGTCCCGGATCCGAAGTTCGTAAGGGAAAAGCGGCTACTGAAGGGTGAGATACCCAGTTCGATTGATCCGCCATCGGGCTGTAGATTCCATAACAGATGTCCATTTGCCGATGAACGGTGCGAGAGGGAAGCACCTGAATTGAGGGAGATAAAACCCGGTCATTTTGTAAGGTGCCACTATCCCCTCTGAGTTCTTAAGACTACTTACTGTGAGGCATGTCCCTAGAGGCATGCCTTTTTTAATACTTGCTATTCTGATACCTTGATCTTTGATTTCTGGACTATAAGTACCCCAAGAAGAATCGCGCCCATCGCCAGAATCATGAGAAAGTTGATCTTTTCATCCAAGAAGATGGCTCCCAATGAGACGGCAACTAGAGGATTGATATAGGCGTAAGTACCCGCCTTTGTTGCAGGCCACTTCTGAAGAAGATAAATGTAGCTGCTGTAGGCAACCAAGGACCCGAAAACAACGAGATAAGCGATTGCCAGAACCGAATTCATAGAGAACGTTACTCTTGAGAATTCACCGGTTATTGCAGAAACGAACATCAGCCCAACACCGCCTGCAAACATTTGAATCCCGATATTTGACACTATCGAACTGTTCCCCTTGAAGGTTTTTGAGAGTACCGTTCCAATAGACCAGAGGAAGCTCGCAGAGAGAAGCATTAGTATCCCGGGGATGTCGATAGAAATACCGTGTTCGGCCGGAATTAGAAGAAAGTAGACACCAAAGAACCCTAGAAGAAGGCCAAAAAGAGCCTTCAACGTCAAGCGTGTCGTTCTTATGAAAAAATGCTCCAGCACGCCGGCAAAGATAGGTATAGTTGCCATCATGAGAGAGGCGACACCAGAATCTACCCACTGTTCCGCGAAGACTACGAGTCCGTTCCCGCCAAGTAGCATAAACAAACCGATAAGCGACAATCTCGAGAACTCTCTCATGCTTGCCGGAAAGGCGTATCCCCTGATTCTCGAGAAAGCAATCATGATCAAACCAGCTATGAGGAACCTAACGCCAGCAAAGAACATCGGCGGCATTCCCTCAACACCGATCTTTATGGCCAGATAGGTCGATCCCCAGAAAAAACTGACGAGAGCATAAGCGAGGATCGCCATTCCATCTCCACTTTTCTTCAACACACGACCTCTATCTTCCAAATGGAAATTGGAGTAATGATCGAATTATCCAACAATATTCATTCAAAAACAATACGGTTTCGAAACTTTTCCGAAAAAAAGGACTGTAATGGGAAGCCCATCACGGGATGACAGTCTTTTGTTGCTTTGATTGCCTCGCGTGATTCTGGCAAGCATCTCCATCTATGGCGTGAAGAAGGCTAATAAAGGCCATCTGATCAGAACCAACTCATTTTGTCATCCTGAAGGCTCCCGTTCAGGATCCGTAAGTGGTCGGAGGTAGCAGGTTGGGGGTTGGAAAGAGCGAAGTGAAACCGGTTCGCCGTTGGACGGTTAACCGTTCGCCGAAAAGAACAGTTGCAAGTTGTGAGTTGCATGTGAGAATAGATTCGATCCAAACGGATGTAGGGGCGTGCGGCTGCACGCCCGCTGTCAACAACGATCAGTCTTCCCAAGGATGAGATCGTCCTCATCAATAGTTTAACGAATCGAATTCTGGGCAGAATCATGTCTGAATAACGCAAAGAATGTCATCCCGAACTCTTTTCGGGATCTGGGATT
>JACDJC010001609.1_pt1 | contig 19679 bp, 19 predicted proteins | sample 7454191 | NCBI WGS metagenome assembly JACDJC01 (sample SAMN14253291, study PRJNA609438) | sludge metagenome | isolation source: sludge after 25d culture with pyrite and EDTA | collected 2018-12-20 | reverse complement strand
GCTCGGCGCGCTCGCCGAACTGGAATCCGCCTTCGGCGCGGCGGATCTGGTCGCGCTGGCCGAACGGTTCGGCAGCGGGCGGCTGTCGGCGCGCGACCTGATGCGCATCATCGGCGCGGGATTGCGCGGCGCGGGCGAGAGCGTGACTGACGCGGAGGTGGCCGCGATGTCCGCCGATGGTGGGGCTGCGGGCTATGTGCGCATCGCGGCCGATCTGATCGCCGCGACATTCGACGATGCGCCGATCCGGGAGGCGCGATGAAGCCGTTTCCGTGGGAACAAGCGATCGGCTTCGGCCTCGGCGTGCTGCGCCTTCCGCCGGAGCAGTTCTGGCGGATGACGCCGCGTGAACTCGCCTGCGCGGTGGCGGCCGTGCGCGGCCCCGTCAGCGCGCCGATGGACCGCGCCGGCCTCGACGCATTGATACAGGCATTTCCTGACAGGCAGGAGAGAGCACGATGACGATTGATTCATCCGGTGACGATGTCTCGCTGACGCTCGGATCGCTCAACTCGCGGACACGGGAACTGACCGCCGGCGCACTGTCGTTCTCGCGGGCGATGACCGGCGCGTTCACGGCATCGGTCGTCGGCGGCCGGCAGTTCGACGACGTGCTGAAGTCGCTGACGTTGCGGCTGTCCGACATGGCGGTGCGGCTCGCCTTCAAGCCGCTGGAAAAGAGCATCGCGGGCGGATTGTCGAGCCTGCTCTCCGGCCTCGCGGGCACGGGAGCATCGGCGGGCCTCTCGCTCACGGCGGCAGGCGGCGCGGTGAAGCCGTTCGCCAGCGGCGGCGTGATCGGCACGCCGACCTACTTTCCGCTGATGCAGGGCGGCGTCGGTCTTGCCGGAGAGGCGGGACCGGAGGCGATCATGCCGCTGTCGCGCGGACCGGACGGAAAGCTCGGCGTGGCGGCACGCGGCGGCGGCAACAACATCACCATCCAGATTGCGACGCCGGACCTTGAGAGTTTCCGCCGCTCCGAAAGCTATATCACCGGCCAGATCGCCCGCGCCGTCTCGCGCGGGCAGCGGAGTTTGTAGCAATTCCGTCATCCTGAGGTGCGAGGCGGTTTCGCCGAGCCTCGAAGGATGACGAAGACTTGCCGCGCATCCTTCGAGGCTCACCGCTAGCGCGGTTCGCACCTCAGGATGACGCGGATCTATGTCCCGGTGGATCAGATCATGCCTGCCAGTTTTCACGAAATCCTGTTTCCGCTCGACATCGCGCTGAAAAGCGCGGGCGGTCCGGAGCGGCGGACCGACATCGTCACCTTCGGCTCGGGCCGCGAGGAGCGCAACGCCCGCTGGGCGCATTCGCGCCGCCGCTTCGATGCCGGTTATGGCGTCAAAACGCTCGACGCCCTGCAGCAGGTGGTCGCGTTCTTTGAGGAGCGGCGCGGGCAGCTCTATGGCTTCCGCTGGCGCGACCGGCTCGATCATTCCTCCGCCGCGCCGGCGTCCGATATCTCGCCGCTCGACCAGGCCCTGGGCACGGGGGATGGCACGCGCGCCGCATTCCAACTGACCAAGACCTACGGCAGCACCCATGCGCCTTACACGCGCATCATCGCCAAGCCGGTACCGGGCAGCGTGCGCGTCGCCGTCGCGGGGAGCGAAGTCGCGTCAGGCGCGGCGTTCACCTGCGACAGCACGACCGGCATCGTCACCTTTCTTGCCGGACACATTCCCGCAAGCGGCGCGGCGGTGACAGCGGGCTTTCAGTTCGATGTGCCGGTGCGCTTCGACACCGATTATCTCGAGGTCGATCTTTCGGCCTTCGCCGCGGGCGCGATTCCGAAAATCCCGCTGGTGGAGATCCGGCCATGAGGGACATTCCATCGGCGCTGCAGGCAAAGCTCGATTCCGGCGTCACGACGCTGGCCCATTGCTGGAAGCTGATCCGGCGCGACGGCGTGGTGCAGGGGTTCACCGATCACGACGACGATCTCGTGATTGATGGCGTGACTTTTCGTGCGGGGACGGGTTTCACCTCATCCGAGGCGGCCAGCCGTTTCGATCTGTCGGTGGATGGCGCGGAAATCGCAGGCGCGCTGGCGGACGACGCGCTCAACGAAAGCGATCTCGCCGCAGGCCGCTACGATGCCGCAAGTGTCGAGACCTGGCTGGTGGACTGGAGCGAGGTCTCGCTGCGCGTTCTGATGGCGCGCTCGACACTCGGCGAGGTGAAGCGCGAGGGGCAGGCGTTCAGCGCCGAACTGCGCGGGCTGGCGGACCGGCTGTCGCAGCAGAGCGGGCGCCTGTTCACGGCGCGCTGCAGCGCCGATCTCGGCGATGCCCACTGCAAATTCGATCTCGTCACGGCGGGCCTGCAAGGCGAGGGCAATGTGGAGTCCATCGAATCCACGTCCACGATCATCGCGGCTGGCCTCGATACTTTCACCGAGGGCGTTTTCAGCGGCGGCAAGCTGACCTGGGCATCCGGCGCCAATGACGGCCTGTCGGTCGAGATCAAGGAGCATCGCATGGCGTCCGGTCATGCGCGGCTGTCGCTGTGGCAGGCGATGCCGGAAGTCATTGCAACCGGGGATACGTTCGCGGTTTCGGCGGGATGCGACAAGCGCTTCGCCACCTGCCGCGACCGCTTTGCAAACGCCGCCAACTTCCGCGGCTTCCCCCACATTCCGGGCAACGATTTTGTCATCGCTTCTCCCGATGCAGGGGCGGGAAATGATGGTGGGTCGATGGCTGGGTGAGGTAAAAATTCAAAGTAGCGTTCTACTTCCAAAGACGCCATGCTATTTGTAGGGTGCTCTCATATTCGGATACGATTGCGTGATTTTTGAGAAGCCGATGACACATGATGAAGCTGGCTGTTTGACGTGGTGGAAACTTGGTATCGTATTGCTGAGCGTATCCGCATTCGCCTTTTGCCTCACACAGCTTGCTTATATCGAGTTTACTGGAGTTCGATTTAACGGAGTCGATGAGACGGCTGACAATACGTCAATGAGTCTGTTTTTTCTGGGGTTGCGCGTCTTCCCTTGGGTTTTAGGAGCAGGAATTGTTCTGGCGATTCCGCTTTGGCTGGTACCTTACGTAGTACACGGCTTTATCGAATGGAAATTAGGACGTTCGGTGCCGGTGCGACGATGGGTTCTAACACTTCTTATTTTTGTTGTTGCCGCACTCTGGATATCCGGTCTTCTGGCCCTTCTGTCTTGGTTCGCAAATCCGCTTTTGCTGGCGACTTGGTTTCTTTTTCTATTCAGTTCTCGAAGCGTAACTTTTGGCGTTGCTGTGCTGACTGCTATTTTGATGATTAGCTATCTAAATGTCGCTCCATTGCCGATTGGCTGGAAAGACGCCCCAATTCATATCAAAAGTTTTTCCGTCGGTTACTGGGCTTGGTTAGCGAGCGCAGTGGTTATGATTGCAGCGTCGTTCCCATACAAGGCGACCATGCATCTCTATCGCACAGTTACCCTCACCAGAACGTAGCAGGTAGCTTCTTCCTTTCGTCGGCAGGAGGCGCAACGCCAATGGGAACACTGGTGAACAAAACGATTCTGTCTCGCGCTGCCATCGTCGCCGAAGCGCGCACATGGATCGGCACGCGCTATCGCCATCAGGGTTCGCTGAAAGGCGTGGGCTGCGATTGTCTCGGCCTCGTGCGAGGGGTCTGGCGCAATTGCGTCGGCTCGGAGCCGGAGATGCCGCCGCCTTATGCGCCGGACTGGGCGGAAGCGTCAGGTGCGGAGACGCTGGCCGAGGCGGCGCTGCGGCATCTCGTGCCGGTGACGCGCGACGAAATCGGCGGCGGAGATGTGCTGCTGTTTCGCTGGCGCGAGGGCTTCGTCGCCAAGCACGCGGCGATTGCGACGGGTGAAGGCACCATGATCCACGCCCATGACGGCGCGGCGGTTTGCGAGGTCGCGCTCTCGCCCTGGTGGCAGCGGCGGCTGGCGTTCGCATTTCGTTTTCCGGATGTAGACGAATAGCAACCCGTCATTCGACGCAAATTGAAATCTGCGTCGTCCCGGCGAAGGCCGGGACCCAGCGCCGGTGGCCGAATTTCATCCAGTGTGAAGATAACCTCATGGCAGCTCTCGTTCTCTCGGTCGCTGGCGGTGCCGCTGGCGCGGTGTTCGGTCCCGCAGGCGCGATTGCGGGTCGGATCGCCGGCGCGCTGATCGGTAACGTCGTCGATCATACGCTGTTCGCGCAGGATCGCAGCGTGCAGGGGCCGCGGCTGGCCGATCTCGATGTGATGGCCTCCACCGAAGGCGCGCCGATCCCGCGCGTCTATGGCCGCGCACGTCTGTCGGGGCAGGTGATCTGGGCGACACGGCTGGAGGAAGTCGTCTCCACCCGCACCGAGGGCGGCAGCGCCGGAGGCAAAGGCTTCGGCGGCGGCGGAAGCGGCAGCGTCACCACGACGACATACTCTTATTATGCGAACATCGCGGTCGGGCTTTGCGAGGGCGAGATCGGCCATGTCGGCCGCATCTGGGCCGACGGCAAGCTGCTCGATACGTCGAACCTCAATGTGCGCGTTCATCGCGGCAGCGAGGACCAGGCGGCGGATGGGTTGATTGTCGCGAAGGAGGGCGCGGCCAATGCGCCGGCCTATCGCGGTCTCGCCTACATCGTGTTCGAGCGGCTGCCGCTGGCGGATTTCGGCAACCGGATTCCGCAAATGTCCTTCGAGATCGTGCGGCCCATCGGCAGGCTCGAACAGATGACCCGCGCGGTGACGCTGATCCCCGGCGCGACGGAATTCGGCTACGAGACATCGCCGGTGGTGCGCGTGCTTGGCCCCGGTCAATCCGCGCCGGAGAATCGCCATGTCACCAGCGCGGCGGCGAACGTCATCGCCTCGCTCGACGATCTGCAGGCGACATGCCCCAATCTCGAACGTGTCGCCATTGTCGTGGCCTGGTTCGGCAACGATTTGCGCGCGGGCAATTGCCTGGTGCAGCCGCGCGTCGACAACGCGATCAAGGTCACGTCCGGCGGGACGTGGTCTGTCGCCGGATTGAGCCGGGGAAGCGCCGCTGTTGTCTCGACAGTGGACGGCCGCCCGGCCTATGGCGGCACGCCGTCCGACGACAGCGTGCGGCATCTGATCGCGGAACTGAAAGCGCGCGGCCTCAAGGTCACGCTCTATCCGTTTCTGATGATGGATATTCCGGAAGGCAACGCGCTGACCGATCCGTGGACCGGCGCGGCGTCGCAGCCGCCGTATCCCTGGCGCGGACGGATCACCTGCAGCCCCGCGCCGGGTGTCGGCGGATCGCCCGACGGCACGGCGACCGCCGCAACGCAGATTGCGAGCTTCTTTTCCGCCGGTGGCACCAGCGGCTGGAACTATCGCCGCATGATCCTGCATTACGCAAATCTGGCGCAAGCGTGCGGCGGCGTCGATGCGTTCCTGATCGGATCGGAACTGAAGGCGCTGACGCGCGTTCGCTCCGCATCCGGTGTCTACCCGGCAGTGCAGGCGCTGACGACATTGGCCTCGGATGTAAAGGCTGTCGTCGGCGCAGGCACTGTCGTGACCTATGGCGCGGACTGGACGGAATACGGATCGCATGTCATCGGCGATGAAGTGCGTTTCCCGCTCGATCCGCTATGGGCGTCGTCCGCCATGGATGCCGTCGGCATCGACTACTATGCGCCGCTGTCGGACTGGCGCGACGATGCGGATCATCTCGATGCGCCGCTGGCCGCGACCATCCATGATCGCGATTATCTCGCGTCGAACCTGAACGGCGGCGAAGCTTATGAGTGGTATTACGCCGACGACACCGCGCGCGCGGCGCAGGATCGCACGCCGATCACTGACGGTCTCGGCAAGCCTTGGATCTATCGTGCGAAGGATGTGTGGAACTGGTGGGCGAACCCGCATGTCGAGCGCGTGGGCGGCGCCGAACTCGGCAGCGCGACGGCGTGGACACCGCAAAGCAAGCCGGTCTGGCTGACGGAGCTTGGCTGTCCTGCCGTGGACAAGGGCGCGAACCAGCCGAGTGCGTTTCCCGATGCGCACTCGGTCGAAGGCACATTTCCGCATTTCTCGAACGGCCAGCGCGACGACCTGATCCAGCGCCGCTATCTCGAAACCATTATCGCGGCGTTCGATCCGGACTTCGGCGCGGATGAACTGAATCCGGTCTCGCCGGTCTATGGCGGGCGGATGATCGACGTTTCCGGTTTGCATCTGTGGACCTGGGACGCGCGGCCTTATCCGGTGTTTCCGGCGGCGACCGATGTCTGGAGCGACGGGCCGAACTGGCAAACCGGGCACTGGCTGACTGGGCGGTTAGGTGCCGCGCCGCTCGACGCGCTGGTCGGCGCGATCCTCACCGATGCGGACGTGACGGACGCACGCACCGACCGCCTGCGCGAGAGTTGCGACGGCTATGTGATCGACCGGCCGATGTCGCCGCGCGCGGCGATTGATCCGCTGGCGGCGGCCTACAGCTTCGATGCGACGGTCGCGGGCGGCGAACTGACGTTCGTCCAGCGCGGCGCGGCGCCGGTCGCGGAAATCGTGGAAGACGATCTGGCCGATAACCGCAAGGACCCGCTGGCGCGGCTGACGCGAACGCAGGAGACCGAACTGCCGCGCGAGGTCTCATTCGGTTTCACCGACGGCGCGGCGGACTATCGCCGGTCCGCGGTGACATCGCGGCGGCTGGTGGGCGGCTCGAACCGCGCGCTGCATTCCGATTTTGCGCTGGTGACGGACGATGCTTCGGCAACACGGCGGGCCGAAATATGGCTGCAGGATCTATGGGCAGGGCGCGAAAGCGTCGCGCTGTCGCTCGGCATGAAGGCGCTGGCGCTGATGCCGGGCGATGTGATCGGCGTCACCATCAATGCGCGGCGGCGGTTGTTCGAGATTTCCGAACTGGTCGATACCACCTCGCGGCAGATCAAGGCGCGCAGCATCGACCCGGAGGTCTTCTCCGTGCCGCTGCTCGCGCCGCGCGTGAAGCCGCCGGCGATCCCGCCTGCGTTAGGTCCGATGCAGGCGCTGGTGCTCGATTTGCCGAGCCTCGATGCGTCGGAGCCGCCGGTGCTGACACGGCTGGCGGTGTTCGCCGATCCCTGGCCGGGATCGGTGAGCGTGTGGCGATCGACCGATGGCCTCAGCTTCGCGCAGACGGCGACGGCCTTTGCGCCGTCGCTCATCGGCGAGACGCTGGACGCGCTGCCCGCAGGCCCGACGGGCTGCTGGGATCGCGGCAGCCAGGCGCGCGTGATGCTTTATGGCGGCGCGCTCGCCTCTGTCACCGAGGCGCGTGTGCTGGGCGGGGCGAATGTCGCCGCGGTGCTCAACGCTGAAGGGGCGTGGGAGATATTGCAGTTCGCGAACGCTGAACTGGTTGACGAGAAAACATACCGGCTCTCGCAATTGTTGCGCGGGCAGGCGGGGAGTGACCATGCGATTGCCGATCCGCTCCCGGCCGGTTCGCCGTTCGTGTTGCTGGATGATCATCTGGTCACCATCGCGCGTGGACTGGATGCGCTGGATCGCGCCATCAACCTGCGCATTGTCGCGACGGGGCGCAGCCATGACGATCCCTCGGCGCTGTCGCTCACAGTCACGCCGCAGGCGACGGCGCTGATGCCGCTGTCTCCGGTGCATGTCACAGCCTCGCGCGAAGCGGGCGGCATCCGGGTATCGTGGATCAGGCGAACGCGGCGCGACGGCGATAACTGGAGCGTCGAAGTGCCGCTCGGCGAAGACACCGAGGCCTACACGCTGGACATTCTCTCGGGCGCGTCCGTGGTGCGGAGCATTTCAAGCACTACGCCATCTGCACTCTATGTGAGCGCCGACGAGCTTGCCGACTTCGGAACACCGCTGACAGTGCTGCATGGCCGTGTCTCGCAGATGTCCAGCACGGTCGGGCGCGGGCATCCGCACGAATTCACCCTCACACTCTGAGCGATCATGACAGATACATCCCATCTCGGGCTGCCCTTCATCGACGGCAGCCAGGCGCAGAAGCATGTCACGCACAATGAAGCACTGCGGATTCTGGATTCCGTGGTGCAGATCGGCGTGCTCGATACGGACCGGACAACGCCGCCGTCGTCGCCCGCGGAGGGCGATCGTCATATTGTCGCGAGCGGCGCAACCGGCGCGTGGGCGGGGCACGCGGATGCCGTCGTCGTCCGCGAAGACGGCGCGTGGCGGTTTTTCAACCCGAAAGCCGGGTGGTGCGCCTGGTCGGACGCGGATGGTGTGTTGCTTGTCTATGACGGCACATCATGGACCGAAGCGACCGGCAGCGGCGGCATGTCCGGCAGCGTCGCGCTGCTCGGCGTCAACGACACCGCGAGCGCGCCGAACCTGCTCACCGTGAAGTCGAATGCGGCGCTGTTCGATGCCATCGCCGTCGCCGATAGCGGCAGCGGCGACATGCGCCTGCAGATTTCAAAGGAAGCCGGCGCAAACACGGCATCGGTGGTGTTCTCCGACGCGTTTTCGGGACGCGCCGAATTCGGCCTGATCGGATCGGACGATTTCAAGCTCAAGGTCTCGAGCGACGGCACGACCTTTGTTGAGGCGCTGACCATCGACAGGAGTTCTGGCAACGCCGCGTTTCCGCGCGGCCTTGCGCTGACCGGCGTGATCTCTCCGCCGCAAATCACGTCCAGCCAGAATGACTTCGCGCCAACGGGTTTTGCTTCCGCGAGCATCCTCAATCTGTCGTCGGATGCGCAGCGCACTATCTCCGGTCTGGCCGGCGGCGCGGAAGGCCGCGTCGTCGTGCTGCTCAACACCGGCAGCCAGACCATCGTGTTGCTCAACGAGAGCGCATCGTCAACCGCCGCCAATCGCTTCACAGCCGGAGGCGATCTTGCCGTCGGCGCGAAGCAGGCGGTGCTGTTGCGCTACGACGGAACGGCCGCGCGCTGGTCCGCGCTCACGCGGCCATGCGGACGCGAGACGCTTGCCGCGAACCGCATCTACTATGTGCGCAGCGACGGCAGCAACGGTAACGACGGGCTGTCCAATTCATCGGGCGGCGCGTTTCTCACCATCCAGAAGGCGATTGATGTCATCGCCGGGCTGGACTGCTCGATCCATGACGTGAGCATCGCCGTCGGCGCGGGCACCTATGGCCCGTTTGTTCTCAAGAGCTTTGTCGGCTCCGGCAAGGTCACGATCACGGGCGACACAACGACGCCCGCGAATGTCGTTCTGGCCTCGACGGCGGCGGATGGCATCGGCGGCAGCAATGTCATGGGACGGTACAAGGTTGAAGGCTTCAGGTTCACCAACGCGACCTCGGGATCGCACGTCAAGCTCTTCAATACGTATCTTGAACTCGGCGCCAACGAGTACGGCGCGGCCGTCACCGCGCATGTCTGGATCGAGCAGAACGCCTATGTCGAGTTCACGGCAAACTACACGATCTCCGGCGGGGCAACGCGCCACCTGTTCGCGACGACGGGCGGGATATTCGTCTGTTCGTCAAAGACCGTGACGATCACAGGAACGCCGGCGTTTTCCTCGGCGTTCGTTGTCGGCTCGCGGACCGGCGTTTTCAATCTGCCTGGCAACACCTATTCCGGCCCGGCGACCGGCTCGCGCTACATCGTCAGCTTCAATGCGATTATCGACGTCGCAAACGGAGGGGCGAGCTATCTTCCGGGGAACGCGGCCGGGTCCACGGCTTCCGGCGGGCAGTATGCGTAGCGGCAAAAGCCGCCGCGAATAACAATCTGAAGACTCCAGCCCGTCTCCCAGGCTGCTTTCCAATGGAGAATCCAGCATGACGCTCGCTTTGCTGCGCGACCGTTTTTTCGCGTCCGTCGATTGGTGCGCCACGCAGGTCTCGGCAAGGCCGAGGACCGTGCTGGCGATCTGGCTTGCATCGCTCGTATTTGCCGCGTGGGTGTTTTGAGATGGCGGTATCGTCTTACGATGCCGCGCTGACGCGGCTGCTGCATGACGAGGGCGGCTACACCGATCATCCGTCCGATCCCGGCGGGCCGACCAATTTCGGCATCACGCTCGCGGATGCACGCCGTTACTGGAAGGGCAACGCTACGGCGGATGACGTTCGCGCGCTGCCGCAGAGCGTCGCGCGGAAAATCTACCGCGAGCACTACTGGAACGCGCTGCGCTGTGACGAACTCCCGGCCGGCGTCGATTACGCGGTGTTTGACTACGGCGTGAACTCCGGCATCGGCCGTGCAGGCAAGGTGCTGCGGCGAATCCTGAAGCTGTCTGACCGGACCAGCGTGGTCAGCGATGATGTCGTTGCAAGCGCGCGGGCATGCGCCGCGCGTGACGTGATTGTCGCGCTCTGCGCGGAACGGCTCGCGTTTCTGAAATCGCTGAAGACGTTTCCGGTGTTCGGGCGCGGCTGGACCGCGCGGGTCAACGGCGTGCGCGCCGCGGCGCTGGCGATGGCGGAGAGCCGTGCACTCGCGCCAGCCGCAGGTGATGCCTCGCCGGGCAAGGCCGTTGTGCCTGCGACAGGTCCGGCGGTGACCGCGTCCACCGGCGCGGTGATCGCGGCTGGTGCGGCGAGCGCGGCCATCACCTCGCGGCTTCAGGTGGCGTTGATGGTCGCGGCGGCGGCGGCGCTGGCGGCTCTTGTGATTTTTTTCGTCTGGCGCTGGCGGCATCGGGCCGAGCAGGAAGCGGCGACGCCTGTTTCACCTCTCCCCGGCGGGGAGAGGTCGCGAACGTAGTGAGCGGGTGAGGGGGTTCGGATTCTCACTCTGACATCCAGTGCCCCTCACCCCCACCGGGGAGAGGGAGCGCATCGTGCTCGTGATCATGTTTCGACCAGGCTTCGCTCGGATTGGTGGAGGAAACATCCAATGGATTGGGGTGATATCGCAAAGCAGGTGATCGGCCTCGGCGCGCCGATTCTCGGCACGGCGCTCGGTGGCCCGCTCGGCGGCGCGGCGGGTCACATTCTGGCGGAAGCGGTCGGCGCGACAGATGTGACGCCCGACGCGGTCGGCAAGGCGCTGGCCACCGGCGGCGCAGGCCAGATCGTGCGAGCGGAGAACACCTGGGCGGAAGCTGTGCGCGCCGAAGCCGATGCGGTGCGCGGGTCGGTCGCTGAAACGCAGGCGACGATCCGCGCCGAGCTTGGCAGCGAAGACATGCTGCAGCGGCTGTGGCGCCCGCTTTACGCGCTGGAACTGACGCTGGAATGCGGCGCGTTGTGGACGGTGCTGGTCCACGAATTCTGGACCGGCGACATGACGGCGATCAACGCCCTGATCGGCGCGACCGGCCTTCTGGTCAGCTATTGGGGGTTCCGGTTCGGCGTGCTAGGCGTCTACATGAGCGGGCGGACCCGGGAAAAGGTCTGCGCCGCCACCGGCCAGAATGACCCGGGCCTTCTCGGAAAGCTGGTCAAGGCGGTGGCGAAGAAGTGAGAATGGAGAAAAAGTAATCTCCGGCGCGGCTTCGTTCATGGAGCATTCACCGCCGCACCGTTCATGTTAGGCTATTGCAAGCCTGCCACTGGAGACGACGTTGCGCCTTCTTGTTGTTGAAGACGATCCCGATCTCAACCGCCAGCTCACGACCGCCCTGTCTGACGCAGGCTATGTCGTCGACCGTGCCTTCGACGGCGAGGAGGGACACTTCCTTGGCGACAGCGAGCCATACGACGCCGTGGTGCTCGATATCGGTCTGCCGAAGATGGACGGCATTTCCGTGCTCGAAGCCTGGCGGCGCAACAAGCGCACCATGCCGGTGCTGATCCTGACCGCGCGCGACCGCTGGAGTGACAAGGTGCAGGGTTTCGACGCCGGCGCTGACGACTATGTCGCCAAGCCTTTTCACCTTGAGGAAGTGCTGGCGCGCATCCGCGCGCTGCTGCGGCGGAGTGCCGGACACGCGCAGTCCGAGCTGACCTGCGGGCCGGTGATGCTCGATACGCGTACCAACCGCGTCAGCGTCAACGGCAATCCGATCAAGATGACGTCGCATGAGTACCGGCTGCTGGCCTATCTCATGCACCATTCCGGCCGCGTGGTGTCGCGCACCGAACTGGTCGAGCATCTCTACGATCAGGACTTCGACCGCGACAGCAACACCATCGAGGTGTTTGTCGGACGCATCCGCAAGAAACTGGATGTCGATATCATCCAGACGGTGCGCGGCCTCGGCTATCTGCTGACGCCGCCGGTGGCGGATACGAAGCCTTCCGCAACCGACGCGCGGTAGGCTATGGTCGGGCGGATCGGCGTGTCGCTTCGCGCCGTGTTGTGACGCGCAGCGCGCCTGAGGATTGTTTTTGAATCGGCATCCAAAATCCCTCGCGACACGCCTGTTCCTGTCGGCGACGGCCTGGGTGGTGCTGATCCTTGTCATCACCGGCATCGTGCTGTCCACAGTGTACAAGCGCTCGACCGAGCGCGCGTTCGACCGCCGGCTCAATTTCTATCTGCGCACGCTGATCGCCGAAGTCGCGCAGCCCGACGATCCGAACGACAAGAGCGACAAGTCCGATAAATCCGACAGGTCGGTGCAGTCGCTCGGCGAGCCGCTGTTCGAGTTGCCTTTGTCCGGCTGGTACTGGCGGCTCGCGCGCACCGATGGCGACAAGCCGGAGGTCCGCGCCTCGCGTTCGCTGTGGGACGCTTCGCTCCCCAAACTGGAAGACGAGGGAATCGAACTCGATCAGTCCGGCGTGCGCCTTGGCTATGTCGCGGGTCCCGAGAACCAGCGTTTGCGCATGGTGGAGCGGCCGGTCGATCTCGGCACCGAAGGCAAGTATCTCGCGACGGTCGCGGGCGACGCCGCCGAGATCGAGGATGAAACCTGGGCGTTCAACACCTATCTCGCCGTGACGTTCGCCGCGTTGTCGGTCGGGCTGCTGCTCACCACCATCTTTCAGGTGCGGTTCGGCCTTGCGCCGCTCAAGCGGATTTCCAGTTCGCTCGCGGCCATCCGTTCAGGGCAGGCCGAACGGCTGGAAGGCGAGTTTCCCGAAGAGATCGCGCCGCTGGCGCGAGAGACCAACGCGCTGCTCGACGCCAACCGCGCCATCGTCGAGCGCTCGCGCACCCATGTCGGCAATCTGGCGCATGCGATCAAGACGCCGCTCTCGGTCATCGTCAACGAGGCGGGCGCCAATCGAGGCGATCCGTTCGCGGCCAAGGTGCTGGAACAGGCCGGCATCATGCGCGATCAGGTCGCGCATCATCTGGAGCGCGCACGCATCGCAGCGCGCGTCACGGTGATCGGCACCGTGACGGACGTCGGTCCTGTGGTGGAGGCGCTGGCGCGGACGATGGAGAAGATCCATCGCGACCGGGACATTCTGATCGACTGCGTAATCCAGCCGGGTGCGAAATTCCGCGGCGAGCGGCAGGATTTCGAGGAGATGATCGGCAACCTGGTCGACAACGCCTGCAAGTGGGCCAACCAGAAGGTTTTCATCGAGGTGCTGCAGGAACTGACGCCCGGCGGCGCGCTCGATCCCACGCTGCGCATCGTTGTCGATGACGATGGCCCCGGCCTGTCACCGGAGCAGCGGACGCAGGTGGCGCGGCGCGGCCAGCGCCTCGATGAGACCAAGCCTGGCTCCGGTCTCGGTCTGTCCATCGTCACCGATCTGGCTGCTCTGTACGGCGGCAGCCTCACCCTCGGCGCGGCGCCGATCGGCGGATTGCGCGCGGAACTGGCGCTGCCTGGGGTGTGAAAATTCTTCTCAAATCAACGTGTTAATGCGACATGCTCTGTTTTAACGCGCAGAAGCGGCTAACCTGGGCTTAAGGCGTTGTCTGTCATATTGCAGGGTGCGCTTGTCACGACAGGATAGGGCTGCTTTGATGGCTGGCATTCCTCTTGAGGGCACCACAAACATGGGACATCTCATTGTCGTTCGAGCGACTTGGGATAGCGATGCTGAAGTCTGGACAGCAGAGAGCACCGATCTGCCCGGCCTCGTCACCGAAGCATCGAGTCTCGACGAGCTTGATGCAAAGTTGCCCGGGCTTATTCGCGATCTTCTGGACGTCAATGATGCCGATGACGGGTTCGACGTTCCGGTGGAAGTGATCGCCACGTTCTCGCGGCGGGTCAGGGTCGGCGCCAAGGCTGCATGAAGAGCCTCACGCCAGAGCTGAAAAAACTCCTGACTGAAGCAAACTGTTCTTTTGTCCGGCAGGGCCGAGGCGATCACGAAATCTGGGAAAGTCCGATTTCGGGGATTCGATTCACGGTAGATAGCAACATCAAGTCGCGTCACACTGCCAACGCGGTTCTGAAGCAGGCTGGGCTTCCGAAGCATTTCTGAGCGCTAATAGCTCAATTGCATATGGTGGTTTAAGGTACAGCCCCGCCGCTCTCTCGCCCCATTCGTCCGTTCCAACGGCGGCCCGCCGGACGATCATCGTCCAGCGTGTACGGGGACGACGACATGCACTTTCCAAAAACAGCCATTTTCCTCAGCGCCGCGCTGGCGCTCGGCGGATGCGCCGCTGACAGCGGGCCGAAGGAGAATTCGGGAACCGTGCTCGGCGCGGTGAGTGGCGCGTTGATCGGCTCGGCCATCGGCGGGGGAACCGGCGAGCGCGTCGGCGCGGCCATGGCGGGCGCGGCGATCGGCGGCCTGATCGGCAACCGGATCGGCGCGTCGATGGACGAGCAGGATCGCCAGTATGCCTATGAGGCGGAGATGACCGCGCTCGACCGCGGGACGCCCGGCGCGCCGGTGGACTGGCGCAATCCCGACACCGGCCGCTACGGCAACATCGTGCCAGGCCCGGCCTATACAAAGCGCGGCATGCGCTGCCGTGGCTTCAGCCACACCGTCTATATCAATGGCCAGCCGATGGTGGAGCGCGGGACGGCCTGCCGCAATCCCGACGGCACCTGGACGGCGGTCGGCTGATCGCAACACATCGCCGCAAATTTACAGCTTCACGCATCGCCGCCCGGTTCGTCATCCGACGCACCGGGCGGCTTTTTGATTCATGCCCTTACGCAGCCACGCGGCTCATCAACTGGTCGATCGCGATTGCGATGTCGTCGGCGTGTGTCTCCAGCGCAAAGTGCCCGGTGTCGAGCAGTTGCACGGTGGCATCGGGGTTGTCGCGCCGATAGGCCTGCGCGCCGGGCGGAATAAAGAACGGATCGTTCTTGCCCCAGATCGCGAGCGTCGGCGGTTTGGCCGCGCGGAAGTAGGCCTGAAACGCCGGATAGAGTTTGACGTTCGACGCATAGTCCAGAAACAGGTCGAGCTGGATGTCGGCGATGCCGGGCCGCTCGAGCAGCGCCTGATCGAGCATGTAGGATTCCGGGGCGATGCTTTCGGGATTGCTCACGCCGGCAATGTATTGTCCGCGGGTGCCTTCGAGTGTGAGAAAGCCGCGAAGGGCATCCCGGTTCGCGGGGGTCGGGTCCTGCCAGTAGCGCTGGATCGGATTCCACGCCTCGCTGAGGCCGTCTTCATAGGCGTTGCCGTTTTGCGAGATGATGGCCGAGATGCGCTCGGGATGAGCGAGAGCGAGGCGGAAACCCACCGGCGCACCGTAGTCGAACACGTAGATCGCGTAGCGGGTCAGGCCCAGCGCATCGACGAACGCGCCGACTGTCTTGGCCAGCGAGTCGAACGTGTAGCGGTAGTTGCGGGCGGGCGGCACGGCGGTGAAACCGAAGCCCGGCAGATCGGGCGCGATGACGCGATACTTCCGGGCGAGTTGCGGGATCAAATCCCGGAACATGTGGGAGGAGGTCGGGAAACCGTGCAGCAGCAGGATCACCGGCGCGTCGGCTTGGCCGGCCTCGCGATAGAACAGGCTGACGCCGTCAGCCTCGATGGTCCGGACGGCGATGCGGGGAATGGATTGGAGTGAGGTGGCGGTCATGGGGTCTTGTCCTCTGTAACTGTTAATTTGTATTTTGATGGTTACAAAGGATGGGCGTAACTTGTCAAATGATATTTTGAAGGTTACGTTGAGGGCGTCGTTGAGGAGAGATCATGACCCCAAACGCTCCGGACCAGCCGGCCACGGCATGGCCGTCTGTCGCCGCCGATCATCCGGCGCTGGACCTGCTGAACACCGTTGCCCAGCTTGACGGAAATCCAGTCGATTCATGGACTTCCGACGAGGATGTCGCGCGATGGCTGATCCGCTCGGGCTGGTATGAGGAGGGCGCGATCGCTGCTGTGCCGACACGTGGACTTCTGAAATCCGCGCGGGCATTGCGCGAGGCGATCCGGGTGATGGTCAGCACCCGCAAGAACGGCGGCCGGGTCGATCCCGGGCCGCTCAACGATTTCCTTGCAAAGGCTCCAAGTCATTCTGAACTGGTCTGCGAGGATGCAGGCCTCCGCCTCGAGCGAAAGCGCGATGTGAAATCCGCTGAGCAGTTGCTCGCTCCCGTTGCGGAATCCGCCGCGGAGCTTCTGGCGGCCGGGGATTTCGGACTGATCCGCAAGTGTGAGGACCAGACCTGCACCATGTGGTTCTATGACCGGACCAAATCTCACCGCCGCAGGTGGTGCAGCATGGCCCTGTGCGGCAACCGCCATAAGGTTGCGGCCTTTCGTCAGCGCAAGCAGGGGTGAACGGGCAAGGAAGCCCCCAAAGCCCTGTTCCTCAACGTGAAATTAACGACGTCCCGGCTATGACACCCGGTGGACACCCGCGGGGTGTCACCGAGGGATGAGCGTTTGGGCCGCGCATGAGCCAATCGTCGATCGAGCGATTGAGAGAGTATCTGGGGCAGCTTCCGCCGAAGGCGCAGGCGCTGCTGATGCGCGAGTTCGAGCGGGCCATCGAGCGCGGTGACGATGTCGCCGTCGCGAACTTCGTGCTCGAGCAATTGCGCATGATCGTGCGCGCGCCGAGCGAGGACATGACCCCGCGCACGGACGATCCGATGCGGCTGGTGTTCCGGCCGCTGGAGCCGTTCCTCGTCGAGAACATTCCCCATGTCAGGCCCGGCCAGATCAGGCGCTCGTCGCTGGCTCCGGTCTGGATGTGGCTCGGCCGCGAGGGCAATCCCGATGCCGTCCGTACGTTTGAGGCGGCGCTCGCGCAGGCCACCGGCACCCCCGAGATCAACGCTGCGGTTCGCGCCGTTCAGGCGGCTGCTTCAGAGGCCATCGCCAACGTCACCGGCGCGCTCTCCATCGGAGATCGGCAGCGGACGCTGGGCCGTCTCGGTGCGCCGAGCGTGGTCGAGGACATCGGGCCGATCGGCGCCGTGCTCGCCGCCAGCGAGGCGCTCGACAAACTCAGCAACAAGCTCACCGGACATATCCGTGTGTTCGGCGACTCTCAGGTCGCCTCGGCCATGGCCGCATTGAACCAGCCGGCGCTGCAGACACCGCTGGTGCTGCCGTTCGCCATCGCGATGGTGATGCAGCGGCTGGCGGCCCCCTGGCAAATCGTGCGGCTGGGCATCGCCGTCGCTGCGTCCGATGACGAAATCCGCGTCGCAGGCACGCCGTTCGGCGTCACCGTCACCATGGCGATCCACGACCTGTCGCGGATTGCGTCCGAACTGCGCAACGACATCAAGCGCGGGCATTTCCAGGATACGTCCAGCCATCTCAAGACGCTGCATGACGGTGTTCGTGGCTTGCGGACCGAGCTCGATATCCGTTCGGACTCCACCTGGGGCAGGCAGCTCGCCGCGATCCGTTCCGAAATCTCCAATTCGCTGCAGTCCGAAATCGACAGCGTTCCGGGCCGCGTGCGCCGCCTGTTGCGGCAGGGGCCGGACAAGGACGTCACATCCGCGAACCGGATTGATCCGGATGACGTGGAGGAGACCGCGTCGCTGATCGACTTTGTCGCAATCTGCCGCAACTACGCCAGCGAGCTTGCGATCAACGAAGTGTCGCTGCGCGCCCATACCGAACTGCAGCATTATGTCGAGAAGGCCACCGAAACGCTGGTGGAGTCGCTGCGCACGCCAGATCCGAAGGTCCGTGCCTTCCGCAAGATGCAGATGGACGCCGCGATCCGGTTCTGCGAGGTGATGTTCGGCCCGGACTACGCCTCGCTGATGAGCAAGGCCGCCGAGATGGCCAAGCCCGTCGAGCGCAAGGCGGCCGAAACCGGAAAGCCCGGCAAGCAGACCCGCGCCGGTTGATCTGGCGCAAGGCAGCCCGGCGGCTCCGGCTTCCTGCACTTCCATGGCCTTACCAAACTGATACATTAAACGGCGATTTCGGCGAAACACCATGCGTGAGGCCGATTTCATTCGGTTGCGCCTGAAACGGCTGGAGTAACACCAGTGCCAATTTTCCTCGACCGACACGATCTCTCGGGCCTGACAGCTTCCGATATCGCTGAGGCCCATCGAAAAGACCTGGAAGTGCAAGATCGGTACGGAGTTCGTTTCCTGACATATTGGTTTGATGAAACGCGGGGTACGGGCTTTTGTCTCATCGACGCGCCGGATATCCAAACTGCGATGCGGGTTCATGACGAAGCTCACGGCGAAGTGGCGAAGGACGTGATCGAAGTCGACCTCTCCGCTGTCCAAGCGTTTCTGGGGAGGGTGTCCGATCCGGAACCGAGCGGCGTGGAAAACAAAGCCATTTTCGACTCGGCCTTGCGGGCCATTATGTTCACCGACATCGTCGGCTCCACCAGCATGACGGAGCGTCTTGGGGATGCCCGATCTGTGGAGATGGTTCGGGCACATGACGCGCTGGTTCGCCGTGCGTTGAAGGACAATGACGGGCAGGTGGTCAAGCACACCGGCGATGGCATCATGGCATCCTTCAGCGATGCTGGTGCCTCTGTGCAATGCGCCCGCGCCATCCAGCAAGCGTTTGAGGCCTTCAACCTGGCAAGCAGGGAGAAGATTCAAGTGCGAATTGGTATCGACGTCGGAGAACCGATTGCGGACAGCAACGACCTTTTTGGTGCGACCGTTCAGTTAGCTGCTCGTTTGTGTCAGTTGGCCGAGCCGGATGCCATTCTTGTATCAAGCGCCATCCAGGATCACATCCCGGATCGCTTGCCTGTCACGAACATTGGTCCCCACCATCTCAAAGGTTTCCAGCAGCCTGTTGATGTGTACCGGATCGAATGGCGTTAGCTGTCGGAGCGCGATTGCCGCTCGTTCTGAGGACCCGGCAAGCAGACCCGCGCCGGTTGATCTGGCGCAAGGCTGTCCGGTGCCGGTACGGCTCTATTGCTCCATAGCGAGTCCCGCCGAATGGACCGATTTCGGCCCCAAAACGCATTGAATCCGTGACGGAAATGTCAATTGCGCCCATCCGCCAGCCATGGTGTAACCCGCGCGGGGACGACCGTTTGTAACGGTTCTACTTTTGCCGGGAACCCTTTGAAATGACTCTCTGGTTCGTGCTTGCGCTGATGACGGCCGCCGCGGTCTTTGCCGTGCTGTGGCCGCTGGGCCAGCGCGGCGCGCCGGCGCGCGAAGGCAGCGAGAGCGTGGTCTACAAGGACCAGCTTGCGGAGGTTCAGCGCGATGCGGAGGCGGGACTGATCGGGACCGGCGAGGCGGACGCCGCGCGGGTGGAAATCAGCCGCCGGCTGCTGGCTGCGTCCGAGGTGGAGGCGGGTGCGTTACCGCCGTCGAGCCTCTGGTTCCGCCGCGTGGTTGCGTTGATCGCGCTGGCCGCGCTGCCGCTGACGGCTGTCGGCCTTTACGCGACATTCGGCTCACCGTCGCTCGGCGATTTTCCGCTGGCGGAGCGCGGCCGCGCGGCGGTGGCCACCGCCTCG
>JACDJC010001608.1_pt1 | contig 19693 bp, 17 predicted proteins | sample 7454191 | NCBI WGS metagenome assembly JACDJC01 (sample SAMN14253291, study PRJNA609438) | sludge metagenome | isolation source: sludge after 25d culture with pyrite and EDTA | collected 2018-12-20 | reverse complement strand
GGAACATGTGAAGCAATCATCCACGCCCGGACGCGTTCTGACGAGCTTCCCGGGCGCGGCCGATTACTTCATCTCCTCAGGACTGCTCGCCGGACGGCGCGGTCTCGACCTGCTCCAGCGGCGTGCTGGCCACCGGCTTGCGTGGCCGGCGCACGCGGCGCGGCCGTGGCGGCACTTCGGCTGTTTCGGCCGGCAACGGCTGCGGTACTGCCGGCGCCGTCGTTTCGACCCATTGCAGTCCGGCGGACTCGATGACCGAGCGCAGTTCCTCACGGGGCAGGGCGATCGGTTCGGCCGCGTCGCTGCTCATGGCTGCCGGTGCGGCTTGCGGGCTGTCTTCGGTCTCACGGGCGGCTTCCCGGCCGACCTCAGCGGCTGAGGCCGCAGGCTCGAGGGTCTCCTGGGCGGGCTCTTCAGCCTCTTCGGTGGCCTCCTCCGGTGTGCGCTCTTGCATCAGCGGCTCCGCAGCCTCGACGTGCGGTGCCGGTGGCGGTGCGGGAAGTGTTGCGGCTGGCGCGACGTCAGCGGCATCCCGGTTCCGGTCGCCACGCTGTGCCGGTGCGCGTGTCCTGGCCGCATCGGTTTCATCGGCGCTTGCTGCATCCGCGACCATTGCCGGCGGTGCATCGCCGACGGCATCGGCCGGTGCGGATTCGGCCATCTGCCGATCGGCGGTCTCGACGGTGGGCTCCGGTTCGCGCGCAGCTGCCGCTTTGGTCGCGTCGGAGTCGCCGTGCGCGTCCGATTGCGCGTCCGCAGCATCCCCGGCGCTGTCGGCGCCGTTCGCGGCGGCCGCATTTCGACTCCGGTTGGCCCCGCCGCGTCGCCCGCGTCGCCGGCGTGTTCCCGAGCGGCTGTCGCCGTCGCCGCTGCCAGCCTCCGCGTCACCCCCGTTCGTCCCGGCGGCGACAGCGATGTCGACATTTTCCTCTGCGGTTGCGAATGCGGCGGCATCCGGGGTCATGACGTCGATCGTGGCCGACCGTCCGTCATCCCCTTCACCGGCCGTCATCACCAGGGCAGTGCCTGCGACCACTTCGACCGGGCTGCCTGCCGGCTCGCGCGCTGCCTGTCCTTCGCTGCGCCCGTCGGCCTTCTCGCCGCGTCGGGCTCCGGCCTGCCGCGGCTCGCGCCCCGGCTCCTGCTGTGCTTCAGACGTCGGCTGAGCGTCGTCGCCGGCACGAGCCCCGTTCCTTGCGCGCGAACCGCTTTCGGCACGCGCGCCGCGCTCCACCCGGGGACTGCGTCCCGTGCTGCGCGCAGTCGATCCGGCTTCGCCGGCCGGTGCGCTCTGCTCACCACGCTCGCGCCGGTCCGTACGTCGCGACGACGTGCTGCCGTCCCGCGCTTCGGCATCACGCGAGCCGCTGCGGCTGCGCGTCTCGGTGCGCGTCTCGTCGCGTTCCTGATCGCCTTCCGTGCGGCTGCGACCGCCGCGGGTGCCGCGCGAGGTCCGCGAACCGCGTTCCGTGCGTGCCGTGCCGTCCGCCGAGCCTCGCGCAGTGCGCACTCCATCCTTGCCGTCGCGTCCGGTGCGCGCACTGCGTGTGCCCGAAGCCGTGCGCGCAGCCGTCCGCCGGGGTTCTGCCGGCGTGGCCGGTGCTGTCGGCAGGATGGCGGTCGTGCTCGCCTCGTTGGCCGCCTTGCGCCGGAACCAGCCGAGAATGCGTCCGAGCAGGCCATCGCCATCGCCTGACAGCGGGTCGAGCATGCCGGCTCCCGGGCGTGGTGCGGCACCGTTGCCGGCGACGGCAGCGGCAGTCGTTTCCCGCTCGACCCGGGGCGGCGGCGGTGTCGCCGGCGTGACTCCCCGTACCACGGCTTCCTGGCGTGGTCTGGCCGCTTCCAGCTTGCTTTCCAGATACCAGTTTTCCTGGCTCGGTGCCTCGGCCAGTGTATGGCTGGCCGGCCGTGTCGCCAGACGCTCGTCGTCGTGGCGCAGCCGCTCGGTCTTGTAATGCGGCGTTTCCAGATGCTGGTTCGGGATGAGCACGATTTCGACTTTCAGGCGCGCCTCCAGCATGCTCAATTCATTGCGTTTCTCATTGAGCAGCCAGGTGGCCACGTCGATCGGCACCTGCGCATGCACCGCGGCGGTGTTGTCCTTGATCGCCTCTTCCTGGATGACGCGCAGCACGTGCAGCGCCGACGATTCGGTATCGCGCACGACACCCGTGCCGTTGCAGCGCGGGCAGGTGATGTGGGTGCCTTCGTTGAGCGCCGGACGCAGCCGCTGGCGCGACAGCTCCATCAGGCCGAAGCGCGAGATCTTGCCGGTCTGCACGCGTGCGCGGTCGTAGTGCAGCGCGTCCTTCAGGCGCTGCTCGACTTCGCGCTGGTTCTTCGTGCTTTCCATGTCGATGAAGTCGACGACGATCAGCCCGCCCAGATCGCGCAGGCGCATCTGGCGGGCCGCTTCATCGGCGGCCTCGAGGTTCGTGCGAAAGGCCGTTTCCTCGATGTCCGAGCCGCGCGTTGCGCGCGCCGAGTTGACGTCGATCGCAACCAGCGCCTCGGTGTGGTCGATGACGACCGAACCGCCCGAGGGCAACGGCACCAGCCGCGAATAGGCGGTCTCGATCTGATGCTCGATCTGAAAGCGCGAGAACAGCGGCGGATCGTCCCGGTAGCGTTTGACGCGATCGACGTTCTCCGGCATCACGTGCGCCATGAACTGGTGCGCCTGCTCGTAGATGTCGTCGGTGTCGATCAGGATCTCGCCGATGTCGCTCGTGAAGTAGTCGCGGATCGCCCGGATGACCAGACTCGACTCCTGGTAGATCAGGAAGGGGCCAGGGGCCGAACCAGCCGCCGCCTCGATGGCTTTCCACAGTTGCAGCAGGTAGTCCAGGTCCCATTGCAGCTCTTCGCTGCTGCGCCCGATGCCGGCGGTGCGCGCGATCAGGCTCATGCCGGACGGATACTCGAGCCGGTCCATCGCTTCGCGCAGTTCCTGGCGGTCTTCGCCCTCGATGCGACGCGAGACGCCGCCGCCGCGCGGATTGTTCGGCATCAGCACCAGATAGCGTCCGGCCAGCGAAATGAAGGTCGTCAGCGCCGCGCCCTTGTTGCCGCGCTCCTCCTTCTCTACCTGGACGATGACTTCCTGGCCTTCGGCCAGCGCATCCTGGATGCGCGAACGCGAATCGGCACCCTCGCGGAAATTGCTTTTGGCGATTTCCTTCAGCGGCAGGAATCCGTGGCGCTCTTCTCCGTAGTTGACGAAACAGGCTTCCAGGCTGGGCTCGACCCGGGTGATTACGCCCTTGTAGATGTTGCTCTTGCGTGATTCACGGCCTGGCGATTCGATATCGATGTCGATCAGCTTCTGGCCGTCGACGATGGCCACGCGCAATTCTTCGGCGTGCGTGGCGTTGAACAGCATTCGCTTCATGCAAATGACTCCATAGGTGGCGCTCGGGCGTGGCTGCGCGCGAAGGAACCAGCGAGTCGGGGCGAAGGCGAATCGGGAGAAGGGCAATCGGGAGCGTGGCTTCCGATGAATCGGAACTGCACCGGAAGAGCCGGTGCGCATGCAGGTTCACTGCCACGATCTTCGGCGCTGCAGACCGGATGCGCGCGCAGGCACCGGAGCGAAACCGGAAGAACCGGGCTCGGGACGGGTGTCTGCGGGTATCGTGGATCGGGGCACGGTAGCGGGCGGCCACGCCAGTACTGGCAGCGATGGGCCGCGCGAATTGCATTCTTCTCGTGATGGCTTTCGCATCGACTCGCGCCTGCCGGCTTTCTCGCCCGGGCAGGCCGCGATTACTGGATTCTTTGTCCTGTGCTGGTGGCGGATCGGGTCGTGAACGGGTCTCGATGCCGGTCAGCCGGTACAATCCGGACTTTCAGCAGGGAACCGGTGACGACGCGCGGATGATTCGATCCGGCGTGTCCGGACGGAAAGACTCCCTGGATCCGGGACAGTCGACAGGCGTAACCGTTCCGGTCAAACCGTGACGCAGTCGACTCGCGGAGTATATCGCAATATGCAACAGTCGCGGCAAGAGCGTGTGCGGGTCGCGTCAGCGTCGCGAACCGCCGCCGGAGCCGGCGCCGCCGTGCAACCGGTGCAGCGGATCGTGGTCGATGACGATGATGCCGGTCAGCGTCTCGACGCCTTTCTGGCCCGGCGTTTCCCGCACCTGCCCAAAAGCTGCCTCTATCGCTGGATCCGCAGCGGCCAGTTGCGCGTGAACGGCGCCCGCAGCGCCGTCGACTACCGGCTGCAGGCGGCGGATCAGCTGCGCATTCCGCCGATCTTCAACGATCCGGCGCAGCCTGCCGGGCATGACACGGCGTCCGGCGCCCGGCGCGGATTGTCCGATCCGGTCCGGCAGGAGCGTGCACAACTCGCGCGCCGGCTCGGCATCCTGCATGAAGATGCCGACCTGATCGCACTGGACAAGCCGGCCTCGGTGGCGGTGCACGGCGGCAGCGGCATCGCAAGCGGCGTCATCGAGCAATTGCGCGCTGCCCGTCCGCAGGCGCGCTTTCTCGAACTCGTCCACCGTCTGGATCGTGAGACTTCCGGCGTGTTGCTGGTGTCCTGCCGGCGCACTGCACTGGTACATCTGCATGCGCAGTTCCGGGCGCGCACGGCCGACAAGCGCTATCGTGCCCTCGTGGCCGGACACTGGCCGCTGCGTACCCGCAAGCTGGCGTTTCCGCTGCACCGGCTGGACGCGCCGGACGGCGATCGTCGCGTCATCGTGCGTGCCGACGGTCTGGAGGCCGTCACGTACGTCACTGGCCTGGCGAATCTGGATCTGCCCGGGGCCGGGCCCTGTGCGCTGGTCGAGGCACGACCCGAGACCGGGCGTACGCATCAGATCCGCGTGCATCTCGCCCAGGCGGGTCATCCGATCATCGGTGACCCGAAATACGGCGACTTCGCGCTCAATCGCCAGTGCGCGCGCGCCGGCTTGCGGCGCATGTATCTGCATGCCCATTCCCTGACCTTCCGTCACCCGCGTACGGGCGAGCGCATGCGCATCGAGGCGCCGTTGCCCGATGCCTTCCTGCGTTTCCTGCCGGCCGGACATTCCGCACTGCCCGCCGGTTCTCGTGCGGTACGCTGACAGGTCATGAAACGACCCGCCGCCGGATGCCGCACCGTCATGGCCACCGGCCGCGGAACCACAGGCGCCAGACACGATGAACGACGAACGAGAGCTCACCCGCAGTACCGCCCGTACCGACGCGGCCGATGATGTCGAGGGCACACGGCGCTGGCAACGCGATGTGCTGGAGCGCCTGCTCTTCGCCAGCCTGCGCGAGCAGCGGCGCGCACGGCGCTGGACGATCTTCTTTCGCCTGCTCACGCTCGCCTGGCTCATTGCGGCGCTCGTGCTGGCCAGCGGCCGCTTCGTGGCCGACAGTGCCGTGAGCACGGGCCGGCACACGGCGCTGATCAACATCAAGGGGGTGCTGGCCGCCGACGGCGATGCGGCTGCCGCCGACATCATCCGTGCGTTGCAGTCGGCGTTCAGTGATCGCAACACGGCGGCGGTCGTGCTGCGCCTGAATACGCCCGGCGGCAGCCCGGTGCAGGCCGGCGCCATTTATGACGAGATCCGCCGCCAGCGTGCCGCGCATCCCGACACACATCTGTATGCCGTCGTCGAGGATGTCTGTGCCTCGGGCGGCTACTACGTGGCCGCCGCCGCCGACCGGATCTATGTCGACAAGGCGAGCCTGGTCGGCTCGATCGGCGTGCTGATCGACGGCTTCGGTTTTGCCGATGCGATGCACCGCCTTGGCATCGAGCGGCGTCTGCTGACGGCCGGCGAGAACAAGGGTTTCCTCGATCCCTTCTCGCCGTTGACGGCACAGCAGCGCGACTATGCGAAGAACATGCTGGACGAGATTCACCGGCAGTTCATCGATGCCGTGCGCACCGGACGCGGCGAACGGCTGCACGAGTCGAAAGAGCTCTTCAGCGGCCTGGTCTGGACCGGCGCGCGCAGCATCGAGCTTGGGCTGGCCGACGAATTCGGCACGGTCGAGTCGGTGGCCCGCAACGTCGTCGAAGTCGAGCGCATCGTCGATTTCTCACCGCGCCGCAATGTGCTCGAGCGGCTGACGCAGCGCTTCGGCGCGGCCGCCGGAGAGGCTGCCGCGCACGTGCTCGGAACCGGGGCGCTGCAGTTGGTGCCGCGTTAGGACTACGGGTGACGGAAGGGTCAGGGGCTACCGTACCGGCTTTCCGGATGGTGGCCCGTCGTCGGCCGGAAGGTCATGGATCCGGTCCGGCACGATCTCCCGTTTCGCCGGCCATTTCGTTGGGTGTTGCGTGCTCACGGGGCTGCGGCCAGATGACCCCGCCGCGGTCGTGCTGTCGTGACTGCAGCAGATTGAACCGCACTTGCTCGTCGTCGGGATCCAGCACCACGGCTCTTTCGAGGACCGCATGTGCATCGTCCCAGCGTTTGGCCTCCATGTATGCGACTCCGAGGTTGTTCAGTACGCGGACCTTGTCGGGCGCACCGCGCCGTGCGGCTTCCCACAGCGCGATCTCACTGCGATAGTCCGCATTGCGCACCAGGGTCACTGTGGACAGCGCAAGCACCGCAAAGGCACCAACAACGCCCGTCAGCAGACGCGTCGTTCGCCCACGCGAGGCGAACAGAACCATTTCCACGGCCAGTGGGAATGCCGCCCCCCAGAGCGCCGGATGAAAATGACGCTCGGCGATCGCGTCGTAGCGCACACGCAGCGCGTACATCGGACCGAGCCACGCGAGCACCCACAACAGACCGATCAACCAGTGCGGACGGGTGCGCCGCGCACGCCATGCGAGTGCAACGATGCCCGCCAGCACGAACGATGCAAGCCATCGGTGTCCGGTAGACATGGCGCCTGGCGCCAGATCAGGATCGATGTTCGGATAGCGCAACAGTGCGAAGCCCGAGGCAAAATACTCGATGGCGGGCAGGAATGACGCCTGCCCGAGGTGTTGGCTCGCGATGCGTCGCGAGACTTCGAGCAGGGGGCCATAGCGCTGGTGTGCCATCAGCCAGGCGCCGAAGAGCGCGACGATCGCCACCGGCAATACGGCACGCCGCGTCAGCGCGGCCAGACGGGCGCCCGTGAACGCGGCGGATGCCAGCGGCCCGGACGACGCGACCGGGGGCGCTGGCGCCTGATCGCGCCGTGCCCATTCCCAGCCCAGCCAGAGCAGCGGCGTCACGAACGCGGTCTCGCGCGCCAGCAGTGCGCCCAGGCAGGCCACGAGTGCAGCTGCGCCCCAGGCGGTGCCGTCACCGCAGCGCCAGCGAAGATAGGCCCACAGGCTTGCCGCCGCAAGCAGGGTTCCGAGCGCCATCGAGCGTCCGCTCAGATAGCTGACGGCCTCGGTCGCGAACGGATGCAGTCCGAAGATGGCGGCGGCGACGAACGCGATGCTGCCGGCGGCTTGTGCCGCGTTGTCGGACAGGCAGGTGCGTGCCACGCGTGCGCCGAGAACGGTCAGGGCGAGCATCGCTGCGAGGTGAGTCGCCAGATTCGCGATGCGGTGCGTCATCGGGATATTGCCGATCCACTCGCCGAGCAGGTGTGTGAGCACGAAGCTCGCTTTCGTCAACGGCCGTACGTGGCGGTCGGCGTTTGCCCACCAGGCCGCAGGAGACTGCGCCCCGCGGTCGACCGCGATCGTCGCGTAGTCATCGAACTGGAACGGGCCTGGCAGTGCGATCAGGTATACCGCTGCGATCAGTGCAATCAGGACCGCGACCTGGACGGGTCGCACCGTCTCCGGCGCAGACGGGCCAGTGTTCATGGTGCGTCAGAAGTCGGGTTCACCGATTGTCGAGCGGCTGCCGACGCGCGGAAAGCCGGTCAGTCGGTCGAAGGCCTCGTCGAGCAGCGCCACGGTGACCGGCCAGCGGTCTTCGCCACCCAGCACCACGGCGAGCACGACCGAGGGGCCGCGTTGCACGGCAGCAATCAGGCAAGGACCGGCATCCCGGGTGAATCCGGTCTTCAGGCCGAAGACGCCGTGATAGCGCCCGAGCAGTGCGTTGGTGTTGCGGACCACGAACTCGCGTCGGTCGTCCAGTGTGGCGATACGCACCGCAGACTGCCCCACCGTGTCGACGATCAGGGGTTCGGCCAGTGCGCGCCGGGCGAGTATGAGCAGATCGCGCGCCGTCGTGTGCTGCCCGGGGTGATCGAAGCCGCACGGGTCGGCGAAGCGGGTGTCGGACATTCCGATGCGCGCGGCGAGATGATTCATGCGCTCGACGAAGGTTTTCGTGTTGCCGGCGACGCGTTCGGCAAGCGCGATGCAGGCGTCGTTCTTCGAGCCCACGAGCATGGCCGCGAGCAGCGCCGAGACCGACAGGCGATCGCCGCTGCGCAGGCCCAGGCGCGTGCCACCGGTGCGTGCCGCCCTTGCGCTGACGCGCGCGGGCGCCTGCAACAGGGCCGGATCGACCTGCGCCGCCTCGAGCGTCACCAGTGCGGCCGCGAGTTTCGCCAGGCTGGCGGGCTGACGCTTCACGCCCTCATCGTGACTCAGCAGCACGCGGCCGTTGGCTTCGACGGCGTAGGCGGCAGGCAGCTGCGCACCTTCCGGCATCCAACCGGGCTGTGTCGCACCGGCCGGCGGCCAGGCAGCGAACAGTGCGAGCGCCAGGCATGCACACCCGAACGTTCGGGCGCGCCAGCTCAGGGAGCACGGGTGCACTCTTTGCGCTCGCTCAGGTCGGGTTTCGGACAGGGCCGCAGCGTGAAGCTGCGCCCGCTCTTCGTGGGGACGAACACCTCCGATTCGCAACGGCCGGCCAATTCCTCGAGCTTGTTGCGCGTGTAATTGATCTCGAGCATGTAGCCGGTGCGCTCTTCATACATATAGTCGATGGCTGATTGCTTGCTCATCCGGTTGATCAGGCCGGTGAGATAGGCGAACGGGTTGGCGGTATTGCGCCATTCCGCGTCCGGCCGGTAATGGGATTTGCACATCTGCCTGTGCCACGACTCGTGGTGTTCGATCACCCCGTACATGCACGCCGAGGGCGCATTGATGGTCACGTTGCAGTTGCGGTCGGTCCCGCCGCCGGCCGTGTTCGACTCGACATTGTCCTTGTCCTCACGAATGGTCCGGATCACCTCGTTCACACACGACGCAAGCTCGTCCTTGATGCTCATGACCGGGATGACTTCACCTTTTCCGGTTTCCTCCTTGCGCACTTTGGCAATCAGACGGTTCCATTCCTCGACTGCGCCCTCCGCTGCGCAGTAGCGCGAAAACAGGTCGCGTGCATCCAGACACCGGCAGCTGGTATCGGGCCTGGTAAACGTATCGGATTGAGCCTGTGCGACCAGCGCGGCGAAACCGAAAGACAGTGCCACGAACATCCGTGCAACAAATGGTCCCGGTGCCGGATAGCCTGCAAATGTCATGTTCATCTCCCGGGCATGGCGCGCAACCCGCGAGCGCGATCAACGTCCCGGACCATCTGGCTGGCCGCCGCTACCGTTGCACTGATGGCTGGCGCAGGTGATGGTGCAGCCTGTGCGGCAGGTTCGGGTAGCGACGCTGCCGGTGGTGCCGGCGTAGGCTTGCCTGTCTTGCGTCCGCTCATATCATGGGGCTGGACTTCCGCGGTCCCGTCCGGCTTCTCGATCGTCATCTCGCCGACTTGCCGGTCCTCCCGGAATTCCCCGATGATCCTCGTGCCGTCCCGCAATGTGTGTATGCCACGTCCATCGAGATAGCCGCCGGCATTGAACATCCCCTCCCAGAGTTCGCCGCGGGCATTGCGGTAACGCCCCGGCCCTGCCGGGAGGCCGTTGAAGAACAGCCCCTCGTGCACCCGTCCATCGGGCCAGGTGAGTTTCCCCAGGCCGTTCATCCGCCCGTCGACGAATTCCCCCTCGGCGATGCGTCCGTCGCTGTAGACGAGCCTGCCGGCACCCCACAAGCGGCCGCGCACGAAGTTGCCTTCCTCGATCATGCCGTCCTTGCCGGTGATCTTGCCGTGGCCGCTGAGCAGGCCGTCGCGAAATTCGCCTTCCAGGCGCCGGCAATTGATGTCGATCATCATGCCCGGTCCGTCAGGCGAAGCGAGTTTCTGCCGTTCGCACTGCGCCGCCCCGGCGGGCAATGGCAGCGCAAGAACGACGACCAACGCCGCGTACGGAACAAGCCGCATATCGGATCTCCACGAAAGTCGTTCCGGCGAAACGAGTCTGGTGACGAAAGCATCCCGCCAGTCCGATCTTCCTGTCAACGCCCGGATTGCGTCGCTCACCGGGCCGGTCGGGGGTCCGGACGGCGTGCGCCGGCAGCTGCCGCCTGCAATGCGAATACGGTCGGCGCCTTCGGCACATCGCGCGACGTGCGTTGCCAGCCGGCAACGGTGTCGACGACGATGCGTTCGGTCGCGGTCGTCAGTTCGCTGGCCAGCATCAGCCGGGTCGTTGGCGCCAGCGCCTGCACTGCGGCATCGAGCAGCGCACGATTGCGGTACGGCGTTTCGATGAAGAGGATTGTTTCCTGCTCGTGCCGGGAACGCCGTTCGAGCTCCTGCAGTCGGCGCAGACGCGGCTGCGCCGGCACCGGCAGGTAGCCGGCGAACGAGAAGCGCTGCCCGTTCATGCCCGAGGCCATGAGCGCGAGCAGGATCGCGCTCGGACCCACCAGCGGCCGCACGGGGATGGCATGTTCGTGCGCGGCGCCGACCAGCGCCGCACCCGGATCGGCGACTGCCGGCGCGCCGGCTTCCGACAACAGGCCGGCGTCGCGTCCGGCCACGATCGGCGCGAGCAGCTCGGGTATGCGGGCGGCGGGCGTGTGTTCGTCGAGTGTGACCAGCTCAAGTGACTGCAGTGCCTTGCTGGTGCCCGCCGCCTTCAGGAAGGCGCGCGCACTGCGCGCGTTTTCGACAATGAAGTAGTCCAGCGCAGCCACGCGCTGCAGGGTGGCCGGCGGCAGTTGCACTGGCGCGTCGGCAGGCGTCCCGATCGGCGTCGGGATGAGCCACAGCGTGCCGCTCACGGTGCGCGCCACGCCGCCAGCGGCGACAATCCCGCCCGGGACAGCATTGCGCTCAGGGCGATCAGTGGCAGACCGATCAGCGCGGTCGGGTCATCGCCTTCGATGGCCTCCAGCAGCGCGATGCCGAGGCCTTCGGCGCGCGCGGAACCGGCGACGTCCCAGGGTTCTTCGAGGTGCAGATAGTTTTCGATTTCGCTCCCGGTGAGCCGGCGGAAGCGCACTTGCGTCGTCACGACGGTTTCGTCGCGGAAGTCGTCGGCCTGGCGGATGCAGGCCAGCGCCGTGTGGAACAGCATCGTGCGCCCGGACGCCGCGCGCAGTTGTTCACGCGCCCGCTCGCGGTTGCCGGGCTTGCCGATGACGTCGCGACCATCGAGGCTGGCCACCTGATCGGAGCCGATGACCAGGCGGTCGGGGAAACCGGCGGCGACATCCATCGCCTTTTCCCGCGCCAGGCGCCGTGCCAGGTCTGCGGGCAATTCGCCCGGCCGGGCGGCTTCGTCGATCCCCGGCGCATGCACGTCGAATCCGGGGACGACGCGCTCGAGCAGCATCCGCCGCCAGCGGGAGGTCGAGGCCAGAATGATGGGTGGCGGTGAGGAAGACACGATCGGACACCGGGAGGGTGGTGAAAGTCGTCGATTATGATGGCGAAAGACGATGATGGCGAAAGGCGGCGCGCACCGTTTCCGGCAGGCCGCCCGGAGAGACGGGATGGCGGATCTGCGGATCGATGTTTTCCGGCTGGCGCAGCGCTGCGAAGAGTTGGCAGGGCGTCTGCCGATTGCGCGGATGGGACGGCTGGCCGATGTGCTGGCCGCCACCGGGGGCGAGATCGAATGGCATGTGCGTGGCTGGCGGCAGATGCGAGCCGGTATCGAACCCGAGGATTTCTTCGAACTGTCGTTCGATGCTGTCCTGCAACCGCCGTGCATGCGTTGCCTGGAAGCCGTCGAGGTGCGGGTGGCCGATACCCGGCGCTATCGGCTGGTGCACAGTGAGGAAGAAGCCGAACGGCTCGATCCCGACGACGATGCGTTCGATGTGCTGGCTGGCGATGCCCGGTTCGATCTGGCTGCCCTGATCGAAGACGAGCTCATTCTCGCGCTGCCGGCGATGCCGCGACACGACACCTGCAGGCCCGATCGGCCGGCAGAAATCAGGGAATTCCGGCCAGAACAGCGTTCGCTCGCGGGCATGCCGGCGCAACCCGGGAGGAGCGAGGTGTCGACGGAGGATCCGGAAGGAGATCCGGCCGGGGAGGGCGGGGCCGGACCGTTCGCCGGACTGCGCAGGCTGCGCCGTGAAGATTCCTCATCGGGCTGAGGAACGTGTGAAGCAATCATCCACGCCCGTTCTGCCCGCCAGGAAGCGTCCGTGCTTTGTTGCAAATGCTCGCCATATGAACCCATATGTCTGCGCTTTGCGCCTCGCCCGGGCGCTTCCTGACGAGCCTCCCGGGCGCGTCCGATTACTTCATACGTTCCGAGAACCGCTATAATCGCCGATTGACTTTCGAGATTGCATCATGGCTGTCCAGCAGAACAAGAAGTCACCGTCCCGGCGCGGCATGCACCGCTCGCACGACGGTCTTTCCAATCCTCCGCTTGCAGTGGAGCCGACCACCGGTGAGGTTCATCGGCGTCATCACGTGAGTCCGTCCGGGTTTTACCGCGGTCGCAAGGTCGTACGCACCAAGGCAGACGAGTGATGCCGGATCCGGCAGCCACTGCCGGATCCGGACCAGTCTCCCTTTCCCGCACGCCGGCCCGGCGATTGCGTCCGTCGCGTCCGCTCGTTCTCCCGAGGTTGCACGTGAGCGCCCGCGGCCTTCTCCTTCCGAACTCGTGACCCGTGATTGCCCGTGACAGTACGCATCGCCATTGACTGCATGGGTGGTGACCATGGTCCTTCGGTCACCATGCCGGCCGCGCTGCGGTTTCTGACGGCGGAACCTGATGTCCATCTGTGGCTGGTCGGGCGACGCGAGGTGCTCGAGCCGGCGCTCGAACGGGAGCGGGCACGCCTGCGGCGGCGCGGACGCGGCGATTCCGGTATCGGCGAGCGCTTTCAGATCTGTCACGCGTCCGAAGTCGTGACGATGGCCGATCCGCCGGCCACTGCGCTGCGCAGCAAGCGCGATTCGTCGATGCGCGTGGCCATCGATCTGGTCAGGAAGGGCGAAGCCGATGCCTGCGTGAGCGCCGGCAACACCGGTGCGTTGATGGCGATTTCGCGTTTCGTCCTGAAAATGCTCGAGGGCATCGACCGTCCGGCGATCGCCTCGCAGATGCCGAATCAGCGCGGGGCCATGACGACGATGCTCGATCTCGGCGCCAATGTCGATTGCGAGCCGGAACACCTGCTGCAGTTCGCGATCATGGGCTCGGCGCTCGTGGCCGCGCTCGATGGCCGCGAGCAGCCCAGTGTCGGACTGCTGAACATCGGCGAAGAGGCGATCAAGGGCAACGACACGGTCAAGCTGGCTGCCGGATTGCTGCGCGCCAGTTCGCTGAATTTCTACGGCAACGTCGAAGGCAACGACATCTACGAAGGCACGACCGACGTTGTCGTCTGCGACGGCTTCGTCGGCAATGTCGCGCTCAAGACTTCGGAAGGGCTGGCACGGATGCTTGCCGGCTATATCCGCGAAGAGTACCGGCGTCACATCTTCACCCGCCTGATCGCGCTGCTGTCGTTCCCGGTGTTGCGCCGCTTTCGTCGGCGGCTCGATCCCCGCCGCTACAATGGGGCCGTCCTGCTCGGTCTGCGCGGCGTCGTCATCAAGAGTCACGGCTCGGCCGATGCGTATGCATTCGAATTTGCTCTCAGCCGGGCCTGCGATGCCGTGCGCAATGGTCTGTTGCAGGGCATCTCGCAGCGGTTGCCGACCGTCACGCCAGCCGGCACCAGTGCCGCTGCCGCCGGTGCGCTACCGTCTTTCCCGGGCGACCCGCCTGCACAAACGGCCAGGAACCAGTCCATCGTCTCATGACTTCCCGTTTCTCGCGGATCGTCGGCACGGGCAGCAGCCTGCCGCCGGACATCGTCACCAATCAGGATCTCGTCGCGCGCCTGGGCGCGCAGGGCGTTGATACCTCCGATGAGTGGATCGTCGAACGCACCGGCATCCGCCAGCGCCATCTCGCCGCCACGGGCGTGACTTCGAGCGTGCTGGCCACCGAGGCGGCGCGCAATGCCCTGCAGGCCGCGGGTCTGGAGGCGGCAGAGATCGATCTGATCATCGTTGCCACCTCGACGCCCGACTTCGTTTTTCCGAGCACCGCCTGTCTCGTGCAGAAGGCGCTCGGCATCACCGGGGGGGCGGCCTTCGACGTCCAGGCCGTCTGTTCCGGCTTCGTCTACGCGCTCGCAGTCGCCGATTCGATGATCCGCACCGGCCTGGCCACGCGCGCCCTGGTGATCGGCGCGGAAGTGTTTTCACGCATTCTCGACTGGAGTGACCGGGGCACTTGCGTGCTCTTCGGCGACGGCGCCGGTGCGGTGGTGCTGGCCGCTTCCGGCGAACCGGGCGTTCTGGCCGCGAAGCTGCACGCCGACGGCAGTCACGAGACGATCCTGCGCACGGCGGGGAACATCTGCCAGGGTGGCATCACCGGCCATCCCTATCTGACAATGGACGGCCAGGCCGTGTTCCGGCTGGCGGTCTCGGTGCTCGATTCGGTCGCGCGCGAGACGCTTGGCCAGGTCGGTCTGCCGATCGAGGCGATCGACTGGTTCATTCCCCATCAGGCGAACGTGCGCATCATGAATGCGACGGCCCGGCGTCTGGGCATTCCCCCGGCCAGGGTCATCGTCACCGTTGATGAACATGCCAACACGTCCGCCGCGTCGATTCCCCTGGCACTGGACCGGGCGGTGCGGGACGGACGCATCCAGGGTGGCCAGCACGTCCTGATGGAAGGGGTTGGCGGCGGTTTCACCTGGGGCGCCGTACTCGTTCGCATGTAGGCTGGTGGACGAGAGGCCGGCAACAAAGGAGAAGCATGGGTCTTGCATTTGTCTTTCCCGGACAGGGCTCCCAGTCGGTCGGCATGCTGTCGGCGCTGGCCGCCGCCGTGCCGTCAGTGCGGGACCTGATCGGCCGCGCTGACGCGGCGCTGGGCGAATCCCTGTCGTCGACGATCGCTGATGGTCCCGCGGCAACCCTGGCCCTGACCGTTCACACACAGCCCGCCATGTTGCTGGCCGGGTTCGCCTGCTGGAGTGCGTGGCAGGAGGCCGGTGGTCGGGCACCGCTGGCGCTGGCCGGGCACAGTCTGGGCGAATACACGGCGCTGGCCGTCGCCGGGGCGTTCGGCTTCGAGGATGCGGTGCGCGTGGTGCGCGCGCGGGCGCAGGCGATGCAGGAAGCGGTGCCGGTGGGCGTCGGTTCGATGGCCGCCATTCTCGGGCTGGATGACGATGGCGTGCGGCGTGCCTGTGCGCTGGCCGGCGAGGAATTGCCGGGACGGCTGGTGGCGCCGGCAAACTGGAATGCACCGGCGCAGGTGGTGATTGCCGGGCACGCCGATGCAGTGGAAAGCGCCTGTGGGCATGCACGCGCACTCGGTGCGAAGCGGGCAGTGACACTGCCGGTCTCGGCGCCGTTTCACTCGGCGCTCCTGCAGCCGGCCGGCGAACGGCTGGCGACGGTGCTGGCCGGCATCGAAGTACATGCCCCGCGCTGGCCGGTGGTCAACAACGTCGACGTCGCGGTCGAGACCGATCCGGCGCGCATCCGTGATGCGCTTGTGCGCCAGGCGTCGGCGCCGGTACTCTGGGTCGAGGTCGTACAGCGTCTGCGGGCCATGGGGGCGACACGGGTCATCGAATTCGGTCCGGGCAAGGTGCTTGCCGGCCTCGTATCACGGATCGATCGTTCCCTGCAGGTGGTGAGCGTCCACGATCCGGCAACGCTCGAAGCGGCACTGGCCGCGACGACCGGAGAAGGGTGATGAATCTTGCCAATCAGACAGCACTGGTCACCGGTGCTTCGCGCGGGATCGGGCGTGCGATTGCCCATGAACTCGCCCGTCAGGGCGCACGGGTCGTGGGCACGGCGACGACCGCAGCCGGGGCCGAGAGCATCTCGGACGCTTTTGCCCAGGCCGGCCTGTCCGGCACCGGACGGGCGCTCGACGTGACCGATGCTGCGGCCTGCGCGGCACTGGTCGACGCGCTGGCAGCCGAGGGCCAGACACCATCGATCCTCGTCAACAATGCCGGCATCACGCGCGACAACCTGGCGCTGCGCATGAAGGACGATGAGTGGAGCGCGGTGATCGCGACCAATCTGGATGCGGTTTTCCGCCTCGTCCGCCTGGTGCTGCGGCCAATGGCCAGGGCGCGCTACGGGCGCATCGTCAACATCGGTTCGGTCGTCGGTTCCAGCGGCAATGCGGGCCAGGCGAACTATGCCGCGGCGAAGGCCGGTGTAGCCGGCATGACGCGGGCGCTGGCGATCGAGATGGCCGGTCGCAACATCACGGTGAACTGTATCGCGCCCGGTTTCATCGACACCGACATGACACGGGCACTGAGCGAGGAACAGACCACCGCACTCGTGCAACGGATCCCGGCCGGACGCTTCGGTCAGCCCGACGACATTGCGGCGGCAGCGGCCTTTCTGGCCTCGCCGCAGGCCGGGTACATCACGGGCGTCACGCTTCACGTCAACGGCGGCATGTACATGCAGTGAAGACAGGTTCAGGCCGTACCGGAACTCCCGGTCTGTCGTTTCAGCCGTGTGGACGAATCCACAGGGCCGAAGTGTGCGCCGAAGAACTTCGAAGTGCTATACAATCCGCCGCGCCCGTTTCCCGTTCGAACGAAGGGTGCGGCAACCTGAGAACGAGAGGGAGCAACGAATGGAAAATATCGAACAGCGCGTCAAGAAGATCGTGGCCGAACAACTCGGCGTCAATGAGGCCGACATCAAGAACGAATCCTCGTTCGTCGACGATCTCGGTGCCGATTCGCTCGACACGGTCGAACTGGTGATGGCGCTCGAAGACGAGTTCGAAACGGAAATTCCCGACGAGGAAGCGGAAAAGATCACGACGGTCCAGCAGGCGATCGACTACGTGAAATCGGCCAGCGCGAAGGGCTGAGTACCCGCGCTGCAGCGGTCAGGGACGGCGCTTGCGGCGCACGTCCCGACCCGGAACGCCTGACGGATTGTCGGGGTTCGGGGGGGCCGGATGTGGGGCCTGGAAAAACAGATGAAGAAGTCACCGATCCGCAGGAGTGTTGCGTGAGTCGACGCAGAGTCGCAGTGACCGGGCTGGGCATCGTCAGTCCGATTGGCAACGATGTCACGACTTCCTGGAACAATCTGCTCGAGGGGCGTTCCGGCGTTCGCCGGATCACCCGTTTCGATGTCTCGTCCTATCCGACACAGATTGCCGGCGAAGTCCGTGATTTCGACGTCACGGAGTACATGTCGGCCAAGGAAGCGCGGCATTTCGATACCTTCGTGCACTTCGGCGTCGCTGCCGGCTGGCAGGCGCTGCGCGACAGCGGCCTGGAGGTCACCGAAGCCAATGCCGAACGCATCGGCGTGATCATCGGCTCGGGCATCGGCGGCCTGCCGCTGATCGAACAGACGCACGAGGAACTGAGGAATCGCGGCGTGCGGCGGATCTCGCCGTTTTTCGTGCCCGGTTCGATCATCAACATCATCTCCGGTCAGATGTCGATTCTGGCCGGGCTCAAGGGTCCGAACTACGCCATCGTCAGTGCCTGCACGACCGGACTGCACTGCATCGGCAACGCTGCGCGGATGATCGCTTACGGCGACGCCGACGCGGTGCTCGCCGGCGGTTCGGAAGCGACGATCTCGCCGCTGGGCCTGGGCGGGTTTTGCGCGGCACGGGCGCTGTCGGTGCGCAATGACGACCCGGAGGCGGCCAGTCGACCATGGGATCGCGCGCGCGACGGTTTCGTGCTGGGTGAGGGTGCCGGCGTGCTGATGCTCGAGGAATACGAGCAGGCGCGTGCACGCGGAGCGCGTATCTATGCCGAACTGATCGGTTTCGGCATGAGCGCCGACGCGCATCACATCACCGCGCCCGAGATGGACGGTGCACGCCGCTGCATGCTGGCGGCGCTGCGCGACGCGGGCGTGAATGCGGACGAAGTGCAGTATCTGAACGCGCACGGCACTTCGACACCGCTGGGCGATCGCAATGAGTCGGATGCCATCAAGGCCGCGCTGGGTGAGGAAGCGGCGCGCAAGGTCGTGGTGAATTCGACCAAGTCGATGACCGGGCATCTGCTGGGCGGCGCCGGCGGCATCGAAGCCGTCTTCACCGCGCTGGCACTGCACCATCAGGTCTCGCCGCCGACGATCAACCTCGATGATCCCGATCCGGACTGCGACCTCGATTACTGTGCCAACAGCGCACGTGCCATGACGATCGATGTCGCCATGAAGAATTCCTTCGGCTTCGGCGGCACCAACGGCACGCTGATGATGCGCCGCGTGTGAGCCTGACGGCCTCGTCAGGGTCCGTGTCGTTTGCCGTGCAGCTGGCTGCGGCCCCGCCGCTGATTGTCCGGCGCATGTCGCTGGCGCTGGCGGCATTTGCCATCCTGGCGCTGGGCGTTGCCTGGCCTGGTGTCGACGCGGCGCGGCGCCTGCCCTTCGGTGTGTTTGCCGCGATCGCTGCGGGCGCGATCGTGGCGCGCCTGCACGGCGCCGGCCGCAGAAATGCGGAGGGCGTGCTGCACATCGACGCCGCCGGGCAGGCCTGCTGGCGCGGGATCGGACAAGCGTCCGCGACGCCGGTGCAGGTGCGGCAGTGGCATGTTCTCGGGCGCACGGCCTGGCTTCGCCTGCACGTACTTCGCGAACCGGGCATCGGGGTGACCGATGACCGCATCGACGTTCTTTTCTGGTGTCGGTCGGAGCACGGGCACCCGTCCGACGCGCGCGGGCCGGATGAGCGCGGCGCCGGTGCCGCCGAAGACGAGTGGCGCCGGTTCAGGGCCTGGCTGTTGTGGTATGGGCGGGGCGCTGCGGTGGCAATCGAGCCGGGCGCGTCGGCAGTGGATACCCGAACCGCAGTGGCGGGATCCGGGTAAGCTACGTGGCCGGGAAAATGGCCGCGACCGGCCGTCGATGGTCGTGAGCGGGCCCCAAAGAGGCCGAAAAAGGTCGATCCACCGGACGGACCGTCCGGTTTTCGAGGTGTGAGATCCGTGAGAAGACTGCTTGCAGCCTGCATGCTGGCACTGGCGATGTCGGGCATGAACGTCGGACCGAGCCCGGCGCACGCGCAGGAACGCCACGTCCTGCCCGATTTCAGTGATCTGGTCGAGAGAGTCGGTCCGGCGGTGGTCAACATCCGCACGACCCAGCGCGTCAGCAACGATCCGTCGCGCAGTTACCCGTTTCCGTTTCCGGAAGGGCTCGACGAAAGCGATCCGTTCTACGAATTCTTCCGGCGCTTCTTTCCACCGCGTACGCCCCGGGATGAATCCGGTCCGCGCTCGCCGCGCGCCGAACCTGACGAGGAGATGCCGCGCGGTGTCGGTTCGGGCTTCATCATTTCCGCCGACGGCTACATCCTCACCAATCATCATGTCGTCGACAAGGCCGATGAAATCTACGTCACGCTGACCGACAAGCGCGAACTGCGCGGCAAGCTGATCGGCTCCGATCGCCGTACCGACGTGGCGCTG
>JACDJC010001607.1_pt1 | contig 19708 bp, 18 predicted proteins | sample 7454191 | NCBI WGS metagenome assembly JACDJC01 (sample SAMN14253291, study PRJNA609438) | sludge metagenome | isolation source: sludge after 25d culture with pyrite and EDTA | collected 2018-12-20 | reverse complement strand
CTGCGCCATCGACAACCCCTGCTGGAACTGCACTTGGTTCATGGCCATGTCTGCTCTCCGCTCCGTAACATGGCCCCGAGGCTGCGCCCCGCATGTCTCAAATCACGCGACTGCCGGCTGAGCGTCGTCGCTAATCAGGAACAGAATTGATGCTCCCAGAGGTAGCGCGGCATGTACCAGCTCTACATCGCCAACAAGAATTATTCTTCCTGGTCGCTGCGGCCGTGGCTGCTGCTCAGCGAACTGGGCATCGCGTTCGAAGAGCGGATGGTGACCTTTGCCCAGGGCGACGGCGCCAGCTGGCAGGCGTTTCGGGCGTTCTCGCCGACCGGCAAGGTGCCGTGCCTGCATGATGGCGACCGCGTGGTATGGGACTCGTTGGCCATTGCCGAATACCTGGCCGAGCGGCATGCGGATGTTTGGCCGTCTGATCCGGCGGCGCGTGCCTGGGCGCGCTGTGCCGCTGCGGAGATGCATTCGGGTTTTGCGGCGCTGCGCAACTATTGCGGCATGAGCTGTGGCGTGCGCATACGCCTGCCGGATACCTTGCCGGCGGCATTGCGCGTCGACCTTGCGCGCCTCGACGAACTGTGGCGCGAAGGGTTGGCGCGGTTCGGCGGGCCGTTTCTGGCTGGTGCGGAATTCGGTGCGGTCGATGCGTTCTTCGCGCCGGTGGCGTTCCGCATCCAGACCTGCGGGTTGACCCTTGGCGCGGCCGCGGCCGCCTATGCGCAACGCCTGCTGGCGTTGCCCGGCATGCGCCGCTGGTATGAAGCGGCGCTGCAGGAGGCCTGGCGCGACGAAGCGCATGAGCTGGAGGTGCGGCACTCGGGCATCGTGTGGCAGGACCTGCGCGTGACGGCAGGCTGATTCTTTCAGCCGCGGCGGTGCAAGGCGCTCCCGCGGCAAGGTTGCCGCGAGGTATTGCGCCGAGGGTGCCTCTCAGCTCAGACGGGTCAAGCGAATGACTGCGGGATCATCGGCATGCTCCAGCAGCAGGCGGCGTACCCGCTCCTGCCAGGCCTGCGCAAAGTTGGCCCGTTGCTCCGCCGAGGCTGCCGGGTCGATGGCGGCACCGAGCAGGTGGCGCAGGTTGGCCGGTGCCGAGACGCTGGACGTGTCCAGTTCCACGGCCACGGTGGCGCCATTGTCGCGGCGACTGAAGCGTATTGCGCCGCCGCTGGGCTGGGTGGAGAAACTGAGCAGCGACTGCCGCACGAAGTGGCCGCCGATACCGTGAAAGCCGTTGTCCGCGGCAGCGCCGGTGATCAGGGTGAGAACCTGCGCGATCACGCCGTTGACGCCCTCGTTTTCCGCGCCCGGTATCTGCACGGTGACGCCGCCGCGTTCGGCGGGCCCTTCCGGATACAGGGCGTGCATGGCTGCGCGGGCCATCAAATAGGCGCCGGCCACGGTGGGACAGGAGTGGCCGGCCAGTTTCACGGCGTCCAGATAGTGATAGTCGATCAGGCCGTCGTCGGTGGCGCCAAGCAGCGCCGCCAGCGGATCGCGCATCGCGATGACGGGTGCCTGGTCGTAGAACGCCGGGACGCGCATCACTCGACCGGCAAACCGATGATGCCGAAGTCGATCACCACGGCATCGGCATCGCGCTGGCGATAGGTCACCGTGAGATTGTCGCCGAGCCGCTCGCGCAGTTGGGCGATCAGCGGAATCGGGTCATGGTCGTTGACGAAGCGCATCGTCTCGCCCGAGCGCAAGGCGCCGATCGCGCCGAAGATTGCCGAGTGGCGGAAGCGGCGGGCCACGCCGCGCGCATCGAAAAGGTGGGTGTTCTGTTCGGCGGCGATATCGATGGACATGCTGACCTGGCTCGAGGGGAAAGAATGCCCAACATACGCCGCGCGTTCCGCAGCGCCCCTGATCTGGATCAGCGCTTGGCTAGAATCTGTACGCGCGATGGATCGCGACGATGCCGTGGCTCAGGTTGCGCACCTCGACCTTGCCGAAGCCGGCACGTTCCATCATGGCCTTGAGCGTTTCCTGATCCGGGTGCTTGCGGATCGATTCGACCAGGTACCGGTAGCTGTCGGCGTCGCCCGCGAACAGCCGGCCGAGCTTCGGCAGCACCTTGAACGAGTGGAAATCGTACAGCTTGCCGAACAGCTCGCTCTTTACCCGCGAGAACTCCAGCACCAGCGCTCGGCCGCCGGGCTTGAGCACGCGGTGGATCTCGGCCAGTGCCTTGTCCTTGTCGGTGACGTTGCGCAGGCCGAAAGCCATCGTTACCGCGTCGAAGCTGTGGTCCGGGAACGGCAACGCCTCGGCATTGAGCCGGGCCCAGCGCAGGCCGCCGACCAGGCCGCGATCGGTCAGGCGGTCGCGGCCGACCTCAAGCATCGCCGCGTTGATGTCACCGATCACCACCTCGCCCTCGTCGCCGACCGCTGGTTTGAGCAGGGCGGCAAGATCGCCGGTGCCGCCAGCCAGGTCCAACACGCGATCACCGCGCCGCACACCGCTGGTGGCGACGAAGTGGCGCTTCCACAGGCGGTGTGTACCGAACGACATCAGGTCGTACTTGTGTGCGACCGAAGTGAACACATCGCCGACCAGCGTCTGCCTGTCACCAGTCGGCACGTCACGGAAGCCGAAGTGGGTGGTCGGATCGGGCGCGGGTTGAGGTTGCTCGCTCATCCTGGCAATGCTACAGCAAGGCCTCCCGCTTCAATGAGGCGTCACGCTTCTTGAGGGGGGGCTGTCTGTTGATCAGATCTCGATTGAGTACCGCGTCGAGAGCCGGCGGGCAGTGCCCGCCCTACGACGCGGCGATTGTAGGGCGGGCACTGCCCGCCGGCGGTTCTGCCTCAATGCTGGATGTGATCAAGAGGCAGCACGGGAGAGAGGGAACAAAAGCGTTACAGCGTGGCCTTGCCGTCCTCCTTGTAGACCACCCCATCCTTCATCACGAAGCTGACCTGCTGCATCACGGTGATGTCATCCAGCGGATTGCCCGGCACCGCGATCACGTCGGCGCCGCGGCCCACCGCGATCCGGCCGTAATCGTCCTGCTTGTGCAGCAGTTCGGCCGCGTGGGTGGTGGCGGCTTGCAGCACGAACATCGCCGGCATGCCGGCCCGCACCATGTACGCGAGCTCCTTGGCATTCTCCCCGTGCGGATAGACCCCGGCGTCGGTGCCGAAAGCGATCTTGACGCCGGCCTTGTACGCCTTGCCGGCGGTGGCCATGATCACCGGGCCGACTTCCTCGGCCTTGCGCGCGACCTGTGGCGGGTACCAGCCTTCCTTCGCCTTCTCCATCACGAACTGGCCGGCGATGATGGTGGGCACGTACCAGGTGCCGTGCTCCTTCATCAGCTTCATGTCCTGCGCATCCATGAAGGTGCCGTGCTCGATCGAGTCGACGCCGCCGAGTACCGCGCGGCGGATCGCCTCGGCGCCGTGCGCGTGGGCGGCCACGGTGAAGCCGTAATCGTGCGCGGCAGCGACCACGACCTTGACCTCATCCAGCGTCATCTGCGGATTCTCCGAACTGGAACCTTCGTCCAGTACGCCGCCGGACGGCATGATCTTGATCAGGTTGGTGCTGTCCTTGTAGTGCTGGCGCACGGTCTTCCACGCACCGGCGGGCGAGTTGATGATGCCGTCCTTCGGGCCCGGGTCGCCCTGCAGGTCCGAGCGGAAGCCGTTGCTCGGATCGGCGTGGCCGCCGGTGGTGCCGACGGACTGGCCGGCGCTGAAAATGTGCGGTCCCGGCACGATTCCGGCATTGACCGCGTTGCGTAGCGCGATCGACTCATTATTGCCATCGCCCAGGTTGCGCACCGTGGTGAAGCCGGCCAGCAGGGTGCGTTTGGCGTAGACCGTACTGCGGATGGCGTAGTCCGCGGGATCGAGCCGGAACTTGTCGCTGTAGGAGCTCCTGCTGAACTGCATGGTCAGGTGCGTGTGCGAGTCGATCAGGCCCGGCATGCAGGTGGCATCCATCATCCTGATGTACTGGAAAGGCTTGCCGGCCGCGCTTGCCGCCAGGCGATACGGTTCGGCGTCGACGGAACCGGCATGGATTTCCCTGATGTGGCCGTCCTCGACGACCAGCGTGGTCTCGCCAAGCATCTTGCCGCCGGCGGGGTCGAGCAGGCGTGCGCAGTCGAGCACGCTGACCTGATGCGCGTCGGCTCCGGCGCGAGTCGGGACATCGGCGGTCGCGGCGACAAGCGGCAGACACGACAGGATGGCGGCGATGAGCAGGCGGCGATGCACGGTCATGGATGGACCCCTTGATGGACGTGCGACCATCCTACTCGGCCGCGACCAGGGTGTGCGCTGGCGCGGTCCGGATCGTCAGGCGCCTGGCGGGGTCGCCCGGCGATCGGCGCCATCGCGCCGGTCGTGCTCGTGGTGTTCGGTGTCGACATGGCGCTGGTGCAGGTCCGACGTCGACGCGTCATCGGGCAACGGGTCCCCCGGCGCAGCTGGCGCCTCCAGCACGTTGACCGGATCGCCTGCAGGTTGCTCCTTGTCGCCACCGGGGGTGATCTTCAGGATCGAGTGGCGTACCTCGCGCGACAGGATCACGCGCGAGTCGCGCACCAGATCCTCCAGCGCGCTGTCGTAGTCGAGCTTGCCGTCATCGTCGGTCCACACCACCTTGCGCTCGCGCAGTTTCTGGATGAAGCCGCGGAACAGCGCCTTGTCGAAGAATTCCGGGGAGGACAGTTCGTTGAGCAGGCTCAGCCGCTGCGCAGTGAGCGTGCAGGTGTTCTCCAGCTCGGCGCCGGTCAGCGTGTGCGGGCCGTTCTTGGCCAGTGCGGCGATGGTGATGTAGTAGCGCTCGAAAGCCTGGATCAGGCTGCGCGCGATCACCTTGAGCTGGAAGGCGCTGTCCTCCTGGCCGGCGCTGCGCTCCAGCGAGCGGCCATCGTTGCTGGATTCGAGCAGGCCGCGCCGCACCAGGAAGTCGATGGTCGCCTGCAACTGCTGCCTGAACCCGTCGTCGTCCCACGGCAGGAACAGCTCGCCCTGGATGAACGGGTAGACGATCCCGCCCAACCGCAGAATCCCCTCGCGCGACATGCGCCGATTGTTGAGGAAACAGCAGGCGATCCAGGCCGCGCTGGCCATCAGGTGCAGCACGTTGTTGCGGAAGTAGCTGAGCAGCACCGCCTGTTCGGTGCTGACGGTGAGTACGTCGCCGAGCGGGTGTTGCACGCGTTCGATCCAGCCCATCTGTTCGCCGTAGGCGATGATCGCGGCGGGGTTCATAGGGGTCAGCGTGATGCGATCCGAATACGGCAGCTCCTCCAGCAATGCCTTGCTCAGTTCCAGCTGGGTCAGCAGGTCGCGCTCGGACATGGCGTGCTTGGGCGTGGCCAGCAGCGCCAGCGCCAGCAGGTTGATCGGGTTGACGTCGGCGGCGCGGTTGATGTTGACCTGGATCTGCTCGGCGAGGCGGTCGGTGACCGGGTTGAGCCACTCCGGCTTGGCCTCGGCATCGGTGCTGGTCGTGCGCCAGTCGTCGCTGGCGGCATCCAGCAGCGGGCTCAGCTCGATCGGTTCACCGAAGTTCAGCGTCACATGGCCGTAGCGCTGGCGCAGTAGCTTCAGCCCACGCAACAGGCCCAGCAGCGACTCTTTTTCCTTCGGTTTGCCGCTGAGTTCGCCAGCATACAGTTTACCTTCCATCAGCTTTTCGTAGCCGATGTAGACCGGCTGGAACAAGACCGGTCGGCGCGGCGCGCGCAGGAACGCGCGCACGGTCATCGCCAGCATGCCCGCGCGTGGCGCCAGCAGCCGGCCGGTGCGCGAGCGGCCGCCCTCGATGAAGTACTCGATCGGCACGCCGCGGTCGATCAATTGCGCCAGGTATTCGTTGAACACCACCGAATACAGTGCGTTGCCCTTGAAACTGCGACGCAGGAAGAACGCACCGCCGCGGCGCAGGATCGGCCCGAGCACCGGCAGGTTGAGGTTCACCCCGGCGGCGATGTGCGGTACCACCACGCCGGAGACATGCAGTTGGTAACTGAGCAGCAGGTAGTCGGTATGGCTGCGGTGGCAAGGCACATAGACCACCTCGAACCCTGGTGCGGCGGCCCGCGCCTGATCGAAGTGATGCATCGCGATGCCGTCGTACAGCTTGTTCCAGAAATTGCGCAGCAGGAACGACACCGAGCGCACCACCGGGTGCGAATAATCGGCAGCGATTTCCAGGACCAGTTTCTGTGCCTTGCGCCAGGCCTTGGCGTGGCTGATCTTTTCCTTGGTGGCGCTGGCGGCGATCGCCGCGCGCACCGGTTCGGCATTCAGCACCGCATCGACCACGGTGCGTTTGTGCGACAGATCCGGTCCGATCACCGCGGCGCGGGTGCGGCGGAAATGCGTGCGCAGAACCCGGGCGATCTTGCGTGTGACGCGTTCGGGGCTGATCTCGCCGGATTCGCCCAGCACGCCGCGCAGCGAGATCGGTGCGGAAAAATTTACCGTCGTGTCGCGACCGTTCAAAAGCAGCGCCAGCAGGCGGCCGAAGCGGCCGACCATGACCCAGTTCTCCGAGAACAGCACGCGGAACCAGCCACTGTCGCGATTGGGCGCGCGGCCGACGTAGATCGCCACCGGCACGATCTGGATGTCGTGCTCGGGCATGCCCTCCAACGAGTGCACCAATTGGCGCAGCGCATGGCTGGCAGCGCGTTTGCGGTTGCGCCCGAAGATCCAGCCGTCGCGCCGGGTCAGCGCGAATACTGAACGACGCCGACGCGTGCCGGCCAGTGCCTGCATCGCGCTGGGCAGACCGGCCTCGCGACAGGCGCGCTCCAGGATCAGCGCATCGGAAAAACCGTCGCGCTCGATGACGTAGCAGACCGGCACGCCAGGCTGCATCAGCGTGGCCGGCTCGGCCGGGTCGCGGCGGATGCGCACCCACGGTTGCAGCAGCTGGCCAGCGAGGTTGAACCACCAGGGGGCGTGGCGGCGTGCGATGGGGTCCACGGCAAGGGTGTTTGGCATCCGGCTATTCTACGCGGCAGTGCGATTCAGTCTGGGACCGCCACGCTGCCGGCCGCCGTCGGGATCGGGGCCTGCGCCTGCGCCACGGTCGGCTGGCTCAACTGCTGGTGCGACTTGCGCACGTTGTCCAGCAGGTCCTCGCTGTACCATCGGCCGTCCTCCTGCACCAGCTTCGTTTCGGCCGACATCGGCTTGCCGAGCAAGGTGTAGTCGATTTTCACCACGGCATGGCCCTTGCTGTTGGACACCTCATTCAAGTTGACCGAATTCAGGGTGTCGTCCAGCGACAGGCCATAGATCGCCAGCAGCTGCTTGAGGCCGCCGTAGCCGATCGAGTATTTGCCCATGACGGCGCCGAAATCCATCGAGCGCAGTTGCTCGAGGTTCTTCAGGTCCAGTTCGCGGGTGGTGGCCACCAGCACGCCGATGGCCTGTTTCGCCCTGGCCTGGTCGAACCAGGGTGCCTGCTGGGCCCACGACGTGATCACGTCCAGCGCGTCGTTGACCTGGGTCTTCCCGGTCTGGCTGAGCTCCTGGTTTTGTGCGACGGCGTTCTTCGCCAGCGCCTCGCCCACGCTGAGCAGCACCGGCAGTTGGTCCTTGTATTGCTGTTCCATCGCGGCCAGCTTCGGCTGCAATTCGACATACAGCTCGTTCTCGGCATCTGGCCCGGTGAGCTGCCGCATGGCGTCGTCGAACCTGGCGCGATCCTCGGCGGTGATCGGTTGCTGGTCGCGCGCGTGGCGGCTCCAGTCGGTGCGCAGATTGGCGTAGTCGGTTGGCGGTAGGGCGTGTTTCCACAAACCGTTGAAATCACCGGCCTTGACCAGGTCGACCGAGGTCTGCACCGTCGCCATCGGGCTGCTGCCACCCGGCAGCGAGGGATCGTCCTTGCCGTGGCAGGCACCAAGCAGCAGGGCGGCAAACAACGGCAACAAGGCGTGGCGCAGGAGACGGACGCACATGGATGGGTTCTCGTGGCGGATGAGGTCCGGGCAAGTCTGACTGCCCCGCGAGCGGGCAGGGTAAGCGCCGCGCCGGGATCGGACAAGAGCGACCGCGCCAACCTGCCGCAGAAAGAAAACCCCGCGGGCCGGAGCCTCGCGGGGTAATCCGGCAGTGCCGGAAAGGAAATGGCCTTGCCTGCAGCGCGGATGGCTCCGCAGGGTTGGCGTCGTCAATCTTAGCTTATTTCCCAAAGTTAAGACAGTGCATTTGATGTTTATCGTAACTTCTTGCTATTGCAAATTATTTTGCCTACTTACTGATAGCGTAGTGCCTTGATCTTGAGCTGATGGCGCTTCTCTGGCGACGCTTTCCAGTCATTGTCGAACAGCGCAGGCTCCCATGAGCCGTAGGTCGGGTTGGGCAGCACGAACCAGCGTCGGCCGATCCATTCGAGGTAGGGGGCCATCGCCTGCTGACGACCTTCATCGGTATTGGTTGAAACATCCACAAAATCGCCGATCTGGTCGCCAATTTGCATCAATACACGGTACCTGCGACTGATCAGCTGGCGGCGGCAGCCCTTGCTGCTGCCCACTTGCCGGCAGCCTGCGACCACCGTCCCCAGGTTCAGCAAGTCGTCGGACCCGGCTACCGGCAGGCCGACCTTGCGCAGGTTGGCCAGAGTGGCCTGATCCAGGATCTTGGCGCGATTGGAGATATAGATCACCGCGATGCCGTGGCTGGCGGCGAACTGGGTGAAGGCCACCGCACCCGGCAGCGCGCGGGCGGCTTCCTCCTTGCACCAGGCCCGCCAGTCATCCTCGTCGAATTCGCCGCCGCCGCGAATCACGCGGGCCTGGTAGGGCGAGTTGTCCAGCACCGTTTCATCGATATCCAGCACCACCGCCGGCTTGAGTCCCTGGCTCGGCGCGACCCGATCGTTCGCCGCCAGCGCATCCCAGTGCGGATTCTTCAACGCAGCCAGCAGACGGGATTGCGCGTCCCGGTAGGCCTGCAGGTAGATAAGGTCGTGCTCGATCGCGGTCTGGCTCCAGGCCACCGCATTGAGGTTGTCGTCGGCATGGGCGCCAACCAGGGTCGCCGCGACGGGGGCCGGGGCAGCCGGTTGCGGCAGGGTGTGGCACCCAGCCAGCAGGGCCAGCACAAGCACGGCGGTGGACAGGCGAAACGACATGGAAACTTCTCCGGCAACGGCGGTCGGCACAATGCGGGGGAGTTTACGACAGCTGAGCGGCCAGCCCCGGCAGGGCTGGCAGTGGACGCGGGCTGCTGACAGACTGACGCTCCCCTGTCTGATGGTTGTCATGTTGCATGGATCTGTTCCGACCTGCTCCCGGCGAGTCGTCGCTGGCCGTTCGCATCACCAGCTATGTGCTGGCCGCAGCCGCCTTGTTGCTGGTCATTGTCCTGCACTTGTTGCCGGCACTGCTGGCCGGCTTGCTGGTCTACGAGCTGGTTCGGTCGATAGCGCCGCTGCTGGGCCGGCGGATTTCCGGCGACCGCGCGCGGATGCTGGTGGTGGCCGTGCTCGGGGTGATCGTCGTCGGCTTGCTGATTCTGTTGATCCTCGGCACGCTGAGCTTCTTCCGCACGGAACTCGGCAACCCGGAGTTGCTGTGGCGACAGCAACTGATGCCGCTGGTGGACAAGGCCCGCTTGCAGTTGCCCGCGGCGCTGGTTGATCACCTGCCCGCCAGTGTCGACGACTTGCGCGTGGGCGCGCTCGAGCTGATCCGCCGCCATGCAGGCTCGCTGCAACTGGCGGGCAAGGGGGCGGCGCGGGCGTTTGCGCACATCATCATCGGTCTGGTGCTGGGCGCCATCATTGCGCTCAGCCGCATGCGGCCGGCGCACCAGATGGGTCCGCTGTCGGCGACGCTGAGCCGACGCGCCATCCACCTGGCCGTAGCATTCCGCAACGTCGTGTTCGCGCAGATCAAGATTTCGCTGATCAACACCGTATTCACCGCGATCTTCCTGCTCGGCGCGTTACCGCTGCTGGGCATCCACGTGCCGCTGGCCAAGACCCTGGTGGGGGTGACCTTCATCGTCGGCCTGCTGCCGGTGGTCGGCAACCTGATTTCCAACACCGCCATCGTCATTGCCGGTCTGTCGGTGTCGCTAGGCGTGGGCATTGCCGCACTGGTGTTCCTGATCCTGATCCACAAGCTCGAATATTTCCTCAACGCGCGCATCGTCGGCACCCAGATCCGCGCCCGCGCCTGGGAACTGCTGCTCGCGATGCTGCTGATGGAGGCCACCTTCGGCCTGTCCGGGGTGATCGCGGCACCGATCTACTACGCGTATTTGAAGCGGGAGCTTGAGGCGAGTGAGTTGATTTAGCTTCCCGCCAGCATCGCCGCGATCCTTGCCATGTGCGACTCGGCGGTTTCGCGGGTCACCTCCTTGTCTGCTTCGGGATCCTTGCCCTGCCAGTGCAGGTCTTCCTGCGGCAACTCGTGCAGGAAACGGCTGGGCTGGTTGCGGTGGATCTCGCCATAACGTTTCGTCTGCGCGGACCAGGACAGCGTCAGCAGTTCCTTGGCGCGGGTGATGCCGACATACATCAGGCGACGCTCTTCGTCGATGCGGCCTTCGTCGATCGCGCCTTCGTGCGGCAGCGTGCCGTCCTCGCAGCCGACGATGAAGACGAAGCGGAATTCCAGACCCTTGGCGGCGTGCAGGGTCATCATGCGTACGGCGTTGCCGGGTTCGTCGCGGTCCGCGTGGCTGAGCAGGGCCAGTTGCGAGGCAAGGTCGCCGGCGCTGTCGCCGCCTTTCTGCATCGCGCGGAACCACTCGGTCAATTCACGCAGGTTGCCTAGTTTGCGTTCGCGCACGCTGGCGTCGGGCGTACAGGCGGCGATCTGCGCGGCGTAGCCGGTGCGCTTGAGGACGCGCTCGACCAGGTCGGCGGCGCTCTCGTGCAGCGAGGCGCTGCGCAATTCGTCGAGCAGGTTCGCGAACGAGGCCAGCGCGGCGGCCGGGCGCGGCGTGAGCTGGCGCAGCACGCTGTCGCTGCGTGCGGCATCGAGCAGGGAGGAGTGGCGAGATTGCGCGATCTGGCCCAGCTTCGCCAGCGTGGTGGCGCCGATCTCGCGCTTGGGCACGTTGACCACGCGCAGGAAGGCGGCGTCGTCGCTGGGGTTGGTCAGCAGGCGCAGGTAGCACAACAGGTCCTTCACTTCGGCGCGATCGAGGAAGGACAGCGCACCGGTGAGGTGGTAGGGCACCTGAGTCAGCCGCAAGGCCTTCTCCAGCGGGCGCGCCTGGAAGTTGCCGCGATACAGGATCGCGATGTCGTGCCAGCGTGCCTTGTGCTTCTCGACCAGGGTGGTGGCGATCGCGGCGACGCGTTCGGCCTCCTGTTCGGCCTCCTTGCATTCCAGCACGCGGATCGGCGCGCCTTCGGGCAGTTCGCTCCACAGCTTCTTCTCGTGCAGGTGCGGGTTGTTGCCGATCAGCCGGTTCGCCGTGCGCAGGATGCGCTTGCCGCAGCGGTAGTTCTGCTCCAGCTTGATCACGCGCAGGTTCGGCCAGTCGCGCCCGAGCTGGTCGATGTTCTCCGGGTTGGCGCCGCGCCAGGCGTAGATCGACTGGTCGTCGTCGCCCACGCAGGTGATCCCGCCACGTTCGCCGGCCAACGCTTTCAGCAGGCGGTATTGCGCATCGTTGGTGTCCTGGTACTCGTCCACCAACAGGTAGCGGAAGCGCTCGCGCCAGGTGTCGCGGCATTCGACATCACCTTCCAGGATGCGCAGCGGCAGCCGGATCAGGTCGTCGAAATCCACCGCGTTGAACGCGGCCAGGCGCTGCTGGTAAAGCTCGTAGATGGTCGCTGCCTCCAGCTCGCGCGGGCTACGCGCAGCCACCAGGGCCTCCTCGGGCGAGAGGCCGCTGTTCTTGGCGCGGCTGAGCAGGTTGCGCAGGCCGAACAGGACGTCGGGTTTGACGCCTTTCGGTGCCAGCTCCTTCACGATGGCGCCGCTGTCGTCCGCGTCCAGCACCGAGAAGCCACGGCGCAGGCCCGCGCGCGCATGCTCGATCTGCAGGAATTTCAGCCCCAGCGCGTGAAACGTGCTGACGGTGAGTGCGGCCGCGTCGTCGCTGCTGACCAGCTTGGTCACGCGCTCGCGCATCTCGCGTGCGGCCTTGTTGGTGAAGGTGATCGCGGCGATCTTGTGGGCGTCGAGTTTGCGGCGCTGGACCAGGTACGCGATCTTCTGCGTGATCACGCTGGTCTTGCCGGAACCGGCGCCGGCCAGCACGAGCAGCGGGCCATCGCAGTGTTCCACGGCGGCCAGTTGTTGGGGGTTGAGCATGGATCGAAACAGTGCGTGATGCGAACGTTGATGTTAGCAGAGCGCCACCATCGTCCGGCCTGGGCGCAGGCGCAATACGTCGGTGGGTCAGGACTCGACCGTCGTGGCGCCGAACGGCCCCCGACCGGGCGGGTGTGAGAAACTGGCGTGCAAGGCGTGGCCGCAGCATCGCTCTGGCCAACCCCGATTCCCTATTTCCGATTCCCGCCACCAATGGCCAAACTCTACTTCTATTACTCGGCAATGAACGCCGGCAAGACCACCACCTTGCTGCAGAGCGCGTACAACTACCACGAGCGCGGCATGCGCACGCTGATCCTCACGCCGGCGTTGGACCATCGCCACGGCGAAGGCGTGGTGGCTTCACGCATCGGCCTGAAGGCGAATGCGCGGCGCTTCGGGGGCGACGACGATTTGTTCGCCCTGGTCGAGGCGGACATCGCCTCGCGCGGTACCTTGCACTGCGTGTTCGTCGACGAGGCCCAGTTCATGAGCAAGGCGCAGGTCTGGCAGATCAGCGATGTGGTCGACCGGCTGGATATCCCGGTGCTCGCCTACGGTCTGCGCACCGATTTTCGCGGCGAGTTGTTCGAGGGCAGCCGTCATCTGCTGGCCTGGGCCGACAAGCTGGAAGAGATCAAGACGATCTGCCACACCGGGCGCAAGGCCACCATGGTGGTGCGGGTGGATGAGCAGGGCCGCGCGGTCACCGACGGCCCCCAGGTTGAGATCGGCGGTAATGAACGCTATGTCTCGGTGAGCCGCGCCGAGTTCAAGAAGATCAGCGCGGGCCAAGGCCGTATCGAGCTGCAGCAGACCGTGCTGCCGCTGGACTCCACCGGGTGACAGCCCGCTCGCCGCTTGTTCAAGGAATACCATGAGCCACCCGATCACCATCCCCGCCTGGCAGCGGCCGCACTGGCAGGCCAGCGACGAGAAGATCCTGCTGCAGTTCTATGTGTTCGGGCAGTTCGATGCCGTGCGCATACCCTCGCAGGACTACGGCAGCCCCGGCCTGCCGCCCGGCCTCACCGCCACCAACCACCGACACGCCGACCTGCGCAGTTGGGACGGCTATCCACTGAAGGGTGCGATGGGCCGCATGTACAAGGCCGACGCGCCGCAGGCTTGCCAGCGCGCACTTGATGCGCCGGAGGTGATCGTGGTGCGCGGCACGCTGGAGGACAGCCCCGCCACGGGCTATCTGCGTGACACTCTGGGCGTGCTGGCGGGGATGCTCGACATCGGCGGCGTGGCGATCCTCGACCCGCAGATCCTGAGTCTGCTCGATGCCGATGCGTGGCGTCGGCACTACCTGATTCGCGAGGGCGCGCCGATTCGCCACCACCTGCTGATCCTGTGCGACGGCGAGTCCGAGCCGGGCCACTCATGGATCCACACCCGCGGCATGCGCAAGTTCGGCCGGCCCGATGTCAGCATCCGTCAGGTGCCCGACGCCGCGATCGACCGCGCCGGCGCATTATGCGAGCAACTGGTCGAGCTGCAGGCGCTTGGCGCGCGCTTCGCCGAAGGGCAGCGGCTTGAGATCGAGGGCATGCCCGCCGGTATCGTGGTGCATCTCGACGGTGGCCTCGAGCATCCGCAGTTCAACAACACCTTCATCGAGTTCGCCTGGCCGGCGTAACTCAACGCTGGCAGCGCGGACACCAAAACGTGGAACGCTGGCCCAGCACGACCTGCCGGACCGCCGCGCCGCACGCGCGGCACGGCTCGCCAGTACGGCCATAGACCATCAGTTCGCGGAAGAAGTAGCCGGGTGTGCCGTCCGGGCTGATGAAGTCGCGCAAGGTGGTGCCGCCGCGTTCGATCGCCCAGGCCAGGATGCGCTTCACCTCCATCGCCAATCGCGCGTAGCGTGCGCGCGAGACCGCGCCAGCGGCGCGGCGTGGGTCGATGCCCGCAGCGAACAGCGCTTCGCTGGCGTAGATATTGCCCACGCCGACGACCACCACGTTGTCCATCAGGAACAGTTTGACCGCCGCCGTGCGGCCACGCGAGCGATACCACAGCAGGTCGCCGTCGAAGGCGTCGGTGAGCGGTTCGGGGCCGAGCTTCGCCAGCAGCGGGTGGGTTTCGCCCGGAGCCTGCCACAACAGGCAGCCGAAGCGGCGCGGGTCGGTGAAGCGCAGGATGCGCGGCGCCTGCGCCGGCGTGCGTTCGAGCGCGATGTCGACATGATCGTGCTTGCCCACCGGCGCGTCCGGCGGCAGTACGCGCAGCACGCCGGACATGCCCAGGTGCAGCAGGGCGCTCCCGGCCACGGTGTGCAACAACAGGTATTTCGCACGCCGCTCCACCGCCTCGATGCGCTGTCCGGGCAGCAGCTCGCTGATCTCGGCCGGGATTGGCCAGCGCAGATCAGGGCGGCGCAGGATGACGCCGGTGGCGCGCCGCCCGATCAGGTACGGCGCGATGCCGCGGCGGGTGGTTTCGACTTCGGGCAATTCGGGCACGGGGAATCCAGCGATTCAATGCAGCTCAGTGGTTCTGATGTCCGGTGAGCGCGGCATGTAGCGTGAGGACACCAGCGCGACGCGCTGGCCGACTTGCACGTACAGCTGCGGCCCGGTGACCGCACTGACCCCGAACGCCAGCGACTGACCGTCCAGATCGAGCACGGCACGCGGCGGCGAAAGGCCGATCTTTGCCGGCTCGAAGTCGCTGAGCGGGCGCCAGCCCAGCACGCGGGCGCCGGCGATATCGGTCAGGTCGTTGAGGCGGTCATCATCGGCTACCCGGCGCGCCTCACCATCGGTACGCCACCAGTGGCCGTCGCCGCGCTTCTCGTAGTGCAGCGTGGGGGAACCGGGCAGGGCGAGGCTGATATGGCTGATGGTTGCCGGGTCGAGCGTGGTCAGGCGGCCGTTCTCTCGGTTGGCATCGCGCTGCAGCTGCCAACCCACGAGCGCGAGCAGCGCCAGCACGGCGAGCAGCAGGAGTGTGCGTTGGCGAGCGGCACGCTTCATCATTCAGCGCCGGTGCCGGCGCCACACGATCACGCCACCGATGAGCAGCAACAGCAGCGGCAGCATGAACAGGAAGCCGAAGCTCAGCGCATTCAGTTCGCCCTGCGAGATTTCCAGCAGCCGGTCCGGTGCGCCGCGTGGTGGCAGCTCGACCAGCTTGTCGTCGCCCAGCAGCCAGTCGAACACGCGCTCGCCCAGCGCGCGGTTGCCGCCGTTGCCGAGGAAGGTGTTGGAGAGAAAATCGCCGTCGCCGATCGCCACCGCACGCTGTTCGCTCTTGTCCGGACTGGGTGACAGCCGGCTCAGCGCGAAGCCGAAATCCAGCGGCCCCTTCAACTCGCCGGCGGCGGCATCGAAGCGGACATCCGAGGGCTTCGCGTTGTCGATCGGCTTGAACTCGGTCCAACTCTGCGGGCTGGAACGCAGGAACGCCTGCACCGCCCATCGCGTCTGCGTCAGCTGCGCCAGCGCGGACACCTGCGGGAACAGCGTGGTCAGCTGGAAGCCGCGGGTGATCGCCTGTGGCGGGTAGCTGCCCAGCGCGATCATGCGCGGATCGTTGAGGCCCAGTGCTGTGCCGGAGCCGTCGACCAGCACGCCGGGCAGTACGCGCAGGCCGAGCGTGTCGGCCAGCGGCTTGAGGCCGAGGTCGTCGTTGCCCGGCTCGGTCATCCACAGGAGATTGCCACCGTTTTGTACGTAATCGACCAGTGCCTTCACCGCACCCGGCGCCAGCGGCACGGTGGGACTGGCCAGCACCACCAGATCGGTATGCTCGGGCACCGCGTTGACCTGGGCGAAGTTCAGCGGCACCGCGCGCATGCCGCGACTTTCCAGTTGCGACATGAAGGTGCCCATGTCGGCATTGGCCTGGCCGTCGGCGCGCCGTTCGTCGTCGCCGGTGACGAAGGCGACGATGCGGTCGTTGCCACGCACCAGGCGTTCCAGCGCATTGGTGAGGCTGCGTTCGGACAGTTCATCCAGACGTTGCTCATGGCCCTGGTAGTGCAGGATCAGCGCGCCATCGATGGTGATGCCCAGTTCGCGCATCTTCGCCGGGTCCAGTTGCGGATCGACGAAGCGCAGGCTGAGGTCGGGCTTTGCCGTCTGGTAGCGATCGAGGAAACCGGCGATGGTCTGGCGCAGGTTGTCTCGCGGATTGGCGTAGCTGACGATCTCGACCGGTCCATCCAGCTGTTTCAGCACGGCGCGGCTTTCCGCCGAGAGACTGATGCGACCGTTCGCGGTCCAGTCGGCACGGTAAGCGTAGCGCGTGCCGAGATAACCGATCGCCGCGCAGGCGAGCACGACCAGCAGGGTGAATAACCAGCCGTCCAGACGTCTGAACAGGTTGCGCATCAGCCACGCTCCTTGTCGCTGGCAAGCCGGCGTGTGGCCAGTGCCAGCGACAACCCGATCAGCAGCACGAACCACAGCACGTCGGCAGTGGAGACCAGTCCGCGCAGCAGCGGTTGCACATGCGTGCTCATTGCCAGCCAGTTGGTCGCGCCGCCGTTGATGCCGGCCATCTGCGCGCCCAGGTTCACGCTCCACAGCGCCAGCGCCAGGATCAGCGCGGCGGTGGCGGCGATCGCCGGATGTGAAGCGAAACTGGAGCAGGCCACGCCCAGCGCGGCCAGCGTGGCCAGCATCAGGGCCAGACCCAGGGTGGCCGCGGCCAGCTTGCCCCAGTCCAGATGGGTGGCGTGGGCGAGCGTCAGCGGCATCGCCAGGGTCAGCATCAACCACAACAGCAGCCAGCTCAGGATGGCGAGGTATTTGCCCAGCACGATGCGCGAGGCGGGCACGCCGGCGGCGAACAGCAAGGGCAGGGTGCCGTTGCGGCGTTCGCCAGCGATGCCCGACATGGTCAGCAACGGCACCACCAGGAAGGCCAACTGGGCCAGCTGTCCCAGTAGCGGTACCGCCACCAGATCGGTAAAGCCGGGGCCGTCCGGTAGCGCTGCACGCTGGATCTGGCTGGTCAGGAAGCTGTTCAACAACACGACGATGAAGTTCCAACCGAGCCAAGCCAGGGTCAGCGCGGCCAGCACCCATGCCAGCGGTCGCACCAGCAGACGACGCGATTCCAGTCGTGCCACTACCAGGGCGCTCATGCGGCCTGTGCCCGGCTGTTGTTCATTGCGATCTCGAAAAAAGTTTTCTCCAGTGCAGCGTGGTCGTCGGCGCGCACCGCACCGTCATGGCGCAGGCGACCCTCATGCAGGATCGCCACGCGATCGCACACCGCAGTGACTTCGGCCAGCAGGTGGGTGGACAGGATTACTGTGGCCCCAGCAGCTGCCTGTTCACGGATCAACTTGCGCAGCGCGGCGACCTGGACCGGGTCGAGCGCGTTGGCCGGTTCGTCCAGCACCAGCAGGGCCGGCTGGTGCAGCAGGGCGCAGGCCAAGCCCAACCGCTGGCGCTGGCCTTGCGACAGCACCCCGGCCAGACGTCGCGCCAGCGGCTGCAGTTCCAGCCGTTCGATGATCGCCGTGCGCGCCTCGCGCAGGGCGCTGCCCCGCAGGCCGCGCAGGCGGCCGTGCGCGTCCAGGTGTTCGCTGACGGTCAGCTCGGGCCACAGCGGCGCACGTTCGGGCAGCCAGCCGATCCAGGTGCGTGCCAATTCGGGCTGATCCAGGAAGTCCTCGCCGTTCAGCTTGATGCCGCCGCTGTCCGGGCGCAGCGCGCCGGCGATCATCGACAAGGTCGTCGACTTGCCGGCGCCGTTGACGCCGAGCAGGCCCAGTACCTGGCCGCGCGGCAGTGCCAGACTCAGATCCTGCACGGCCGGCCGGCCGGCCCGGCGCCGGTTGACGTGTTCCAGTTGCAGCACAGGTAGAGGTGATGCGGCGGCGGTCGTGGTCATTGCATGATTGTCACGGCGACCCCATTCTTAAACAACCAGCGATTGTTGCACTTGCGACCCGACGCGTATTTGACATTTGCCGCTTGACAAACTGCAAGCATGGCGGGTCTACCGTGCTGGCTGGTATGGAAACCGCTCCACTAGACTCTATTCGCTCCCGTCCTCCTATTCCCGGTAACTTCCATGCTTGATGCTGTCCTCGATTTCCTGAACCACGGTCTCGCCCGCGCCGGCTGGGGCCAGATCGCGATCTATCTGCTGATCGTGACCCAGCTCACCATCTTCACGGTGACGCTGTACCTGCATCGCAGCCAGACCCATCGCGGCGTGGATTTCCACCCGGTGCTGGCGCATTTCTTCCGCTTCTGGGGCTGGCTCACCACCGGCATGGTCACCCGCGAGTGGGTGGCGGTGCATCGCAAGCACCACGCCAAGGTGGAGACCGCGGAAGACCCGCACAGCCCGGTGATCTACGGCATCAACAAGGTGTTCTGGGACGGCGTCTCACTGTACCGTGACGCCTGTGAGAACAAGCAGGACATGGTGCAGTACGGTCGCGGGACCCCGGACGACTGGGTCGAGCACAAAGTGTACGGCGCGCACCCGTATTGGGGTCCGATCCTGCTGCTGCTGATCAGCGTCGCGCTGTTCGGCGTGATCGGCGCCGCGATCTGGGCGGTGCAGATGATCTGGATCCCGTTCTGGGCCGCCGGCTTCGTCAACGGCATCGGTCACTGGGCCGGCTACCGCAACTTCGAGAGTGCCGACACTTCGCGCAACCTGATCCCGTGGGCCTTCTGGATCGGCGGTGAGGAGTTGCACAACAACCACCACGCCTTCCCCAGCTCAGCCAAGTTCGCCCTGCGCAAGTGGGAATTCGACATCGGCTGGGCGGCGATCTGCGGCCTGCGCGCGATCGGCCTGGCCAAGGTGTTGCGCGTGGCGCCCTCGCTGGACGTACGCCCGAACGTGCGCCTGCCCGATGCCGACACCTTGAAGGCGGTGTTGACCCTTCGCTTCCAGGCGATGACCGACTACTACCGCAGCGTGATCGTGCCGACCCTGCGCGACGAGGCGCAGCACGCGGGCGAAAGCATCAAGGCGATCCCGCGCCGGATGCGACGGGCCCTGGCCGACGGTGGCCGCTGGCTCGACAGCGAAGGTCGCGATCGCATGCAGGTCGTGCTGGCCAGGCGCCCCACGTTGAAGACCGTGGTCGAGTTCCGCGCGCGCCTCGCGGCGCTGATGGAACAGCGCGGCGCCGAACAGGCCTTGAAGGGCCTGCAACAATGGATCCGCGAGGCCGAGGGAAGCGGCATCCGCGCCTTGCAGGACTTCGCGCAGCGGCTCAAGGGTTATACGGTCGTTACGGCCTGACCGTCTTCCGTCGGCAAGTTGAGAAGGCCCGCTACTCGCGGGCCTTCTCATTTTTCAGTTAGCCTCAAGGCTGGCGGGTCCAACGCCGCTCTCCGCTCGGGCTGTCTCTTGATCACACCTTGCATCGATGCAGAAGAGCCGGCGGGCAGTGCCCGCCCTACGGCGCGGCGATGGTAGGGCGGGCACTGCCCG
>JACDJC010001606.1_pt1 | contig 19716 bp, 16 predicted proteins | sample 7454191 | NCBI WGS metagenome assembly JACDJC01 (sample SAMN14253291, study PRJNA609438) | sludge metagenome | isolation source: sludge after 25d culture with pyrite and EDTA | collected 2018-12-20 | reverse complement strand
TATAAGAGCAAACCCAGAGTTCGAGTACTATAAAGAGATATTTTTCTACCTTTGCAAACATAAAAATGCCACGACAAAGCTCATTTTAGAACTAGATAAAGAGCTCTCAAGTGCAAATCCAAGCTACAAAAAAGAGATAAATGAGTCCATCGCTAGAGGCTTGGAGGCTAGGAGGGTTTAGTTTTGTCTTTTGTTAAAACCGCTAGTTCCTAGTTTGGTTTTTACATCCACCTCTTGAGCGAAGCCTTTTAAAAATGTGGGAATAACTCTACCTTGAAGCTTTTGAGTGTCATTTAGTATCGCTTTTGCCACCATTTTTTCATCTAGTTTTTTAACACCACTTAAGTACTCAAACAAAAATTTCATCTGCCTATCGAGCGAGATTTTATGTGTTTGGTTGCTCTTTTCATATAGCCATAAACTAAAATCAAAAAAGTTTTTAAAAACTAAACTATCACTCCACAAAAGCCTAATTGAGCTGTAAAAATTACCGCTATTGTAGTAGATGTCCCAGTATCTAGAAAATCGTTTCATCTTTTGGATGTCAAAATAAGTTAGCTTGGAAGTTTTTAGCACATCATATGGCGGTTTGTCACTATAGACCATCTTATGTTCGATATCATGGCGGTTTATGTAGGTTCCTGATAGTTTTTTCAATATGCCAATTTGAACTTCAGCATCGCAAAGTGTCACTAAAGTATCTAAGTTTTTGCCAAAACTCTCAAGATCTTCCTCAGGTAAACCAACTATAAGATCAAGGTGCATATGAACACCTGTTCTTGAAGCTAAAAACTCTATGTTTTGTTTGATTTTTTCAAAATTTAGCGGCCTTGAGATATTTTTTGCGATTTTTTCATTTAGAGTTTGTATGCCTATTTCAAACTGTAAAGCACCATCTCTAAAGAGTGCGATTTTATCTTTTAGAGCTTGTGGGAAATGATCTGGCACCACTTCAAAGTGAACAAAATACTCATCACTCTTAGCTAAGAAAAAATCAAGTATTTTTGTAGCGGTTTTTATGTTTAGGTTAAATGTGCGGTCGATAAACTTAAAGTTCCTAGCACCCACCCTCCAAAGAAGCTCAAACTCCTCTAAAAGTTTTTCAAGATCAAATGCCCTAACTCTCTCATCCATAGAAGATAGACAAAATTCGCACTCAAAAGGACAACCCCTTGAAGCTTCAACATAGATATAGCGGTTTTTTATATCTTCATCACTGTAAAACTGATATGGAAGTTTTAACTGCTTAAGCGATGGAAGACTCATCTTTATCACTCTTTGTGAGGCTTCGTTTTTGTATATATTTTGACATAGTTTGTAAAATGCCTCATCGCCCTCACCTTGAATAATGAAATCTGCTAAGTCAAAATTTACTCTAAAGGGCTCATGAGAAACCTCAGGTCCACCAAGCACTACGATGGTTTTTGGTGAGACTTTTTTTAAAATCTCTAAAAGCTCACTAACCTCAGTAGCATTCCATATGTAAACTCCTATGCCTATGATCTTAGGGTTGCTTTTTAAAAGCTCTTCAGCGATATTTTGCATAACATCATTGATGCTAAACTCCATTATAATGGCATCGCTTTGAAGTTCGTTTAGGTTTGCATAGAGATATCTAAGTGCTATTGAAGTGTGAGTGTATCTTGAGTTTAGAGTTGTTAAAATGATGTTTTTCATAAGTGAAAGTTTAGCATAACTACCCCAAAAAGGGGAGAAGGGGGGTAGTTAAAATAATTTATAGGTTGTATCTATCTCTCTTGTGGTAAGGGGTAAAACACAATCGAGATGTAAAATGATAACTATTATAAGTAAACAATAAGTAAATTATAAGTATGAATAAAAGTGATTTTTTGTTATTTTGTTTATGATTTGCTTATTGGATACTTTTTTATATAATGCCATTATGGTTACTTTTAAAACACTTTTCAATATGGTTAAGGCAAATAAAAAACCCCTAATCATCGGCAATATTTTTGCAATGTTAGCAACACTAGTTAGCATACCCATACCACTGTTGATACCGCTACTTGTAGATGAGGTGCTTTTACAAAAAGAGGGGCGACTTATAGCTTTTTTTAACTCACTTGGAGTGGCATCTAATGCACTGATTTACATTGGTATAGTTTTAGTTGTTGCCATTAGCTTAAAAATTATATTTTTTCTACTAACAGCTTTAGCACAAAATTTCTTTTTAAAACTATCACAAGAGATCTCTTTAGCACTTCGCACAAAAGCACTAAAACATCTTCAAAGAGTTTCGATGAGTTCATATGAGTCGCTAGGGAGCGGCAAAGTCATAACCCACCTCATAACCGACATCGATACCATCGAGCAGTTTGTTGGCGGATCTTTAGCTAGGCTCATTGTTTCTGTATCGACTATCATCGGAGTTGGGTTTGTGCTCATATGGATAAACCCGCTTTATGGGATCTTGATACTTCTTTTTGAGCCACTTATTATGGTGGTTACAAAAAAGATCTCACGAAAAGTTGGAACTCTAAAAAAAGAGCAAAATCAAAGCATTTCTGAGTTATCAGATAACTTGACTCAAATGTGCGATCTTTTTGGGCAGATAAGATCTAGCAATAAAGAGGGCGAGTTTATAGATAGAGCCATAAAGGATTCAAGCACACTAAAGGCAAAATCTTTTAGTTATGCCATGAAAGCTTTTGTTGCCGAGAGATACTCATACACACTTTTTTCTAGCGGGTTTGAAGTTTTTAGAGCACTTGGTGTTATTATGGTGCTATATAGTGATCTTAGCATTGGGCTTATGTTTGCCATCTTTGGTTATCTATGGTTTATTATGACTCCTGTTCAAGATCTTTTATCGCTTCAATACTCCTATGCAAATGCGAAAAATGCCATAGCTAGGCTAAATGAGCTTATGTCATTACCGCTTGAGAGAGAAAATGCTCACTCAAAAGAGTGGGATATTGAAGGTCAAAGTGTAAATATTGACATAAAAAACCTATCGTTTGGTTATGATGAAATAGTTTTAGATGATGTTAGTTTGTCCATAAAAGGTGCAAAAACAACAGCCATTATAGGTTCTAGCGGAAGTGGTAAAAGTACACTAGCACAGCTAATTGTGGGCTTTTATACACCAAATGATGGAGAGATTTACTACAACGGTATAGCTTCAAAAGATATTTCCCTATCTTCCATAAGAGATAAAGTTTTTGTGGTTTTGCAAAGTCCGCTTATGTTTAATGATACACTTGAGTTTAACTTAACAATGGGCGAGAGTTTTAGTGATGAGCAGATCTTTTGGGCACTAAAAATCGCTCAGATGGATGAGTATGTAAAAACTCTAAAAGATGGTATAAAAACTAAAGTTGGCAAGTTTGGCATAAAGCTCTCAGGCGGACAAAGACAAAGACTCTCAATTGCTAGAATGATACTAGCTAACCCAAAAGTGATAATCTTTGATGAGTCCACTTCGGCTCTTGATGTGCACACTGAGAACAAACTTTTTGAAGATATTGAGCCATTTTTAAAAAATAAAACTATTATAATCATCGCTCATAGATTAAGTACTGTTTCTAAAGCAGACTACATCTATATGCTTGAAAATGGTAGAGTTGTAGAACAAGGGAGCAAAAGATCGCTCGAACTTCACTCAAAACATTTTAAAAGATTTGTAGATGCACAAAACTAACAAAAAAAAGATTATAGCCGCTGGGATTATTGGCAATGTTGTTGAGTATTATGACTTTGCACTTATTGGTTTTTTAGCCATCATCATAGGTCGGCTATTTTTTCCAACCGAAGATCCATTTCTATCGCTTTTAGGCTCTTTTGGAGCTTTTGCGGCGGGGATGATTATGCGACCACTTGGAGCTGTTGTTTTTGGGCATATTGCAGATAAAATAGGCAGAAGATTTGCGATGCTTAGCTCATTAGCTCTTATGGCAGTGCCAACATTTCTCATAGGTTTTTTACCAACATATGAACAGGTGGGATTAATCGCACCAATAGCCCTAGTTGCCCTTCGTATGCTTCAGGGTTTATCAGTTGGCGGTGAGTATGCTAGTAGCATTGTTTATCTAGTTGAGCAATCAAGCAAAAATAGACACAATCTTTATGGCTCATTTGTCTCCATTGGTGCAAAGATAGGTATGGCACTTGGTTCTGGAGTTAGTGCCGCACTGCTTTGGTATCTAGGAGTTAATACTATGAGCGAATGGGGTTGGAGAGTACCATTTTGGCTAAGTTTACTCATAGCTCTTATAGGTTTTTATCTTAGAAAAAATCTTAGTGAGAGTTATGAGGCACCAAAAGAGAGCACAATTCCAATAGTTGAGATCTTTAAAAATCATAAAAAAGAGTTTTTTAACTTTTTGTTTATCGCTTCATCGATCTGGGTTTTTTACTACTCGGTTTTTATATATTTGCCTATTTGGCTTGAGAGTTTTGCAAGTCTTAGCAAAGAGCAAACTTCAACCATAAACACCATAACCATCACAACAGGAGCGATTTTCATACCAATTATGGCGATGTTAGCCGATAAAATAGGCTCAATTAAAACTATGAAAATGGCTTCGCTTTTGATTATGATTAGCATTTATCCGCTTATGTATGCTATGAGTATCGGCGGGTTTTATATTGCACTTTTTGGTAGCATTGTTATGGTTGTGCTTTTGTGTATGTACCAAGCACCCATATTTGCTTCTACTGTTTTTGCTCTAAAAAAGCATAGCTATAGAGGCTCTTTTACCGCCATCATACTAGGAAGTGCTGCTGGAATTGTTGGGGGATTAACCCCGATGGCACTTAGTTTTATACAAAAAGTAACATCTGAGCCACTCTCAATGGCAATAGTTATGTTTTTTAGCTCATTTGTTGGTTGGAGGGCACTTAAAAGAGTTAAGATGTGATAGAATGATAGATTGTTAAAATATTTTTTGAGGTTGAGATGGGTGAAGAGTCTATCGAGTTTTTAGTCAAAGAGTTAAAGTCAAGAAAAAACAGAAATGTTTATAAAATATTTGATGATTATTGCGATAAGTTTGAGTTAGATGCTGCTGAATTGGAGCAGCTTTTAATTAGCAAATATGATGCCTTTAGGTGTGATAGCTGTGAGCGATTTTACTCTATAAAAGAGTATTTTGTAGCTGAGGGCGAGTGCATTTTTTGCACAGATAATGAGAGCGAAGAAGATAGTTAATTGTTGTGATTTATTGTTAATATAGGTTCGCTAAAATAGTATTAATCTATAAAAAGGATTTGATATGCCAAAAATAACAGATGAACCAAGTTTAAAAGATATTGAAGATTATGACTCAAATGAGTCAAGACAGAAACGAAATAGCATTAGGCTTGTCATAGTTTTTATCTTGATAATTGGTGCGATACTTGCCTATTTTAAGCAAGGCGACATTGATGAGCTAAAAGAGATTGAGCAAAAAACTCAGATTCCTCAAAAGCAAACTTTTTAGCAAAGCTCTGTTTGAAGCTCATCTTTTAAGATGAGTGAGTCAATATCTCTTGATGAAACTCCTAAACTTTTAGATCCGCCAAAACATTTTACGACTATGTCATTTTCTGTTTTTTCAAAAGTAATCTCACCAGCACCTTGAATTATAAAATCTAAAAAGAGCCTATTTGCAACTCTTTTATGGCTAAATTTTTTAGGAAATATGACAAATTTTGATGAGGTGAGTATATATTTTGCTCCACTCATCAACTCTTGTACAAGCTCTTGTTTTATCTGTTCATTGGTTTTACCGTTGATTAGATCGCACTTTAGCTCTTCATGTAAAAGAGTAAACCTTTTGCCATTTAACTTTACAAACCCAAACTCATTTGGCTTTACACTGGGATTGTAAAACTTTTTAAAAAACTCAATATGATCAAAAGAGTTGGAAAATATAATCAAACTTCTATTTGTTCTAGCAAATTTTGCAAAATCACAAACCATTTAAACCTCACAATAGTATAAAACATGCACTTGAAATTAGTGTTGGAAAAAGTCCGCCTAAAAATAGGTATCTAGGATCTATTGAGCTATTTTCAAAGTGCGATTTTAGTATAGCTGCACCTGCTGGATTTGGTGCATTTGCTATAATGGTTAAACCCCCACCAGTTACCGCTCCCGCGACAAGATAGTACTTAAACTCATCGCTTAAGCCCTCAACCAAAGAGCCAAGATATGTTATGGCGGCATTATCTGTAAAAGCTCCAAGTGTTATGGCACCAACAAAAGCTTCGGCATTACTCATATTTGAAATGATATCTTTTAACCACCATTCTTGCTGACCACCAAGAATAACAAGTCCGCCTAGAAAAAATGCCACCAAAAGACCTTCTCTAAGCATAAGCCTATCTTGATATCTTTGGTAGGCATATGTTACACCTAAAAATAGCAAAAATATGCTCATAAAAAAAGCTGGATAGTGGCTAAAATAGACAACTAAAGCCAAAAATAAAAAGTGAGTAAAAACTATGCTAAGAGGTATTTTCTCTCTCTCGCTAAAAGTTGATCTTATGCTGATGGTGGAGAGCTCTTTGTAGAATATTATCATAATTAAAAAGGTGTTTATAAGTATGGTGGCGATGGCTTTGTAACCAAATGTTATGAACATAAAATAGTTACTCCATTCCCAAGTTTTAGCAACCATAAGTATTGGTGGGGCGGCAAAATTGCTTAGTGTTCCACCGACTGATATATTTATAAAAAGTGTTCCTAGGGTTATATATTTTAGCTTGTTTGATATGCCTTGAGAAAAAAGTTTGTCGCTTAGTATTAAAGCCGCTAGTGTCATAGCCGCTGGTTCTGTTATGAGTGAACCTAAAAGCGGTACGATGCTCATAACTACAAAGTAAAACCCCAAAGCTCCTTTGTTAGGGAGAAGATTTGAGATTTTTTTAACAAAAAGCATAACAGTATGTAAGATGGGTCTTGTTCCTGCTATAACCATTATGACAAAAACAAATATAGGTTCAACATAGTTTCTGGTGTTTACATACTCCAAAGTTGAGTTTTCGCCTTGTAAAATAAACATAAAAACAATAAGAATCATCGCCCATATGCCAAAAACAACTTCAATCTCTCCTAAAAGATGAAAAAGCCCTGAATGTCGGTCGCTTCTATGTGCTAAATGTTCAAAATATTTAACGGAAAATATGTGGATTATGGCAAGTGCAAAGATTACAACTGCTATGATTTGCAGTGCTGTAGGTGTCATAAACATCCTTGTGTTAGAGTGTGCAAATATTTTAGTATAAGTTAGTTAATAAGCAAGAGTTAAAAAAGTGGCGTAGGTAGCTTTATGCAAGAGAGTCTTGCATAAATGTCTTTAGTTCATATCAGCAGCTTGGATCTCCTCATAAGCTTTCATAAGTTGTTTTCCAACTTGCCCATCATAAGCATCCCAAGAGCGGTAATCTTTCAACCTTTTATCTAGCTCTGGTTTTATCTCATAAGCTTCCATATCTTTACTGTATGCTTCTTGTGCGGTGTCACGAACTATTTTTAAGTAGTTTAAAAATGGATCAATAACTTCAGCAGTAGTTTTTCCAGCTGGTCCATGCCCTGGTACTATAAGTTTGTATGTTCCATAGCCATCTTTATGATTTTTGATAGCCTCTAGTAGTTTAATGTTAGCAAGTAAGCTAGATGATTCATCAAATTGTCCAAATCTTTGGTGAATGATATTGTCGCCTGTAAAAAGTGTGCCTGAGTTTAGATGCTCTATGAGCACATCCGTATCAGTATGAGCTATTTTTGGATGGTGGATCTTAAATTTTTGTCCATCAACATCTATGGTTTGTCCATCTTCTAGGGCTATGATAGGAAATGCAAAGGGTTTTGTCCCTTTTAAGTTTTTACTTAAACCCTCTAGTATGTTATACCAAAGATCAGCAGCACCAGCTTTAGCTTCACTTATCATATGAGAGTGAGCGTAGATTTTAACATTTGGGTATTTTTCCACTATAGTTTTGTTTGCAAACCAGTGATCCCCATGTTTGTGAGTGTTAAAGATCGCAATAATTGGTTTTTTACTAACAGTTTCGATCTCAGCTAAAATCTTTTTACCAACATTGTAGTTCCCGCCTGGATCAACTACAATTAGTCCATTTTTTGACTCTATCAATGTAGGATTATTCATAAAACCTTCATTCTCTACGCTAGGCTCCATAACAGGTCCTTGCATTACATATACACCACTAGCCATCTCTTTAAATTTAAAATCACCTAGTTTACCAAGTGTAAAAGCACTAAGTGACAATGATGAAGCAAGAAGCACAGAGGCTACGATTGCGAGTTTTTTCATTTTCTAATCCTTTATTGTGAATTAAAATATTCTACTGAAAAAAAACTTTAGTGATAATAAAATTACATTTTAAAGGCAAGTGAAGGTGTAAATATGTGGAGATTATCCCCAAAAGGGGATGAGAAAATTACGCTTTTCCTGATAACATTCCATAGATTGTCATAGGTTTTAGAGCATAAACTTTTAGTAACCACCAAATCCATCTCTCTTGTGTTGGATCGAGTGGGAATGATGGAACCGGCTCTTTTGTCCAGTTAAACTCTGCTAACATAACTGTTCCAATGCTTGTAATAAGTGGACAAACTGTATATCCATCATACTCTTGAGTTAGAGGTTTACCATTTGCAGCTGAGATGAGGTTATCAACTAAAACTTTGTACTGTTTTCTAGCTGAACCACCAGTTTTACCCATAACAAAACCTGCATTATCACCTAGTACCCATACATTTTTAAAAGTATCGTGCTGTAGTGTTTTTTGCTCAACTGTTACCCAGTTGCCATTTCCTAGTTTTGATGAAGCTACCGCCGTTGGAGCTTTCATTGGAGGAGTTACATGCATAAAGTCATACTTTACTTCAACTCTCTCGCTGATTTTTTTAGTTACTTCTTCTTCTATCTCTTCATCATAAACTTTTTCCATACGCCATTTATCAAATACTGCAACTTTGTTTGCCGCATCAACTTCTATTAGGTTATGAGCGAAGTTATATTTAAATCCTCTTGCTTCAAACTGTTTAACGATTGGAGTATTGTAAGCTGGGATACCAAATAGTGCACCACCATCTGTATAGTAAGTTAGCTCAACTTTATCAGCAACACCTGCCTCTTTTAGTCTTGAGTAAGTTAAATACATAACTTTAAGCGGAGCACCACCGCATTTGATTGGAGTATTTGGCATAGTGTAAACTGCTTTAATTTTTTCGCTTCCAGTGTGAGCTTTAGCTTTTGCTACTAACTCTTGGATACCTTTCCACATCGCAGCTGCACCATCTTGGAAGTAAACTGAGTGAAGGCCATTTTGTGTGATTGTTCTTTTAACATCAGCATTATCTTTACCACTTGATGTTATGAAACCCTCAATACCTTTGATTTGAGCAAAGTTAAGACTAGCACCCATGGCAACTACTAAATGATCATATGATACATCGCTTCCATCTTCTAGAGTTAATTTGTTGTTATCAGGATCAAAAGATGTGATATGTTTTGCTATGAGTTTTACACCTTTTGGTAAGAAATCATCTCTTTTGTAAGTGATGTCATTTAGTGTCCAAACACCACCAGCTACAAGGGTTTGCCCTGGTTGATACGATACAGATATAGGATCTGGTTCAATAACTGTAATATCAGCATTGCTTATCATATTGTTTAATCTAGCAGCCGTAGCCATCCCAGCTAAACCACCACCAGCTATAACGATTTTACCCTTAACCTCACTTGAAGCACTAACTTCAGTTGTGGCAACTGAAGCACTAGCGATCAATCCAGCTGCTAAAGGAGACATTGTGATATATTTTAGTGCGTCACGACGGCTCATTATCTCTGGATGCTTATCTACTTCTTTTAGAATCTCTTCTAAGATTTTGTTATCTTTCATATGTAATACCCTCTTTTTTTGATAAAGTAGTCAATTGTACACATTAAAAACTTAAGGTTATTTGAAAATATAGCAAAATGTGATATTTCTAAATTGTTATTATTTAATAATATTTGAATTATATATTTTGTTTATAATAAGTTGAGTTGAGTGCTTTTGATTGAACTCATTTTTGGTAATTCTATAACTACAACTTATAGTTCTATCTTCTGGAATATCGATGTTTTGCTTGAAAGCTAAAAGTTCTAACTCAGCTTCATAGCTATTTTGTTTAAGTGTTATTTTGGAGTGATTTTTCTCTTTACCAAATAGTTCTACTTTAGATATAGTTGCATTTTGGATGAGAAATTGTGGTCTATTGTTAGCTTCGCCATAAGGCTCAAAGCACTCAAGTATCTCTAAAAGCTCAAAATCTATCTCGTGTGATGGAAGTATGCCAACCACATCTACTTGTGACACAAAATCATCTTTATCTAAAAATGAGGCTAAATAGTTTATGTTTTTTCTAAAAAGCTCCACATCTTCCACCTTTAAACTAAGTCCAGCGGCCGCTTTATGTCCGCCAAATTTTAAAAGTAGTTTTGCATTTTGTTCAAGCAGTTTATGAATATCTACATTTGCTAAGCTCCTAGCACTCCCTTTAGCTTCATCTTTATTTATGCTTAGCACAATTGCTGGTTTTAAGAAGTGATCAACTAGTTTTGAAGCAACAATGCCAATGATGCCCTCATGCCAACCCTCTTTTGCAACTACTAAAATATCATCACTATTATCAGCTAACTCTATAGCTTCTTTTGTTATGAGGGCCTCTTCGCTTTTTCTAGCGTCGTTTAAGTTACCTAAATACTCAAAAAGCTCCCTTGCTCTAGTTATGCTTTTTGTTGTAAAAAACTCTAAAGCTATGGAGGCATCTTCCATTCTTCCTGCTGAGTTTATGCGAGGTGCTATCATAAATGCAATATCTTCAGATGTTATGGTTTTTTTGTTTAAAAAATCTCTTATTATTGTCGCAAAAGGTGTGTTTGATCTTTGAATGTAGCTTAGCCCCGCTTTTACTATGGCTCTATTTATATCAATAAGTGGCATAATGTCGGCTATGATAGCGATAGCTAAGAGGTCTAAGAACTGCGACATATCAATATCTAAGCTCATCTCTTTTTTGAGTTGTGCTAAAAATAGCCAAGCAACTTCAGCTCCACAAATCTCACTGAGCGGATAGCTACAATCTTCTTGTTTTGGGTTTATAATGGCATAAGCATCAGGCAAGGTAGCAGGTGGTGTGTGATGATCTGTAATGATAAGGTCTATGTCTCTAGTTTTACAAATAGCGGCTGCTTCATTTGCACTTATACCATTATCTACTGTTATGATTAGATCTGCTTGAACCCTATTTAATATGTAAGCATTAATGCCATACCCATCGCCAAACCTATTTGGTATGATAACCTCAAGTGGGCAGTCTATACACTTAAAAAAGTTAGCAACTATGGCACTTGAGGTTACACCATCAACATCATAGTCACCTATGAGAGTGATTTTTTTGCCATCTTTTATAGCACTAGCTACTTTTTTTGCAGCTTTTGTTGCATCTTTTAAAAGGTGTGGTGGTGGGATTTGGGAGAGTTTTTTCTCCTCTTGATGGCGATTTTGTAAAAGGGTTTTTAAACCCTCTTTATCTATGCGTTTTACATTTGCAAACAAAGAGCTACTCCTCTTGCGTCTGCTCTAGAGTCGCTTTTACAAAAGCTAAAATGGAAGGATTCGGACTTTGTAGTCTTGATGTAAACTCTGGGTGAAATTGAACAGCTAAAAACCATGGATGATCTTTGATCTCCACCGCTTCTATTAGCCCATTTGACTCACCAGTTACTATAAGCCCAGCTTTTTTAAACTCCTCTCTATATGATGGGTTTGCTTCATATCGGTGGCGATGTCTTTCATATATGGTTTTGGCCCCACTATAAGCCTCTCTTAGCAGTGAGCCGCTTAGTGTGTCACATGGGTATTCACCAAGTCTTAGAGTTCCGCCCATTGGGGATTTGTGAGTACGAAGTTGTGTTGTTCCACTTTGATCTATGAAGTTGTCTATTAGGTAGATAATCGGGTTTTTACAGTTCTCATCAAACTCCATAGAGTTAGCATCTTCTAGTTTTAAAATATTTCTAGCAAACTCAACAAGGCTTAGTTGCATACCAAGGCAGATGCCTAAAAATGGGATCTTGTTTTCTCTTGCATATTTTATAGCTTCTATTTTGCCCTCAACCCCACGGTTTCCAAATCCACCAGCCACAAGCACACTATCACAATCTCCAAGAAGCGAAGCGGCACCTTTTGCTTCTATCTCCTCACTATCGATCCAATTTATCTCAACTCTAGTATCAAGATGTGCTCCTGCATGGATGAGTGATTCGGTTAGTGATTTGTATGACTCTTTTAGCTCAAGATATTTTCCAACAAAACCCAAAACTATGCGGTTTTGAGGTTGGACTATCTTTTTGACAAGTGAATCCCAAACTTGCATATCTGGGTTTAGCTCACCAAGTTCTAAATCTTTTGCTATTGGTTTTAAAATATTTTGTCTTAAAAATGACATAGGAACATCATAAATACTAGCGGCATCAAGAGCTTCAACAACACTATCGGCATTGACATCGCAGCTCATCGCTAGTTTTTTCTTAAATGTTTTTGGAAGTGGATTTTCACTTCTAGCTATGATCATTTGTGGTGTTATACCGATGCGACGAAGCTCTTGAACTGAGTGTTGTGTTGGTTTGCTCTTTAGCTCTCCAGCAGCCTTTATGTAAGGTATGAGAGTTACATGGATGAAAAAAGTTCCACTAACCTCATCATCATGTTTCATCTGTCTAATAGCCTCCATAAATGGAAGTCCCTCAATGTCCCCAACTGTCCCACCTAGCTCAACTATAAGTACATCATGTCCCTCACCAGCATCTTTTATGCGACCAACAATCTCATCTACAATGTGTGGTATAACTTGTATGGTTTGTCCAAGGTAGCCACCAGCTCTCTCTTTTTCTATAACAGTTGAATATACTTGCCCAGTTGTGAAGTTGCTTGATTTTAAGTAAGAGGTATCTAAAAATCTCTCATAGTTTCCAATGTCTAAATCTGTCTCAGCTCCATCTTTTGTAACAAAAACCTCACCGTGCTCTAGCGGACTCATAGTCCCTGGATCAACATTTATATACGGATCAATCTTTAGCATACCAACTTTTATGCCAGAGTGTTTTAGTAGTGTACCTATACTAGCAGCGGTGATTCCTTTGCCAAGAGAGCTTAAAACCCCACCTGTTACAAAAATATATTTAGTCATAAAGAGCCTTCAAAAATTAGGTTAAATAATTAGTGAAATTGTAGTGTAGAACTACTTAAAGCATAAGAAAATTTTGATAAAATATCGCATGGATTTTACACTTTTATTTATCGTCGTTACTCTTGGGATCTCTACTGTTTTGAACCTATTTCTAAAGCGATTTGGCATATCGCAAATCATAGGCTATATATTAACAGGTGCCATCATCTATCATCTATTTGATGCAACTCATATGATAAACTCAGACATGCTTGAGCATATTGGTGAATTTGGGATCGTCTTTTTGATGTTTACTATAGGGCTTGAGATATCGCTTAGTAAGATGAGTAGTATGAAAACTATCATCTTTACAAATGGTTTTTTACAAGTTGCCATAACAACAGCCATATTTTTTATAATAGATTACTACATTTTCGATGTTGAAATGGTAACTGCTATTATCATATCTTTGGCATTTTCTCTCTCATCAACCGCAGTTGTTTTGAGTTACCTTAAAAGCTCAAAAGAGATCTATAACCCATATGGACAAAAAGCTACGGGCATACTGATATTTCAAGATATCGCCGTTATTCCTATACTTATCTTTTTAGGGTTTATGACAACTAATTCAGATCAAAGTATCGGTGAAGTTTTACTAAATACCATCATTAGTGCCATCATTGTTATATCGCTACTTTTTTTAGTTGGAAAAAAGGTTATGACGTGGTTGCTTCATTTCTCAGCTAGAAGTGAAATAGATGAGCTTTTTATGGGTTCTGTGCTTTTCATAGTTATAAGTGCTTCACTTTTAGCTTCATTTATGGGTTTTACATACTCTCTTGGGGCTTTTGTGGCTGGTATGATTATAGCTGAAACGAAGTATCACCGTAAAGTCGAAACCGATATTGCACCATTTAAAGATCTGCTTCTTGGAACTTTTTTTATAGTTGTTGGTATGAAGATTGATGTTGGTTACTTTTTGGATCATATTTGGGGCATAATAGATATATTTGCCGCAGTATTTTTCATAAAAACATTTGTTGTTTACATAGTTTTAAGACTCACATCTTCGCATGTTTTATCGCTAAAATCTTCTCTTGCTCTCTCGCAAGTTGGAGAGTTTAGTTTCGTGATATTTGCCATTGCTAGTAGTTCTGGACTGCTCAATAATGAATTAGAGTTACTACTTGTTTTAGTGGTCATATTTTCTATGATCATCACACCGTTTTTCATTTCTCGTATAAATGGTTTTGTGAGTTTTATTAGTTCGCACAGGTATCTTGAACCAAAAAGCGGGGTTTTTGAGCAGAGAAAAGATCATGTGATCATTTGCGGATATGGTACCATCGGTAGAAATGTTGCCAAAAATCTTGATTTCTTAGGAGCTAATTATGTCATTATTGATAACAATCCAAAGTATATTCAAGAGGCATTAAATGATAAAAAAGAGGCATATTTAGGCGATATGTCAAAAGCTTCGCTTCAAGAAGCACTTCATACCGAGCACTCGGCTGCGGTTATAGTAACACTTGATAATATCAACAAAAAAAGAGCCATTTGTGAGGCGGTGCTAAAGCATGAAAAAACCATAAATCTTGTGGTAAAAGTATCATCAAAAGAGGATAAAGAGGCTCTTGAAGATCTTGCTATAACCGCTTTAGTTGATGATAGAGCTGAGGTTGCAAGGCTTTTAGTTGAGCGAATGATAACTTGCAATATAGGTGCAAAATGAGTAGAGTTTTTATAAGCGATCTTGATCATACACTGCTAAAGAGCGATCTTAGCATCAGTGAATTTACTAAAGATATTTGGAATGGTGTAGCAAAAGACTCCATTATGAGCATAGCAACTGCTAGAACATACAAAAAAGCTATGCAATTTGTATCAAAATTAGAGATAAATAGTGCGATGGTGCTCTTAGATGGCTCACTCATCGCTACAAAAGATGGCAAGATTATCCAAACTAGGTTTATAGAAAAAAGCTTAGCAGATGAGATTATTGCTATTGGATCTAAACATAACATCTACCCATTTTTGCTCTCGCTTGAAGATAAAAAGAGCTTAAGAGAGATATTTTCCTACTCAAGCACTCTAAATTATCATCAAAAAGAGGTTTTGAAAAACTACAAAAATGATGATCATCACAACAAACAGACAGACCTTAGAGCACTTGCGGATAATTTTAAGATTGTCTATTTTGGTGAAAAAGACTCCATTGAACCACTCTATCTTGAGTTAGTTGCCATATTTGGCGATGAACTTAAGTTCATATTTGCCCCTGAAGCTTATGTTGGGTGCTACTTTTTAACCATTCTTCATAAAGATGCCACAAAAGCAAAAGGGATTTTAAGCCTACAAGATGAGGCACATTTTGAGCTAGAAAATCTTAGTGTTTTTGGCGATAACTTAAATGATTTGGAGATGTTTGAGTTAGCAAATACTTCCATTGCAGTTGCAAATGCACATGAGATGTTAAAACAAAAAGCAGATATTATCTTGCCTCACACAAACGATGAAGATGGGGTTGCTAGGTATTTGAGCGATGAAAAGTAGCAACTTCTCTATATTTATAGTTGGAGTTTTATTTTTTATATTTGGTTTTATAACTTGGCTAAATGGCTCTTTGGTGCCTTACTTAAGAGAGATTTGTGATTTAGATAATTTTAGTGCCTTGCTTGTCACATTCTCTTTTTACATCGCCTATACAATTATGGCTTTGCCATCATCATTCGTACTAGATAAGATAGGCTTTAGAAGTGGCATTTCGCTTGGACTAATCATTATGAGTTTTGGAGCGATGATGTTCATCCCCGCTGCTTATAGTGCCTCTTACATCGTTTTTTTAATCGCTCTTTTTATACTAGCAACAGGGCTAACCTTGCTTCAAAGTGCTTCAAATCCATACATAGTTTATTTGGGTGAGATCCAAAGTGCAGCCAAACGAATAGCCATTATGGGCATCATAAATAAAACCGCAGGAGTGATAGCTCCTATACTTTTTTCGGTTTTGGTTTTTGTTGATGATAGTGGTGGTGAGCAGTTAGCTTCAAAACTAGTGATGCCATATATATTTATCTCATTAACACTGCTTTTGCTAACTAGGCTCGTGAAGTTTTTACCAGATATAAAATTGCTACAAAATGAGCTAAATGATAATGTTTCAATATTTTCCTTTGCAAAAGTTGTGCTTGGTGCGGTTGCACTCTTTTTTTATGTAGGCATTGAGGTGATAGCTGGTGATACCATCGGGCTTTATGCTCAAAATTTAGGAGTTAGTAACCCTAGTGTTTTTACATCTTATACTATGTTTTTTATGGTTGTGGGTTATGTTTTTGGAGTCTTTTTCATACCTAAATATATCTCAACCAAAAATGCTCTAGCTATAAGTGCCATAAGTGGCATAGTTTTTATAGTTGCAATTATCTTTTTAGATGAGAGCAAAACATTTTTTAACATTCCACTTCCACTCTTTTTTGTCGCACTTTTAGGACTTAGCAACGCTATGGTCTGGCCAAGTATTTGGCCACTAGCACTAGATGGAGTGGGAGCTTATAGTTCAAGAGCTAGTGCTTTGCTCATAATGGCAATAGCTGGTGGGGCGATTTTACCGCTTGTTTTTGGAAAAATCTCAGAGAGTTTTAGTATGCAACAAGCTTATGCCATCGGGATTATTTGCTACATTTTTATACTTTTGTATGCACTTAAATGGCATAAAAAGATGAGCTGGTAGTGGTTAGTTTTAAAAAAGATGCTCTTTTTGGTGAGTATGTTGAGGTTAGCACCTCTTGTGCAACAGCGAAAATAGCACTTTTGGGAGCCACGCTTTTTAGTTACAAAAAAAAGAGTGAACTTTTTTGGTTAAGCTCATCAAAAGATTTTACTAAAGAGATTGTCGGTGGAGTGAGTATTTGTTGGCCATATTTTGGGCGGAGAGAAAACGAACCCATACATGGTTTTGCAAGAGGGTGTAAATGGAAGATATTTAACATCAGCGAAGATGAAAAACAAAGCCAAATAACTCTAAGTTTAGACGCCACTTGGAGATATAAATATAGACTTCACTACACCATAACCATCGGTGAAAAACTTACACTTGAGCTTAGCACAACAAATGAAGACTGCAAAGATTTTAACATCTCTTGTGCATTTCATAGCTATTTGAGTGTTTCGCACATTAAAAATATATCGCTTTTTGGGTTGGAATCTAAAAATTACTTAGATGCTACAAATGGTGAGAAAAAAACCCAAAATGGGGAGTTTTTCATAGATGGCGAGTGCGATAGAGTTTATGAGGGTATTTTTGATGAATTAAGCTTGGTTGATGGCAAGAAAAAAGTTGGCATTTATAGTAATAGCAGCTCTCAAGTTGTCATTTGGAATCCATATGAAACCAAAGAACCACTTGCTTTAGATGATGATTTTACCAAGATGATCTGCATTGAAAATGTTGATGGTTTTGGACTGGATATAAACTTAAAACCAAAACAGACTCATACACTAAGAGCTCTATTTTCCCACCGCTAGTTCTACCGTATTCTAAAAGAGTTATGGCATCGGCTTTAGTATAGGCATTACCCTCTATTTTTGCACTGGTATATACAAAACCAAAATTTTCAACTAAGTTTTTATTCTGTAAAAATTCTTTTAGTGTTAATTTACTATTAAGTTGTTACAACAATTCTAATTCTTGATTTGAAAAAATATCTATATTATTTAAAAAGTCTGGATTATATAATATCATTTTTTATCCACTCCCATTTGCCAAAACCGCTAGATGTGTTTATATGTCCGCCATCTTCTATGATCTTTATGTCTATGTTTAGCTCTTTTGCTATCTCTTTAGCTTCAAGAAGGCTTATGTATGGGTCGTTATTTGAAGTTATGAGCAAAGAGCATTTGGCTAAAAGATCTTTTGGTAGGGTGCTTGGGTAAAATGAGCTAAGCTCTAAAATGTCACAACTAAGACTTGGCGGGGCGACTAGATAGAGTTTTTCTAGCTCAATATCTAAAGCATCTTGACAAAGATGAAACCAAAGAATATTTGCGATGGAGTGACAAAGAACTATGGTTGGTTTAAACTCCAAAAGCTCTGTTTTTAGCTCATTTAACCATACATCTTTTTGCGGGTTATCTATGTCGCTAAACTTTAAAAAACTAACACATCCATAATCTTTAGCTATCTCACTGGCTAAATAGCTCTGCCAATGAGGGTAATCGCTTCCGCCCCAGCCATGGAGGATCAAAACTCTTTGTCTCATTTTTTTAGCACATTTTGGATGCGTTTTATGCTCTCATCTTTTCCGATTATGGACATAATAACATCAAGTGCAGGTCCACTCATCTTGCCAAGAAGTGCCACTCTAAGTGGTTGTGCGATCTTTCCAAAACCTATGGAGTGCTCATCCACAACCTCTTGCATTATGTTGTGAAACTCCGTGGCACTGCTTAAGTCTTTATGCTCCATAAGCTTTGCCATAAATGCCTCTAAGATCTCTTTTGAGGAGCTATTTATGTTTTTAGAAAATGCTTTTTCATCATACTCATTTGGAGTTTGAACTATCTCATTTATGAGTTCGCCTAGCTCTTTTATGGTTTTTGCTCTATCTTTTAAAGAGTTTAGAAGTTGCTCTTTTTTGCTACCTAAAACCACTCCAAATTCGCCTAAAAGTGCTTCTAGTTTCTCATTTGGGCTATGTTTTATGTAGTGAGAGTTTAGCCAATCTAGTTTTTGAGTGTTGTAGATGGATGCTGAGCGGTTTATATCTTTTGGGTTAAAGAGTTTTATCATATCATCTAAGCTAAATATCTCATCATCCCCATGACTCCACCCAAGTCTAACTAGAAAATTTAGAAGTGCTTGTGGCAAATAGCCCATCTCTTTATAAGCCATAACATCAGTTGCACCATCTCTTTTTGAGAGCTTTTTACCCTCTTCATTGTGTATCATAGGAACATGGTAAAATTTTGGTATGTTAAAGCCAAGTGCTTCATATATAACTATCTGTTTTGGTGTGTTAGAGAGATGATCATCACCTCTTATGACATCACTAATCCCCATAAGAGCATCATCAATGGCTACTACAAAGTTATATGTTGGGCTTCCATCAGCTCTTGCTATAACAAAATCATCAAGTATATCCTCAGCCCTAAAAACAACATCACCTTTTATGCCATCTTTTACCACTATTTGTCCCTCTAGCGGAGCTTTTATGCGAATAACAGGTTCAACTCCCGCTGGTGCTTCACCACAAAAATCACGGTATCTATTGTCATATTTTGCTCTTTGTTTTGAGGCGATTTGTGACTCTCTTAGTTGCTCTAGCTCCTCTTTGCCCATATAACATTTATAAGCTTTGTTGGCATCTAGTAGCTCTTTTATGTACTTCGCATAAATATCATCTCTTTGAGATTGGTAGATGATCTCTCCATCGTGCTCAAGTCCTAGCCACTCAAAAGCTTTTACTATCGCCTCTGCGGCTTCTTTGGAGTTTCTAGCTTTGTCTGTATCTTCTATGCGAAGAAAAAATTTT
>JACDJC010001605.1_pt1 | contig 19716 bp, 16 predicted proteins | sample 7454191 | NCBI WGS metagenome assembly JACDJC01 (sample SAMN14253291, study PRJNA609438) | sludge metagenome | isolation source: sludge after 25d culture with pyrite and EDTA | collected 2018-12-20 | reverse complement strand
GCGCGCTCACGCTGCAGCACCAGGTCACGCACCGATCCGTCGACGTCGCCGGCGCTGAACGCCCACGTCTCACGCGACGCGCCGCCGCTCAACCTGACGAGGTCGCCCACGATGACGGGTCTGCCCGTCCGGTCGGCGAGCGCTCGCTCCAGGTCGCGTGCCAGCTGCTCGGTCCGGTTCGTTGCGGACCCGCTCGCTCCTGCGCCGTCGACCCCTGACCCACCCGGACCTGCCACGTCAGCCATCCCGGTCCGACTCGTCGCGGATGTCGCCCACGATCGCCTCCAGCACGTCCTCCAGGGTGACCAACCCCGCCACGCGATCGGCGCCGCGATCGTCGCGCTCCGACACGACCGCCACATGACGTCGAGCCCGACGCATGCGCGGCAACAGCTCGCTGAGCCGCTCGTCGGGCCGCACCCGCAGCGCGACGCGCACCAGGCCAGGAGGCAGCAGGCCGTGACGTCGCTCGTCAGGGATCCGCAGCAGGTCCTTGGCGTGCAGGAAGCCGACCACGTCGTCGTCCGACGTGCCCACGACCAGCACCCTGGAGTGGCCGGACCGGTGAACCAGCTCCTCGGCCTCGACGACCGTGGCCGTGGTCGGCACGGTGACGAGCTGCGCGGCGGGGGCCATCACCTCCGACACGCGACGGTCGAGGAACCCGAGCGCGCCGGCGAGCAGCACGTGCTCGGTGGCCTCGAGCTCCCCCGACGCCACCGACTCCTGCATCATCACGGCGAGCTCGCTCGGGGTGTGAGCCTGGCCGAGCTCGTCGGCCGGCTCGACGCGCAGCAACCGGGTTCCCCACCGGGACAGGACGTCGAGCACCTTGACGACAGGCCAGACGAGGAACGTGATCGCACCCTGGAGCGGTGCCAGGAGCGTCGCCGAGCGCTCGGGCGCAGTCAGCGCGACCGACTTGGGCACCATCTCCCCGAGCACCATGTGGAAGAAGGCGACGATCGTCAACGCCACGATCACGCCCAGCACCGTCCCGGTCGCGTGCGGCAGCGGGCTGTGCTCGAACCAGCCTTCGATCACCGACCCGATCGCCGGTTCGATCAGCCAGCCGAGCAGCAGGGACATGACCGTGATGCCGAGCTGGCACGTCGCCAGCTGGAGGTTGAGCGAGCGCATCTGCCGCAGTGCCGCCGATGCGCCGAAGCGGCCCTCGTCGACCCAGTGCTCGATCCGTTGACGCCGGGCCGCGAGGAGCGCGAACTCGACCGCGACGAAGAAGGCGTTGCCGGCGATCAGTGCGATCGCGAGGCACAGCAGCACGTACCAGCTCACCGACGTTCACCCGCCGATCCGCGCTCGCCCGAGCGATCTCCGTTCCCGCCCGGTCCCTCCGGGGCTTCCAGCTCGCTCTCGGGCAGCCAGCCCGGCGGCGGAGCGACGAGACGGACGACGGCGACCCGACGGCCGTCCATCTCCGAGACCTCGACCGACCACCCGTGCTGGGTGAAGCCGTCGCCGACATCAGGGATCGAGCCCAGCCGATCGAGCACGAAGCCGGCAAGCGTCTCGTACGGCCCCTCGGGCACCGTGAAGCCGCACGCCTCGACGACCTCGTCGGGATGCAGGCGACCCGACAGCAGGTGCGCGCCCTGCCAGCGCCGCACCAGGGGTTGGGACACGGCGAGGTCGTGCTCGTCGGAGATGTCGCCGACGATCTCCTCCACGAGGTCCTCGAGCGTGATGATGCCGGCTGTCGCGCCGTACTCGTCGAGCACCACGGCGAACTGGCCCGACTCGTCCTGCAGCTGGACGAGGAGATCGCCGAGCTCGCTCGACTCGGGCACCATCACGACCGGCCGCAGCAGCTCGCGCAGAGGTGCCCGACGACGCCGCTGCGACTCGATGCCGAGGACGTCCTTCACATGGACCACGCCGACGATCTGGTCGAGGTCGCCGTCGACGACGGGGAACCGGGAGAGGCCGGTGCTCTCCGACACGTCGAGCAGGTCGCCGCTGTCGCCGTCGATCGGAAGTGCCCGGACCTCGGGCCGAGGAGTCAGCGCATCGGCCGCCGTCTTCTGGCGGAACCGGAAGCTGCGATCCAGGAGATCGGCCGCCTGCACGACGAGCGTGCCGCCCTCCTGGGAGGTCTGCACCAGACGGTGCAACTCGTCGCGACTGCGGACCGTGGACAGCTCCTCGGCCGGCTCGACCCCCACCAGCCGGAGCAACCCGTCCGCCGCCGCGTTGCAGACCACGATCACCGGCCGGAAGACCGTGACGAAGAACCCAAAGGGGGCCGCCATCGCCAGCGCCGTCGGTAGCGGTCTGGCCACGGCGACGCCCTTGGGGATGAGCTCGCCGACCACCATCTGCACGACGGTCGTGAACAGCAGCGCCGTCACCACCGACGCCGTCACCGCCGCGGCCGGGTCGAGCGGCCCGAACAGCGGCTCGAACACCGGCGCCACCACCGGCTCGGACAGCACGCCGAGTCCGAGGCTGCACAGCGTGATGCCGAGCTGCGCGCCCGACAGGGAGAAGGACAACCGGTGAAGGATCGACTCGACCAGTCGAGCCGACCTGGAGCCTCGCCCCACCTCCACCGCGACCTGACTGCGGTCGACCGCGACGAGAGCGAACTCGGCGGCCACGAACAGCCCGTTCGCCAGGATCAGCACGAGCACTGCGAGCAGCCCGACAGCGGTGCTCATGGATCGGTCCCCGGCCGAGGGGCAGCGCGAGTCACCAAGTGCGGCGGGCCACGACGGCGGTCACGCAGCGCACACTACCGGCGCCCCCGTGCGCGGATGCGAGGAGCACAGGCCGGCGCTGCACCGGACCGGCGCGCTCCTACAGTTCGTGGCGTGCAGGACCACGACCGGAACGACACCTCGCACGGCGCCGCCGCCGGAGCTTCCGGCAGAGCCCCGCGCCTGGCTGCTGGCGCCCGGGCAGCGGTGCGAGTCGCCCGGGTGGCGGCCAACGCCGTGGGCGAGGTCGACCTGACGTTGGCCCAGTACCGCGTGATGGTGTTCGTCGACGGAGTCGACCGCACGGCGAGCGAGGTCGCACGCCTCCTCGGCGTCAGCCCATCCACGTTGACATCGGTCGTCGACGGGCTCTGCCGACGGGACCTCGTGTCGCGCCGATCAGATCCGAGCGACGGTCGACGCGTGGTGCTGTCCATCACGGAGCTGGGACGTCAACGGGTGATCGCGGCGGACGAGGTCGTCGCCGAACGCCTGTCGAGCCTGCTGTCACGACTGGGCGATGGGCGCACCGACGCCGCGCTCGACGGGCTCGACCTGCTGAACGAGGCGATGGACAGGTACCTCGACGAGCACTTCAGCGACCCGACATGACGCCGGCTGGGACGGGAGCACCCCTCGACCGACCGATCGCCGCCGCCAACCGGTGCGCGCTGGTCATGGACGGAGTAGGGCTGACGCGCGCCGGCCGGGACCTCCTCGACGGCATCGACTGGCAGGTCCGGGACGACGAGGACTGGGTCGTCCTCGGCCTGAACGGCAGCGGCAAGACCACGCTCGTCCGCGTCGCCGCGCTCTACGAGCACCCCAGCCGAGGCACGGTGCAGGTCCTCGGCCAGATGCTCGGCCGCACCGACGTGAGGTCGTTGCGGGAACGGGTAGCGCTCGTCGGCTCGGCGATGAGCGACCTGATGCGCCCTCAGCTCAGTGCGACCGACGTGGTCATGTGCGGGCGATACGCCGCGCTCGAGCCGTGGTGGCACCACTACACCGACGACGACCGCGCTCGTGCGGTGGAGCTGCTGACGGAACAGGGGGTCGGCCACGTGGCAGACCACCCGTTCTCCACGCTGAGCTCCGGTGAACGTCAGCGGACGATGCTCGCCCGGGCGCTCGTGAACCGCCCCGGGATCGTGCTCCTCGACGAGCCGACCGCCGGCCTGGACCTTCGGGGCCGAGAGGAGCTGGTCGACCGCCTCGACGCGCTGGGCGATGACCCGGACGCCGCTCCGATGGTGCTCGTCACCCACCACGTCGAGGAGATCCCACCGTCGTTCACCCACGTGCTGGCGATCCGAGAGGGGCGTGTGATCGATGCGGGCCCGATCGACGAGGTGCTCACCGGCGCGCTGCTCAGCGCGACGTTCTCCATCTCGCTGACGCTCGAGCGGTCGGGCGGCCGGTTCTTCGCCCGCCGATCCACCCCCTGACCCGTTCTGTTCTATGGAATCGACCGAAAACAGTCGATTCCATAGAACAGAACGGGTTTTTAGCGGCGCTCGAGGAACAGGATCGTGCGAGGGCCCAGCTGCACCGTTCCACCGGCCGGGTAGCGGGTCGACGGCGGCGACGACGGCGACGCTGTGTCGAGCACCAGCGCCCACGCCGGCGCCCACTGCTCGGAGGGCAGCACCTGCGCGGACGGCGAGTCGGAGGCGTTGATGCACACGAGGAGCGTGTCGTCGGCGATGACCTCGCCACGCGGGCCGGTCTCTGCCAGATCGCCGTTGAGCCACATCGCGACCTGCCGGGCGTCGGCCCCCCAGTCCTCCCCCGTCATCGGGGTGCCCGACGGACGGAACCAGGCCACGTCGGGGAGGTCGTCACCGGCTCGGGGCTGACCGGTCAGGAACCGGTGGCGCTGCAACGCGGGGTGGCTGCGCCGCAGTGCGATCAGTCGACGGCAGTACGCCAGGAACGACATGTCGGGTTCTGACCAGTCGACCCACGAGATCTCGTTGTCCTGTGCGTAGCCGTTGTTGTTGCCCTGCTGGGTGCGACCGATCTCGTCACCTGCGAGCAGCATCGGCACTCCCTGGGACAGCAGCAGCGTGGCCATCAGGTTGCGCCGCAGCCGATCTCGGTGTGCCTCGATGACCGGATCGTCGGTCGGGCCCTCCGCACCGCAGTTGGTGGAGCGGTTGTCGTCGGTCCCGTCGCGGTTGTCCTCGCCGTTGGCCCAGTTGTGCTTGTTGTCGTAGGACACCAGGTCGGCCAGCGTGAAGCCGTCGTGCGCGGTGACGAAGTTGATGCTGGCGTGAGGACGTCGGCCGTCGTCCTGGTAGAGGTCGGAGCTGCCGGTGATGCGGCTGGCGAACTCGCCGAGCACCCCGCGGTCCAGGCACCACAGGTCGCGCACGCAGTCGCGGTACTGACCGTTCCACTCCGACCACAAGGCCGGGAAGTTGCCGACCTGGTAGCCGCCCTCCCCCACGTCCCACGGCTCCGCGATCAGCTTCACCTGGCTGACGACCGGATCCTGCTGGATGAGGTCGAAGAAGCTCGACAGCCGGTCGACGTCGTGCAGCTCCCGGGCGAGGGTGGCGGCCAGGTCGAAGCGGAACCCGTCGACGTGCATGTCATCCACCCAGTAGCGCAAGCTGTCCATGATCAGCTGCAGCACGTTGGGGTGGCGCATGTTCAAGCTGTTGCCGGTGCCGGTGTAGTCGACGTAGACCGACGGGTCCGCCGCATCGAGCCGGTAGTAGCCAGGGTTGTCGAGCCCCTTGAAGCTCAGGACCGGTCCGCCGCCCCCACCCTCGGCGGTGTGGTTGTAGACGACGTCGAGGATCACCTCGATGCCCGCCTCGTGCAGGGTCTTGACCATGACCTTGAACTCCTGCACCTGCGCTCCCCGGCCGCCGACCCTGACGCCGTAGGCGTTGTGCGGAGCGAAGAACCCGATCGAGTTGTAGCCCCAGTAGTTGCGCAGGCCCATCTCGATGAGTCGCTGGTCGTTGACGAACTGGTGCACCGGCATCAGCTCGACGGCGGTGACCCCGAGCGACTGGAGGTGGTCGATGATCGGCGGAGCGCAGAGGCCCAGGTAGGTGCCGCGCAGCTCGGGTGGAACCTCCGGGTGCAGCTTGGTGAGGCCGCGGACGTGGGCTTCGTACAGCACGGTCCGGTGCCACGGCGTGTTCGGGCGACGGTCCTGACCCCAGTCGAACCACGGGTTCACCACGACCGAGCGCGGCACGTCGGGTGCCGAGTCGGGGCCTGAGTCGGGTGGCTCCGACGGCTTCACGGAGTCGGTCCAACGCACCGACCCGGTGATCGCCTTGGCGTACGGATCGAGCAGCAGCTTGGTCCGATCCTGGAGGTCACCAGGCCGGGAGCGGGGCCCGGTGACCCTGAATCCGTAGCGCACGCCGGGCCCGACGTCGGGGAGGTACCCGTGCCACACGGATCCGACGTGCTCTGGCAGCGGGACCTGGATCTCCGCGTCGTCCTCGTCGAACAGGCACAGCACCACGCCGCCGCGATCGCCGGGCACGCCGCCCTCGTTGGCGGCCGAGCCCGAGAAGACCGCGAAGTTTGTGCCGGCACCGTCCCAGTGGGCACCGAGCGGCGACGACCTGCCCGGCCAGACACGGACCTTGCCACCGGCCCAGATCACGCGGCCACCCACCGGTTCTGTTCCTCGGAACTGACCGTTTCTGGTCGATTCCGAGGAACAGAACCGGGATGGGGGATGCGCGGGATCACCGTGGGCCCCCGGCGACGCGTTCTACGTAGGTGACGAGACGGGGGCGGGAGCGCTCGATCTCCTCGGACAGCACCCGGTCGAGCAGGGGCACCCACAGGTTGCCGCCATAGTGGAGGACCATGCGCAGCTGCGGCCCAGCGGCACCACGGTCCCGCACGGCGGAGGCCCGGAGGTCCGCGCTGAGGACCCATGCGCTGTGGTCCTTGCCATCGAGCTCCTTGCGCTCGAAGCGCACGCTGGCGTCGCCGTTCGCGTCGGGGCCGTCGTACGCGGTGCGCACCATTCGCAAGCGCTTGGAGCGCCGGAACGGTCCGACCTGCCCGCGCAGGTCCACCGACCATGCGGCGTCCTCTCCGTCGACCGCGTCGACCGGTTCGGAACGGGAGACGATGTCCAGCCACTCGGGGTAGGTGCCCAGGTCGACGACGACGCCGTAGAGCGCGTCGATCGGCACATCGGCATCGAGGGAGGCGATCACGTCCACCGAGACAGTCTGCCCGCCCAGGCGACGTGATCCGGCCGCCCTGGACCGGGGCGCCGGTCGATGAGACGCCCGCGACGGCCCGCAGATCCTCGGACTGGGCGCGCAGGCGGTGCTTCAGAGACCGAGCCGGATCCCGTCGGCGGCATCTGCCTCCACCGACGTCCCGCGACGGCCCGACATCCGATCGACTGACCGATCCACCACCGCCAGCACGGCACCGCACATGACGACGAGCACGCAGCTGAGCGCCATCGCCTGACCGAAGCCCGACGATCCCGGACGCGACATCAGGCGCTCGATCGCCACCGGAACCGTCGGCCGGTCGGCCCGCGCCAGGAAGACGGTCGCTCCGAACTCGCCGAGGCTCGCGACGAACGCCAACCCTGCACCCGCCGCCACCGCTTCCCGGATCATCGGAAGCTCGACCCGCCACCATCGCCGGCGAGGACCGGCACCCAACGTGGCGGCGACGTCGGTGACCGATGGAGGCAGCTCACGCAGCGCGGCGGCGACCGCCCGGACCAGCAGCGGGATCGCCACCAGCGCCTGGGCGGCAGGCACCAACCACCAGGCACGCCGCAGGTCCACCGGTGGACGACCGACCGCCAGGAGCAGACCCAGCCCGATCGTGGTCGCCGACACGCCGAGCGGCAGCAGCAGGATGCGGTCCGACGCGCCGCCCGGACGGCGTGCGGCGACTCTCGCCGCGGGCACGCCGATCACCACGGCGACCACGGTCGCGATCGACGCGGAGACGATCGAGACGACCACGGCGCTCCATGGAGAGACGGCGAGCCCGGTCCCGGTTGCGGCCGAACCGAGGTGCCGCCAGTGATCCAGTCCGTGCGTCGTGCCAGGTAGCCGCAACGATCGCTCGACCAGCGCCGCCAGCGGAACGACGGTGACCACGCCGATCGCACCCACCGCGGCGGCGACCTGTGCCCATTCGTCCGCGCCCGCGGGCCGACGGGCCCATCGCCGCCCGCTCCTCACCGCCCGGGCGGCTCGCCGGCTGAGGCGAGCGTGCAGTGCGAGCGTCGCCACCACGGCGAGCACCTGCACCACGGCGAGCACCGCCGCGCCCGACACGTCGAACTGCCGGGTGGCTCGGACCCAGATCTCGACCTCGATCGTCGAGACCCGACCCCCTCCCAGGATCACGATCACACCGAAGCTGGTGAGGCAGAACAGGAACACCACGATCGCCGCCGCCCACACCGCCGGCAGCACTGCAGGGAACACCACCCGCCGGGCAGCGGCGGCCGGCGTCAGGCCGAGCGTCCGAGCCGTGTCCTCGAGCGACGGGTCGAGTCCGTCGAGCGCAGCACCGACCACTCGCAGGAACACCGCCAGGTTGAAGCACACGTGGGCGATCAGCACCGGCCACCACGTGCCTCGTGCATCGACCAGCCCTGACGGCCCCAGGATCGACGCGATCGCGGAGCCGAGCACCACGGACGGAAGGACGAACGGCACCATCGCCGCAGTCCGGACCAGGCCGCGTCCGCGGAAGCGGTAGCGCGCCAGCACCCACGCCACCGGCAACGACACGCACGCGGTGAGCACCGTCGACGCCAGCGCCTGACCCACGGTCAACGCCATCAGACGCCACGTCCTGGAGCTCCCCATCACCCGGGCGACGACCTCGAGGCTCCATGCGCCGTCGACTCGGAAGGCCCGAGCCACGACCGCCATGACGGGCACGGCGACGGCGACGGCCACCGCAGCGACCGCGGCCCGACCAACCGCGGCCCGACCGACCGTGCCTGACGGCGGTTCTGTTCGGCGTTTCACAACGTTTTCCTTGTGAAACGCCGAACAGAACGGCATCGGCCACGACGACGGGATCGACGTGTCACTCCATGATCGAGCGCCACTGCTCGATCCATTCGTCGCGGTGGGCGCCGATCTCGTCGGCGGGGAGCGTGCGCGACACCTCCGGCAATACGGCCCATCGCTCGAACTCCTCGGGCAGCTCGGTCGAGCCGACCGACGGGAACACGAAGTTGGTCAGCGGCAGCGCCTCCTGCCACGTCGGCGACAGCATGAACTCGATCAGCTGCCGGCCCAACTCGGGCTGTTCCGCTTCGGCCAGCAACCCCGCGTACTCGACCTGAGCGGCACACGAGTCGACCATGACCGACGACGACGGTTCGGTCACCTCGCCCTCGCCGAACACCACCTCAGCGGGCGGCGACGACGCATAGGAGAGCACCAGCGGGCGGTCGCCGCCGGACACCGTGTAGTCGGTGTTCCAGGCGTCGTCCCAGCTCGGGCGCACCCGGACGCCGTTCGCCTCGAGTTGGGACCAGTAGCGCTGCCAGCCCGACCCATCGGCGCTGCCGAACTCGTCGATCGTGGCGATGAGGAAGGCTAGGCCGGGCGACGAGGTGACGGGGCTGGTCACCACCAGCTGATCCCTGTACGCCGGATCGACCAGGTCGGCGAGGGTGGACGGCGCGGCGAGCCCCCTCTGCTCGTACCAGGCCGCATCGACGTTGATGCACACGTCGCCCCGATCGATCGGCGTGAGCAGCTCGCCGAGTCGGCCCGGCAGCCGCAGCGCTGCGTCCGCCTGCTGGCCGTCCGGGGTGAACGGCTCCAGGAGCCCGTCCTCGGCCGCGCGGGTGGCGAGCGTGTTGTCGATGCCGAAGATCACGTCGCCCTCGGGCGCACCAGCGGCGAGCAGGGCCTTGGTGAGCATCCCACCGGCGTCACCGGCCGCGAGGACCTCGATCCGAGCCCCCGTGGCATCCTCGAACGCAGCCGCCGCATCCTCGGGCAGCGCGAACGAGTCGTAGGTGACCAATCGGACGACCTTGCCGTCGTCGCCCGAGGAACCGGACTCGTCGGCGTCGGTCGTGCACCCCGAGACGAACGCTGCCGCCGCCACCACGCACGCGAGCACCGCGGCGACCGCACCCCGTCGCGACCTGCGCTGCTGTGTCTCCAGCTGACCGCTCATCGGTCCTCCTTCACTTCGGTTCCATCGGATTCGCCTGGCTGGTCGCCGGGGACCACCACCAGCACCACGCCATCTGCGACGTCGACGACCACCTCGGATGCAGTGGCCACGTTCGACACGCCACGGCTGGTGCCCACGGCCAACGGCTCCTGGTGCAGCGCCCATCGCACCCCCGTCACCGACACGACGGCCGCTCCGTGGAGCGGCAGCATCGAGAACGTGGTGCCGGCCGGCATCGGAAGTCGACGGCGGCCCTCGGCGACGACGTGGACCACGTCGCCACCCAACCAGGCATCGCGTTCGAACTGCTCGTAGTTCGGCCCGGCCAGGGAACCCAGGAGGGCGAGCACGTGGTCGAAGCGGCCAGCGGTGGAGCCGAGGACCACGACTCGGTCCCCGGGACGACCACGTGCCGTCGCGACATCGAGCGCCAGCTCGGCGTCGGTGGCGTCCTTGTGGACCGGGAACCGGACGACGGACACGCCGTCGGTCGCGGCTCGGGCCAGACGCTCTGGATCGACTGAGTCCATGTCGCCGACGAGTTGGTCGACGGTCACCCCGATCGCATCTGCGAGCCCGATCCCGCTGTCGGCCGCGACGACCGACACCACGTCCTCGGACTCGATGACCCGCGCCAGGCGCACCAGCAGCGCCTCGTTCGGCAACGGTCCACCCGTGAACACGACGTGCGTGCCCATGTCGCTCCCTCCGCTGGCATTACCCAGTTCAGGTCAGACGGGTCGGTGGCGGAACGGCCACCCTCTCAGCCCGGCACCCCGAGCTCCCCGGATTCGGCTTGTGGACCTGAACCTAGCCGACGGATCCCGCCGTCAGATCTCGACCTGCGAGCCGACCTCGACCACCTGCTCGGGAGGGAGCTTGAAGAACCGCGACGCAGAGGCCGCGGCCCGCAGCATGAAGGCGAACAGGCGCTCACGCCAGGGCGCCATCGACACCAGTTCGCTCGGGATCACGGTCTCTCGACCGAGGAAGAACGTGACATCGTGGACGTCGAGCTCGGCACCGCCGATCTCGATGCGGTCGATCGCCTGCGGGACGTTCAGCTCCTCCATGAACCCGTGGTGCAACGTGATCTGGCAGAGTCCTCGACCGAACTCCTCCACCTCGACGCGCTCGGACTCCGCGACGTAGGGCTCGGCGGCGGTCACGACCGACAGCAGGATGACCCGCCGGTGCAGCACCCGGTTGTGCTTGGTGTTGGCCAGCAGCGACGGCGGGGCGACGCCGTCGCCGCGGAACATGAAGACCGCGGTACCGGGCGCACGGGCGATGTCCTCTGGCAGTCGGGCGATGAAGTCCTTGATCGGCACCCGGCCGACGGCGAGGCGCTCGGCCACCACTCGACGACCGGTGCGCCACGTGGTCATGGCGACCATGATCACGCCGCCGACGAGCAGCGGGAACCACCCGCCGGCAGGGATCTTGAAGACGTTGGCGCCGAAGAAGCCGAGCTCGAGCAGACCCATCGGCAGGCACAGGGCCAGGGCGCGAGGAGCGGCCCAGCCCCAGTTCAGCCGGAGCAGCTTGTAGAACAGCAGCGTCGTGACGAACATCGTCGCGGTGACGGCGATGCCATACGCCGACGCCAGGGCTGAGGACTCCTGGAACCCGAGCACCAGACCGATGCACCCTGCAGCGAGCACCCAGTTCACCAGCGGCAGGTACACCTGACCGACGTGGTCGGCGGAGGTGTGGCGCACCGTCATGCGGGGCAGGTAGTCGAGCTGCATGGCCTGGACGGTCATGGAGAACGCCCCGGAGATGAGCGCCTGGGACGCGATGACCGCGGCACACGTCGCGAGCAGGACCAACGGCCAGCGTGCCCACTGAGGGCCCATCAGGAAGAACGGGTTGGTGATCGCATCGGGGTTGTCGAGGAGCAGCGCTCCCTGTCCGAAGTAGTTGAGCGTGAGTGCCGGGAAGGCCACGGCGAACCAGGCCATGCGGATGGGCCGCCGACCGAAGTGACCGAGGTCCGCGTAGAGCGCCTCGCCGCCCGTGACCACCAGGAACACGGAGCCGAGCGACAGGAACCCGTGGAGCCCGTTGCTCGACAGGTAGTCGACAGCGTGCAGTGGGTTGATGGCCTGGAACACGTCGAGGTTGGTCGAGAGCCGAGCGACGCCGAGCACAGCGAGCACGGTGAACCACAGGAACATGACCGGTCCGAACAGCTTGCCGACGGTGCCCGTGCCGCGGTTCTGGATCGCGAAGAGCGCCAGGAGGATCAGGACCGCCAGAGGTATGACCCATGCACCCAAGGCGGGGGCGGCCACCTCCAGGCCCTCGGTCGCCGACAGCACGGAGATCGCGGGGGTGATCGCTCCGTCGCCGTACAGCAGGGCCATGCCGAACAACCCGAGCAGCAGGAGCGTGGCCATCACCCCGGTGACCTTCTGCACGTGGCGGTCACCGACCACCAGCGCGGTCAGCGCCAGGATGCCGCCCTCGCCGTGGTTGTCGGCCCGCAAGATGAACACGACGTACTTGATCGTGACGATCAGGATCATCGACCAGAGCATGAGCGAACAGGCACCGATGACGTTCGGTCGGTCGACCGGCACGTGGTAGTGCACGAACGTCTCGCGGAACGCGTACAGAGGGCTGGTCCCGATGTCGCCGAACACGACGCCGAGCGCCCCGAGTGCCAGTGCAGAACCACCGACGCCGACCTTGGCGGGGTGGACGCGATCCTTGCGACGAACGACCGACAAGTGTGCTCCCGTGGATTCCGGTTCTTCGCGCTCAGTCGCCGACGATGTCGTTCATGCGGGCCAGGGTGCGCAACATGACCTCGTCGGCCCCGCCGCCGATCGACCACAGCCGCGTGTCGCGGAAGAAGCGTGCCGGCCAGTTGTCCTCGACGTAGCCCATCCCCCCGTGGAACTGAACGGCCAGATCGGCCATCCGCCGTGCCAACCGGGCGGACTTCAACTTGGCCACCGTCGCCTGGCGGGTGATGTCCTCGCCCTGCAACGCCGCGTCGACGGCCGCCCAGTTGTGGTGACGAACCAGGTCCAGGTCCGCGGCAAGGTCGGCCAGGTCGAACTGCAGCGACTGGTTGGCGATCAGCGGCGCACCGAAGGCCGGACGCTCCTTGAGGTACTGGACGGTCCGCTCCAGTGCGAGCTCTGTGGCGCCCACCATCTGGTAGGCGGCGATCATCCGCTCGTTCTGGAACTGCGCCATCTGCTGCTGGAATCCGCGACCGACCTCACCGATGGTGTTGGCCACGGGAACCCGGACGTCGTCGAAGGTCAGCTCCGCGGTGTCCGACGCCCGCATCCCGAGCTTGTCGAGCTTGCGGCTGACGGCGAAGCCGTCGACGTCGGTCGGCACGATGACCTGCGACATGCCGCGGTAGCCGCCCTCGTCGGAGGTGCGGCACAGCAGGCAGACCCAGTCCGCTTGGGTCCCGTTGGTGATCCAGAGCTTCGAACCGTTGATCACCCACTCGTCGCCGTCACGGACCGCCCGGGTGCGCAACCCAGCTACGTCGGAGCCGGCGTCGGGCTCCGACACGCCGATCGCAGCGACGTGCTCACCGGAGATCGCGGGACGGAGGTAGCGCTCCTTCAGCTCGGCGGAGCCGAAGCGGTGCAACGCCGGGGTGGCCATGTCGGTCTGGACCGACAGCGCCATGGACACACCGAGCGACGCGGACCGTCCGATCTCCTCGCCGAAGATCATGGTGAAGGAGTGGTCAGCTCCCCCACCCCCGTAGGCGGGGTCGTACTCGATGCCGAGCAGGCCGAGCTCGCCGAAGCGGCCGAACAGCTCGTGGGCCGGGAAGTCGCCGTCCCGCTCCCAGTCGTCCGCGTGGGCATCGATCTCGCGCTGGACGACACCGCGGACGGTGTCGCGGAACAGACGGTGTTCCTCGGTCAGTTGCAACTCGACGTCTCCTGCATCGCGGCGTGGCGTGCGTTCGATCGATCGACGTCGCAACGCGCCCAGCGCTCCGGCGGGAGCGACGCTCCCGCTGCGCCCCGTGGAGGGGCGTTCGAACACTAATCGAACACGACCTCGTCTCCCGAGACCGTCGACGGGTCGCCCCGGCGACGGCGGGACGACCGCCGGTCACGCGGTGAGCGGGCCGACCTTCCGGGGGACTGCCGTCGTCTGGCTGACCGAGAGGGCATCGCCGAGGTCGACCACGGAGCGCACTCCACGGTCGATCGCTCCGAGCAGGATCTGCTCCATGATCGGCCCGGTCAGGTTCTCGAGGACGACCACGTCGCCGACACCAGCCTCGACCAACTCGGCAGCCAGTTCGGCGGTCCTCTCCGCCTCCGCCGGTGCGTCGAGCACGGCGATCACGGGCACCTCACCGACGTGGTCGACGAGCTGTCGGGCCGACGCCGCCGTGGTGGGGCGATCGTGGAACACGACGCACAGCGCGAGCGGGACGACTCTGGCATCGGACGGCCACCGCAGGGGTGTCCGCACGAGGTCCGCGGGGCGGACCACCGTGACGTCGAGTCGCTGGCTGTGCTGCAGGTGCTCGCAGGCCAGCTCCGCGTCGTCGCCGCTCCGGCGCAGGACCAGGACGGGAAGCCGCCCTCCCGCCGCGAGCCTCGCACCGGTCGTCTCGTGTCGTGCCACGTCCTCCCGTTCGGCATCGAGCTCCGAGAAGTGAGGAGGTGCGAGCGACCGTCACGGAACTGCAATGCGCCGATCCCGACACGGATGGGACGGCCCGGGCCTCAGCCGAGCAGCGCGGGCTCCTCCGGCTCGTCGACCGCCACCCCGCGGGGGCCCTGCAGCAGCAGCGTTCGGCGACGCTGCCGGTCGCTGCGGTACGGCTCGGTCGTCGTGATGAAGTCGACGAGCTCCGCCACGAAGCGATCCGGGTCAGCGTGATGGGGGAAGTGGCCGGCGCCCTCGTAGATCGACAGCCTGCTGCTGGGGACGGCCTCGTGGGCCCGGCGGGCGTGCTCGACGGGGATGATGCCGTCGTGGTCACCCCACACCAGGAGCACGGGCATCGACTGCGCGAGGTACGTGCGGTCGAGCATGGTCACGAGCTGACCACGCCAGTCGACCACCGCCCTCAGCGTGCGACCGAACGCGGCACGCTGGCGGCGGTCGGGCATGCCGCGCAGCACGCGTGCGACCTCACCCGCGTCACGACCGATGTCGAAGCCCAGGAGTCCGAGCGCTGCCACGGCGAGCCCGACGACCTCGTTGGCGCCAGGCACCATCAACGGAGCCATCACCATCTCCGACAGCGGGGCCGCGGCCATCCGCAGTATCGGGCTGACCTCCCGACCCACTCCCCCCGAGCCCACCAGCACCAGGCGCTCGACCCGTTCCGGGTACTGGTATGACAGCTGCGCCGCCACCCCGCCGCCGAGGGAGTGGCCCACGACGGTGGCCGTGTCGATGTCGAGCACGTCGAGCAGGTCCCGCATGCCGTTGGAGAAGGCGGCGACCGAGTAGTCGGCCCTCGGCTTGTCCGACGCGCCGTGACCGAGGAGGTCGGGCGCGATCACCGTGTAGTTCTCGGCCAGGCGCCCCATGATCGGCAGCCAGCTCTCGGAGCGGTCCGAGACGCCGTGCACCAACAGCACCGCGGGACCCGATCCAGCCATCCGGTAGGCGCGCTGGTAGCCGTGCACGGTCCGGAACCGCGGCTCCAGATCCGGTACCGGGACGCTCGGCGCGCCGAGCGGATCCACCTCGGTGATGTCGCCCTTCTCCACGATCCGAGCGTACCGGCCGCGTCGTGTGCTGACGTGACCCGTGCCAACCTTGGGACGTGATGTCCTCCCAGGAGACGCTGATCGTCGTGTTGCTGGTCGTCGTCGTGGTCTCCCTCGGATCGGCGGGCTGGTTCGCCCTGCTGCGCGAGCGCTACCGGCGCGGCCGCGACGGTGACACCGGGACGCCACCGCGTCGCCGCTGATCCGCTCGGGCACCGAGCAATCCACCCGCCAGCTACCCTCCGCTCGGACGACCAGGAGGTGCTCAGTGACGCAGACCGAGATCGACGACATCGTCAGCGCCGAGCTGGCGGTCGGGATCGGACACCGCCCCGGTGTCTTCGTGAGCGGCGACGGACCCAGGTTCACTGCGCAGGTCGGCGAGTGGGTCGAGCCGGTGGAGCTGGCCTCGGCCGCACAGCGGATCGCGGAACGCCTGCACTCGACCGATCCCGCCGTCGAGGTGCTGCTGTCGATCGCCACCCCGTGGTACATCCGCGGCGGCCGCGTGGACCCGGTCGACTAAGACCGACGTCGGCCTGGCGAGGGCGGTCAGGTCATCCCGACTCCGGCATCACCGGCCCAGGCCCCGCCGGCCCGGACACCAGCGGCACCGACAGCGTGGCGCCTTCGTCGAGGGTCGCGGTGTGGCCGGCCACGTCCACCGAGATCGGGCGGCTGCCGGGATGGTCCGGCGTCGTGCGCAGCGTCACCTCGGACCGGGTGACCTCGATCTGCACGCGCTGACGGCGGTAGGTGATCGAGAAGCCCAGTCGATGCAAGCCCGCAGGGAGCCGGGGGTTGAGGTGGAGGACGTCGTCGCGGGCCTCGAGGCCCGTGTAGCAGCGCTGCACCAGGTCGACGGTCCCGGCCATCGCTCCCAGGTGGATGCCTTCCTTGGTCGTCCCGCCCTGCACGTCGTTGATGTCCGACGACAGCGCCGAACGGAACAGGTCCCACGATCGCTGCCGGTCCAGCCGGCTGTGCAGCCAGGCGTGCACCATCTGGCTGAGGGTCGACCCGTGCGAGGTCCGCTGCTCGTAGTACGCGACGTTCCGGCGGACGAAGTCGTCGTCGAACTCGTAGGCCAGCCGATCGAACAGCGCGGAGAGCTCCGCGTCCGACAGCAGGTAGAAGAGCATCACGGTGTCTGCCTGCTTGGCGAGCTGGTAGCGGTTCGGCGAGTCGCCTTCCGCCTCCAGGATGCGGTCGAGTCGGCCGATGTCGCCGTAGGTGGACCGGTAGCGCTCCCAGTCCAGCTCGAGGAGGTCCTCGTAGCCCTCGAACTGGCTGAGGATCCGATCGCCGTGGAAGCACAGCCGCATCTTCGAGCTGATGTCGGCCCAGCGGTCGAGCTCGTGGTGGGTCACCTCCAGCTTCTCGAGCAGCTCCGATCGCCGGAACGGGGGCACGGTCTCGAGCGCGTCGCCGGCACGGAGCAGGCACCACACCGCCATCACGTTCGTGTAGGCGTTGTTGTCGAGGCCGGGTTCGTCACGATCGACGTAGCCCTCGTGGTACTCGTCGGGCCCCATCACCCCTTTGATCTCGTAGCGATCGAGGTGGTGGTTGTAGGTCGCTGCGCTCGCCCAGAACCGGGCGATCTCGAGCAGCATCTCCGCACCCCAGAACCGCATGAACTCCACGTCGGTGGTGACCTGCCAGTAGTGCCACACGTTGAACGCGATCGCTGCGTTGATGTGCCGTTGGAGGTGCGACGCGTCGGGCAGCCAGTGCCCCGACTCGGGGTTCAGGTGGACGACCTGGGTCTCCTCGCGACCGTCGCTCCCGCTCTGCCAGGGGAACATCGCGCCCTGGTAGCCGGCCGCTCGGGCGGCGTCGCGCGCCCGATCGAGCCGACGTGAGCGGTAGCGGAGCAGGCTCCTGGTGAGCTCGGGCACCCGGTAGGTGAGGAACGGGAAGATGAACAGCTCGTCCCAGAACACGTGGCCTCGGTAGGCCTCGCCGTGCAGGCCCCGTGCCGGGACGCCGACGTCGAGCTCGGTCGTGTTCTTCGAGATGGTCTGCAGCAGGTGGAAGATGTGCAGGTTGAGGACCCGGGCGGTGTGGCCGACGTCGCCGGACAGCTCGATCGCGCAGCGGTCCCAGGCGTGCGCCCAGGACGTGGCGTGGCGTTCGAGCAGCGTGTCGAAGTCCGCGGCGGCGTCGATCTCGTCGGCCGCGGCGGTCGCGGCTGAGTAGATGCCGTCGTCGCGACTCGTGTACAGGCTCACGACCTTGTCGACGATCAGCTCCTCTCCTTCGGCCACCTCGACGCTGAAGCGCTGCGAGATGCTGCGGTCCCGCGCCCGGGTGCTGCGCTCGGGGCACACCTCGTTCCCTTCGCCGAGGCGGACGCGGGTGCGAGCGGCCTGGGCGACGACCACGTCGGAGTCGTTGGTGCGGACCACGAGCTCGATGGTGGTCGCGGACAGCTCCTCGGAACGGACGCCGAGGAGGTGATCGCCGTCGAGGTCCTCGTAGCGGGCGATCCCGCTGTTCGACACCGTCCCGTCGAGCGCGACCTCCGCCTCGATCCGTCCCGTGAAGTTCTCCGGGACGCACGTCACCTCGAGCGCCATCAGGTGCTGGTCGCGCAGCGACACGAAGCGACGCTCGGTGATCGACACGATCCGTCCGGCCGCGTCCTGGAGTCGCGACCGTCGGCTCAGCTTCGCCCGCCGGAGGTCCAGCTCGACGCAGTGGTCGAGCACGGTCGACGACGCGAGGGAGAACCACTCGCCTCCGACGGCCCTGAACCGCAGCGGTAGCCAGTTCGGGAGGTTGACGATGCTCTCGTTGACGACCGGTCGGCCGGCGACGTCGTCGGTGAGCCGGTTGAACACGCCAGCGGCGTAGGTGCCCGGGTAGTGGACGGCGTCGGCATCGACGTCCGACGCGGCACCCCGGGTGGCCACGTAGCCGTTGCCCAGCGTGCACAGCGCCTCGCGCTGGCCTTCGGTCGCAGGGTCGTAGCCGTCGTAGTCCCACAGCCACTCGTTCACCGCTGGGCCACCCCGTCCGCGATCCGCTCCAGCAGGTCCATCACGGCGTCGGTGTCGGCCAGACGGAAGTGCGCGGCGGTCGGTCGTCCGTCGTCGCCCACGACGATGCCGATGCCGCGGTCGCGCAGCTCGACGAACGCGTCCTCGTCGGTCACGTCGTCGCCGACGAACACCTCGATGGTGCGGGCGCGGTCCAGGCCGACCGCGTCACCCACCCAGCGCACCGCCTTGCCCTTGTCCCAGTCGACGGCTGGTCGGAGCTCGAGGATCTTCTTGCCGCCGGTGACCCGCAGCTCGTCGCTTCCTGCCGCGACCCGCGTGACGAGACGCTCCAGGTCAAGGTCCAGGCCGGGGTCCATGGCTCGGAAGTGGACGGCCACAGCGAAGCGCTTGCGTTCGATCCAGGCACCCGGGAAGTCCCCGATCCGGGCTTCGAGCTCGGTCGCCGCGGCGGCCAGCGCCGGCTGCGCCGCGGCGCCCGCGTCGATCTGCGTGCGCCGGCCGTCGGGCGCCATCACGTCGAAGCCGTGGCTGCCGGCGTACCAGACGTGGGACGCGCCGACCATCGCCCGCACGTCGTCGAGGTCCCGTCCGCTGACGACGGCCACCGGTGTCAGTCGGCCGAGGCGTTCGAGGACATCGGTGAGCCCCGGTGGTGGCAGCGCCAACTCGGGCCGGTCGACGATCGGCGTGAGGGTTCCGTCGTAGTCCAGGAAGACGGCGACGGACCGTCGGTCGAGCTGGCGCCCGAGGTCCGCGTCGCTGAGCGCGTCGCCCAGGTCGGCCACCGCAGCGTGAGCGGGGACGCGGACGATCTCCCCGTCGAGCACCCCGAGGTCCGCGGCATCGGCAACGACCAGGTCGGCGTGCTCGGCCAGGGCCTCGCGATGACGGGAGCGGTCGATGCCCACCACCAGGCCGAACCCACCGGCTCGACCGGCGCGCACGCCGGAGACGGCGTCCTCGACCACGACGGTCTCCGCCGGATCCACGCCCAGGCGACGGGCCGCCTCCAGGAACACCGCGGGGTCCGGCTTGGACGGCAACCCGAGCTCGACGAGGTCGTTGCCGTCGACGGCGACCTCGAACAGG
>JACDJC010001602.1_pt1 | contig 19725 bp, 15 predicted proteins | sample 7454191 | NCBI WGS metagenome assembly JACDJC01 (sample SAMN14253291, study PRJNA609438) | sludge metagenome | isolation source: sludge after 25d culture with pyrite and EDTA | collected 2018-12-20 | reverse complement strand
GTACTTATCGGTCAGCATGCCAAGCGGCAGGCGGATCAGCGATCCGGTGAGGATGGGCGTGGCGGCGAGCAGCCCGAATTGCGTCTCGTTGAGGCCGAGATTGGCCTTGATCGGAATGCCGATGATGGAGAACATCACCCATACCGCAAAGCACGTGGTGAAAGCGAGGGTGCTCATCGTCAGCACGGACATCTGCTTGTGCGTCTGCGTCGCCATGAACAGGACTCCTGTCGTTTGCGGATGCGTTTATCCGAATAATGGCGCTGATTCTATTCGCGGGAGCCGGGTTGAAAAGGGGCTGGAGCGGTGGGAAAAGTGGCCGGTCTACCTCCTTGGAGGTAGAGGAGGTAGACCTGTACTCCGTTGATTTGTTGAAAGAAAAGAGCAGATGTTTGATAATGGACGCCGTGCCGGCATCTATTTGGAAGTAGTCCTTCGCGACAAAGGGTCCCGCAGGGTTCGGCGGGCGGTCGTGCTATAGTCGCCATAGGCTGGCGGATCAAGCCGGGCTGTGGGTCCTGGATTGCTCGATGTCGTCCCGACGTGAGGTTCGCGCATCGTTGGCGTGTGACGCGCGATTCGTCTGCGGCGGTTCCGGCTTCAACGTGAACCACGGAACGGAAGCCGGGGTGCCTCCTGGCGCCGGTTATGGCTAACGCGACATGGTTGTCGACGGATTGTTGGATTGATCAATGGCTTAAGAAAGCGCTGAACACCTCTCCAGCCTCGCGTGCGAGGGGGCTGTTGCCTGTGCCTGCCTGGTGTGTTCGGTGTTTCCTTAAGCCCCTCAGGGCCTGTCCCTCCCGGTTTTTTCCGGTTTTTTTTATGCAACGACGTTGAAGGAGATAGTTAGATGAAGAAGAGTACCCTTGTCCTGGCCTTGAGCTTCGCGGCCTGGCTGAGCGCCTGCGGGCAGAAGGAAGAGCCGCCGGCACAAGCGCCTGCGCCTGAAGCGGCTGCCCCCGCAGCGCCTGCGACACCCGCAGCGGAAGCGCCCGCGGCGGAAGCGGCGGCTCCGGCTGCGGGCGCCGCAGTGGCGAGCACCGAGCAGGGCAAGGGCGTATTCAACAAAACCTGCGCGCTGTGTCATGCCGCCGGCGTCGCCGGCGCACCGATGCCGGGCAACAAGGACGACTGGGGTCCGCGGATCGCGCAGGGCATGGACACCCTGTACAAGCACGCGCTCGAAGGTTTCACCGGCGCCAAGGGCATGATGCCCGCGCGCGGCGGTGCCGCCACCCTGAGCGACGACGAAGTCAAGGCGGCGGTCAACCACATGGTGTCGCTGTCGCAGTAAGGTGTGCGGCTTCGGCCGCTGCGTACGGAATGATCGGGCGGTCCCGCGGGGCCGCCCGTTTTCTTGGTGGCCATGGCGCGGAAGTTGCTCCTGATGGACAAGGAATCCGTATAGGCCGCAGGCGCGGGGAAAAAAATTTTCGCGCGCATGTTGCGGATATGTCGATCCGTTGATATCGTATCAGGAAAATTGATCAAGGCATAAAACAATCAAACTTGCTTTATGCAAATAATGTACTTGGCGTGGAGGCCGCGCCGGTATGGGGACTGGAGACGTGGAAAAGGTGGATTGGAGCGGGTGGAAGCGCGCGGTTTTACGGACTTGCATGGGCCTTGCCCTGGCGGGGCTGGCCGGTTGCGCGGCGGAGCCGGCGAAAAAGGTTTCGACAGAAGATCTGGTGTGGCCGATGCCGCCCGACCAGCCCCGCATCCGCTACCTTGCGGAATATCGTGGCCATGACGATCTCGGTGCAAAGGACGATCTCAAGGCCAGGCTGCTCGGCGAGAAAAAATCCGGCCTGACGCTCGACAAGCCCTATGGCGTCACCGCCACTCCAGACGGCAGGCGAATCTACGTCACCGACACGCGGATGCGCGCGATCGTGGTGTTCGATCTCGACAAGCGCGAGGCGCGCCCGCTGCAGACCGACGCGCACGGCGCACTCTACAACCCGCTCGAAATCCGGCTCGACAGCCGGGGGCGCATCTATGTCAGCGACTCCGAGCGCAACGAGGTGCTGGTGCTGGCACCCGAAGGCAAGACCTTGCAGGCGCTGGGCAAACAGGAGGACGTCGGGCGCCCCACCGGCCTGGCACTGGACGAAGCGCGCAACCGCCTGTACGTGGCCGACACGCTCAAGCACCGGGTGCTCGCCTACGACATGGAGGGCAAATTCCTGTTCGATTTCGGCGAGCGGGGCGCGGAACCCGGGCAGTTCAATTACCCCGTCAACCTGGCGGTTGATCGCGACGGCCGGATCCTGGTCGCCGATACCGGCAATTTTCGCGTGCAGGTATTCGATTCGCAAGGAAAATACCTGGATACCTTCGGCAAGCTCGGCGATTCATATGGCAGCTTCAGCCGTCCCAAAGGTATTGCCGTCGACTCGGAAAACAATATCTACGTGGTCGACGCAGCATTCAACAACTTCCAGATTTTCGACGCGAGCGGCAAGCTCCTGCTCTTCGTCGGCCGCGCCGGGCGCGATCCGGGGACGTTCTGGATCCCCACCGCGATCTTCATCGACCCGTCGAACCGCATCTACGTTGTCGATTCGATGAACGCGCGCGTTCAGGTTTTTCAGTATGTTGGAAATAAAAAAGGCGCGGAAAGATAAGCGTCATCTTGGGTGAAAGAGCGCGTGCGCCGAAGCCGACCAAGGGCTTCGCCGTGCAGTGCAGCTTGTTTTTTATGACTATCAGGAGGAAATCGAAATGTACACATCAACAAAATCCGCCGCTTTGGCAGTGGCCTTGCTGGGACTGTTCGCGGCGGCCCCGACCACCGCGATCGCGGCCGGCATTGCCGACACCAAGCACAACCTTTCGGTGACCGGTACCGGGACGATCAAGTCGACCGACCAGACCGAGATCTGCGTGTTCTGTCACACGCCGCACGATGCCATCAAGAACGACAACATCCCGTTGTGGAACCACACCCTGTCGTCGACGGCATCCTACGGCACCTACTCCAGTCCGACATTCAACGCGACGGATGCCGCGGATATCGGCGGGGTGACGGAAGGCACTGCGGCAGTGAGCAACCTCTGCCTGTCCTGCCACGACGGCACGGTGGCGGTGAACTCGATGAACAACCCATCGAATGCGCGGCCGACCACGACCATGACGGGCGGTAGCGGGACGGGCAGCGCTTTCATCCCCACTGGCAACAGCAACCTCGGTACCGGCGCCACGGCCTTGAAGAACGACCATCCGGTCAACTTCACCTATGACGGCGCGCTCGTAACGGCGGATGGCGGTCTGAAGAACCCCGCGAGCCTCACCGGCGTGAAGCTCTTCAATGGCAAGGTGCAGTGCGCGTCCTGCCACGATCCGCACACGTCCCAGGATCCGACGGGCATGGCTTTCCTGCGGGTGTCGATGTCGGGGAGCACGATGTGCCTGGCCTGCCACAATAAGTAACAGCGAGTGTGGGCAAAAGGGATGGGCGGCATGGCTCCAGGCGGGCCAGGAGGGCGCTCGCCGCGCTTCTGGCCCTGTTTCCCGTCCAGGCGATGGCGCTGAAAATGTCGGAACTGGGCGGTGCGGGCAAACTCGCCTCTCTTTCGGGCTCGTTCGGCATGGAGGCGGAGGACTACCGCTACGACATGGCGGCGAGTACGCGCGAGCGCACGCGCCTGCGCGGGCGCTTCGACCTCACCGGGCGGGGCTATCTGTGGGATCCGCGCTTCGCCGTGTTCGATGCCGGCCTGACGCTGCAGAAGGAAACCGTGAAGACCCGGGACGCGGGTGTCAACGGCGACACCGGTCTGGACACGCTCGGCTATCGCCTCAGCACCACCTGGTTCGGCAACCGTCCCCATCCGCTGCTGGTATACGCCAACAGCAGCCAGAGTACGGTGGCCGACTTCTGGTCGCCGTCGTATGAGCTTTCCACACGGAGCGAGGGCGTGCGCTGGGGACTCGACAGCATCTGGGTCGGGCGGACCAGCTTCTATATCGATCACGTCGTATCCGAGTCGCGCAGCACCGTCGTGCCGCGCTCCGAGGAAAACCTGTCCCTCGGGCTGGATGCGAGCCGCACCGTCCGGGCACAGCAATGGGGCGAGTCTGCGCTGTCCTACGGCTATCGCTACACTGCGTGGGACGAGAAGGTCTATGGCAGCGGCCATCGGCAGAATTATCTTTATCTCAACGACCGCTCGCTGTTCGGCGAAAAGGCCACGCTCACTGCCAACCTCACCTTCTACGACCGCAGCGACGACTGGGGTAGCGTGCTGTCCGGCGCATCGGGTCTGGATTCGCAGTTTCTCGGCTTCAACAGCATGCTCAACGTGCAGCAGACCGAGATGTTGCGCCACTATTACACGCTGGGCTTCAGCCTGAACGATGTCGGCAGCAGCCAGGGCATGACGCACAATCTCTCGGGGGGGGTGACCTACCGTTTCAGCAGCACCTGGCAGGCGAGCGGCATGCTGGGGATGAACGCGACCCGTTCGGAATGGGCCGATCCCCTGTCAGGCGCCACCCAGAGCCAGGACAGCAAGGCCCTGTCCGGCAGTGCCGGGGTGACCTATTCCGATACCTTCGGCAATTATCTCGTGAACGGCGCCTACAGCCTGGCGGCGATGCAATCGGACGCCTCCGCCACGGTCGCGGGTCTTCCCGACCAGCAGAACCTCACTCACAGCGTCGATCTGGGCTACACGCGGGCGGGCTCGCCACGCTATGCCGACTCGCTGCAATTGCGCTTCAGCCGGACCGTGGGCGAACCGAGCGGCGAGGAAACCAACCTGCGTTACAACGTGACCAGCACGCTGTCGCAGCAGAATCTGCTGCAGGGCGTCGCCGAGTATCGCCGTTACCGGCAGGAGTATGCCGTATGGAGCGCGCTCGCCCTGCTTCCCGACGCGTACACCTACGCCATGACGGACACACAGAGTGCCCGCGTGGAGTTCGGCTGGCTGCATCGTTTTTCCCAGAGCGGCAGCGTCATGCTGTCGGCGGGCGCGACCAGTGGCACAAGCCAGGGCGTGAGTCTGGATACGCGGTACGTCCAGGCGCGCGGCAACATGGTCCTGCGCGGCAACCTGCACTGGACGGCGCTGCTGCGTGCGGAACAGGTCGACGGCACGGCATACATCGCGGGCGACAAGCTGACGGCCGAATCGGACCTCAACTACCGCATCGGCAAGTGGCAGGCGATCGCGCGCTATCGCTACCGCGACGCCCAACAGGACTTTGCGCCGTTCAAGGAACGCTCGATGACGATCGTGCTGAAGCGTGATTATGACTTGCGTTTCTGACTGTCTGCGTCCGCTGCTGGCGGCCATGTTGCTGGGCGGCACGTCCGCCGGGGCGGCAGACTGGCCGATGCTCGGCGGCGGGCCGGAGCGCCTGCACCAGAGCACGGATGCCGTCTCGGCGAAGGCGCCGGCACGGCAGTGGGAGCGCCACGCGGGCGGCAAGGTGCAGGCCGGGGCGATCGCGGGCGAGGGCATGGTGTTCGTCGCCGGCAGCGACGGCCGCCTGAGCGCGCTGGATGCACGCAAGGGCAACGTGTTGTGGCAGTACGAGGCGCGTGGCGCGATCTCGGCGTCCCCCGCGCTGGTCGATGGCGTCGTCATTGTCGCGGCGAAGGATGGCAGCGTGACGGCGCTCGCGGCTTACGACGGCAAGCGGCTCTGGCAGGTGCGCCTGGGCGGCGACGTGGTGGCGGCGCCTGCGGTGCGGGACGGCCGGGTGTATGTGGGCAGCGTGGATCAGTTCCTCTATGCGCTCGACCTCGGGAACGGCAAGGAAGCCTGGCGCTACCGTGTGAGGGATTACAAGTACGGCGGGAATTTTGCCGCCCCGGCGGCCGACGGTGCGCGCGTCTATGTGGGCGGCAAGAACGGCATGCTGCATGCGGTCCGGCGCGAGGGCGGCCAGCCGGTGTGGCAAACCGAACTCGGCTCGGCGCTGTACGGTGCCCCTGCGCTGACGAATGGCCGGCTCTACCAGGGTGCGTACGACCGCAACGTGTATGCACTCGACGCCGCGGCGGGGACCCTCCTCTGGAAGACGGAACTCGACGACTGGCCGCAGGGAACGCCGGTTCCCGCGGGAGACATGCTGTATGTGTGCAGCCGCAACGGCGTGCTCTACGCACTGCGCGCGGCGGACGGCGGGATTGTCTGGCAGATGTCGCTCGATGGCGAGGTGCGGCATTCGCCCAGTATCGCGCGCAACCATATCGGTGTCGTGGCAACGCTGGACGGCCGTCTCGTGGGCGTGGATCTAGCGCGGCGCCGGATTGCCTGGGAACAGAAGCTGGGCGGAGGCGTATTCGGCGGGCCGGCCATCAGTGATGGCGTCGTGCTGGTGGCGACCCAGGAAGGTTCTGTGAGTGCGTGGCGTTAATGTGAAATTCGCGCAGCGAGACTTTGTCCCCCTCTCCCGCTCGTGGGAGAGGGCGGGGAGAGGGAAACGTTCGTGGCGAGTCGTCGTTTCATGTTCTGGATTGGCGAATCGCCATGAGCGTTAGCGTATGGGGAAACGGCGTGCGTGCTTCGTGGTTGTTGTGGCCTGCGGCGTTGCTGATGGTGGTCTGGGGACTGTCGCAGGCTGCATCGTCCGCAAGCGGAGAGGTGAAGAAGGTATGGGACGAAAAGAGCCTGCTCAGCAATGTCGGGGAGATTCCGCGCCTGGTGCGGCAGGGCGAGATCGGCGTGGAGCAGATTCCCGATCCGCATTGGCGCGACGACGGACAGGGGTGCAGCGCCTGCCATGCCGGTATGCCGGACAAGACGGGCGCGAAATTGCTCGTGGAGGACGTCAACCAGCTATGCAACAACTGCCACGACACGGTCTCGGTGCACAACTATATCCACGCGGTCGGCATGGCGCCGTCGGCTGCAAAGCGCACGCGCATGCCGGAGGATTTCCGCCAGGCGATCAAGCGCGGCGGCGGCGTGGTGACGTGCATCGCCTGTCACGACCTTCCCATGCAGTGCAACAAGGCGCGTTTGCCCGAGAAGGGGCTCAACCCGCGCTTCTTCCGCGGCGGACCGTACCGTGCGCGCACCGACCTGTGCTTCAACTGTCACGATCCCGGGCATTACCAGCGTCTCAACCCGCACGATCAGATCAGCGACGAGGGCGAACTGCTCGGCGAGCGCTGCCTGGTGTGTCACAGCATCGCTCCCAATCGCCGCGAGGTGCGCAGCATCGACGACGTGAATTTCAACGTCATCGACGATTTGACCAAGCTGTGTACGGGCTGCCATCCGTGGCGCCCTCATCCGGGCGGCGGCTGGGCGCATTTTGCACCGAACTCGACCGCTGCCGGACCGAATCACCTGGTGCAGCCAACGCCGGAAATCCTCAAACGCATGCAGCAGTCCGCAGCCACGCGGGGCGTCGTATTGCCGCTGGAGAGATCGAGCGGGCGCATCTTCTGCGCGACCTGCCACAACCCGCACGAGCGTGGCGTGCAGCGTCATGCCGAGGCAGACCGGGGCGCAGACGGCTACAAGCGCCTGCGGGTACCGCCAGGAGGGCCGGTTTGCAGTAATTGTCACGACAAGTAGCAGGAAAGATCGGGCCGTATCGCCACCGCGGGTGGCGGCGGCGCCCACCCCTTCGGGGCCAGGGCACACGGATTCATGGAAACACCAAAAAGGAAAGAGAATGGAGAAGTTGATCAGATGGAGCGCGGCGTGGATGTTGGCGCTGCTCGTAGGTTCTGCCACGCCGGCCCTCGCGTTCGAGGACGACGAGGCCTGCCTGATGTGCCACAAGTATCCGAAGATGGGGCGCATCGACGAGGACGGCAAGCAGAAGAGCTATTACGTGATGCCGCATGTGTTCACGAAGACCGTGCACCGCAACGTGCCGTGTCGTGACTGCCACAAGGAAATCCGGGAGCTTCCGCATAAGCCGCTGACCACCGGGGTGACCTGCGACTCGGAATGCCATTCGATCCAGAACCCGTCCACCGGCAAGCCGTTCAGCCACAAGCCGATCGTCGACACTTTCCGCAAGAGCGTGCACGGGCGCGAGAAGATCGCCACCGGCAGCGATGGGGACAAGCCGTACTGCGTGAACTGCCACACCAATCCCCTCTACAACGCCAGGGAAGAAAAACCACCGAAGCACATCGTCGACCGCTGCGTGGTGTGTCATGAGGACTCCAGCTTCGCCGAGAAGTGGTACAACCACACCAGCCGGCGCATCCGCGAGGTCAAGCGCTCGCCGCAGGAAATTGTCGCCATGTGTTCCGCCTGCCACGCCGACAAGGGCATGATCGAGCGGCGCGAGCAGGTTGCGACACAGGAAGGGCGCGAACTCGGGCGCAAGTTCCCGATTGCGGTGTCGTCCTACGAGGAAAGCTTCCACGGCAAGGTGACCAAGTACGGCAATACCGACGCGGCCAACTGCCTGAACTGCCATGCCGACGCCGTGAACTATTACCTCAGCGTGCACGAACTGCTGCCGTCGCGCGACCCGAGATCGCCGGTGAGCGCGCAGAAGCGGGTGGAGACCTGCAGGCAGTGTCACGTGCGCGCCGACGCCAACTACGCGGCGCTCGATCCCCATCCCTCCAGCAAGAAGGAGGACAACGCGTTCAAGCACTATGCCGAACTGATCTACGGCATCGTGGGCAACAGCGTGCTGGTGGCGCTGGTGGGGCTGGCGGCATTCGAAACCTGGGGGCGCCTGCGCGACGGCGTGAGCTGGCGCTTCCGCGAGGGAAGCTCCTGGTGGCGGCGCACGCGGCGCAAGAGCAACCGCATCGTGTGACGGGACCGAACCGACACGGACACTATTACGAATCGACGCATAAGGACACACCAAAGATGGAATTGTCACACGAAGCACGCGAAGTGCTGCACAACGCAAAGCGCCACAACCGGGTGGGACCGGAGGAGGAGCGGGACATCGACGAGGTGATCGCGCTGTTGCCCGATGACCGTTCACTGCTCTACAAGAACGTGGATTCGAATCCGATCGGCGATTTCTATCGCTACAGCATTCACATCCGCATCCAGCATCTGCTGATTTTCTCCACTTTCCTGCTGCTGGCGTTCACCGGCTTGCCCATTCATTACCACGACGCCTTCTGGGCGGAGCCTTTCAACTCCATGCTGGGGGGGTTGGAGGTGACACGCGTGATCCACCGCACACTCGCGGTGACGATGATCTTCGCGATGGTGTACCACTTCGCCACCATCGGCATGGGGACGCTCATCAAATGGCGCAATCGCACCTTCGAACTGCGGCGCACCATCCTGCCGATCTGGAAGGACGTCAGCGACTTCAGGGAAGACATGCTGTTCTTCGGCGGCAAGCGCCCGGTACGCCCGGAGATGGACAAGTTCATGTACAAGCAGAAGATCCACTATTTTGCAGCGGGCTTCGGCAACACCGTGATGGTGATCTCGGGTTCGACCTTCCTCTTCCCCGATGTGTGGGCAAGCATCCTGCCGATCGGCATCGCCTCGCATTTCCAGGAAATGATGCGTCTGTCCCATCCCCACGAGGCGCTGCTGGCGCTGCTGGTGATCGCCTTCTGGCACTGGTACAACGTCCATCTCGCGCCGGGTCGCTTCCCGATGCAATGGACTTTCCTCACCGGCAAGATCACCCGCGAGCACCAGATCGAGGAGCATTTCCACGAATACCTGCGCTGCATCGTGAGCATGCCGGAGGAAAGGAAATACCTCCGGGAGTTGATCGCGAAAAAGAAGATCTGGGGTACGCAGCCGCGTGAATGAACATGCCGTGTCCCCGCCGGCGCGTGGGGAACCGATTTGGAACCTGGGTTGGACTGGAACGCGATGAAGACCGAACTGAAAACCTGGCAGAAAGTGCTCGCCTACGGCTCGCTGGCTTTCGTGCTGGCATGGACCGTGTTCGGCCTGTACGCGATCTGGCTGATGTTCACCCAGGGCTGACGATCAAACTTGAGGAATGACCATGCATCAAACCGTTCAACTCGATGGCATCTTCGTGGCGCTGGCCGTGGTGATGTTCATCCTCTTCGCCATCGCCGTGCTGATCATCATCGATCACAAGGCGCGCATCCCGGGTGAGCTCCGGCGCGATTTCTTCTCCATCTCCGGTTTGCGCCGCAACCATCCGGTGTGGGCGTGGATGGTGTCCGTGTTCCTGTGGATCGTCATTGGCGTCCTGCTGGCCTCGTCCGTTTATTCCATGGTCGGCGGCAGGAAGAAGGAACCCGAGGCACCCACGCTGCTGGCCAAACTGGATGTGGAGCGGCAGAAGGAGCGTGCACGTCATTTTCACAACGTGCCGGCGGTCGACCCGCTCAAACAGGGCAAGCGCCCGGTGTGCTCGACCTGCCACAGTGACTATCCGCACGCGAAGAAACCCATGATCCGCACGTTGCTCAACATGCACACCCAGTTCCTCGGCTGCATGACCTGCCACGCGGACGACCGCAAGGTTCCCGAGCAGACCGTCAACCTGCGCTGGCTGAACTATTCGGGTATCGAGGTCAAGGGCAAACCCTTCGGCACTGACGTCGACGCGGCAACCGGTTCGCTGTTCGAAACCGACGACTATTATTCCAAGGTCGTGCCGTACACCACGCTGAACGGACGCGAAGCGCTGCTGGAGATCACCGAGGACGCGCCGGAAGCGCAGGAGTTCATCAAGCTGCGCAGCCAGCTTTCCGACCAGGATCTCGGTTCGATCAAGAAGGCCTTCCACAGCCAGGTGAACCCCATCGGGCGTTTCTGCACCCGCTGCCACACCGAGGAAAAACAAAGCTACGTGCCATACCGCGCATTGGGCTTCTCGGAGCGGCGCATCCAGGCGCTCACCAATCTGAACATCGTCGGCATCGTGCAGAAATACCGGGAGTTCTACATCCCCTCCATCTTCCTCGACGAGACGAACAAGGCGCGTCAGGGTGTGCTGTTCGGTACCGACGCCAAGGCGCCGGCGCCGAGCGCGGAAGAGATCAAGCGCGATCCACGTAGCTGGTGGCGCAACACTTTTGACGCGCCGCCCGCTCCGGCCCCGGCAGAGACGCCGCAGCCTGCGCACCCGTAGCATGGGGGCAGGGGGTCTGCCTCGCGTGGTGCGGAGGGCGGCGTGTGCGCTCCTGCTGCTGGGGAGTGCAGGTATGGCCGCGGCGCAGGTTCCGCTCTCCGGGACGCGGCATCTGTTCGATCTTGTCGCCGGTGGCGGGAGCAGCCTGTCCCTGCCGAGCGATGTCGCGATCGGGGCCGGCGGGAAGGTGTATGTGGTCGATGCCGGCAACAACCGCGTGGCGGTGTTCTCGGGCGCGGGAAAATTTCTCTTTGCATTCGGCGGCAAGGGCGAGGGCAACGGGGAGTTTGCCGACCCCGTGGGCATCGGTACCGATGCGCAGGGGCGTGTGTACGTGGCGGACAGCGGCAACCGGCGCATTCAGATATTCGACGCCAACGGCCGTTTCGGCGGATCGTTCCGGACCGGCAACGTGCGTCCCATCGACGTGGCGCCCACGCCAGACGGCCAGACCCTGTACGTGACCGGCGGCCACCGCGTCACGGCTTACAGCGCCAGCGGCCAGGTGCTGCGCCAGTGGGGCAGCGAGGGCGAAGCTGAGGGCGAGTTCCGCTATCCCGCTTCGGTGCTCGTGGCGCCCGATGGCAAGGTATACGTCGTCGACGCCCTCAATTCGCGCGTGCAGATCTTCGAACCTCAGGGGCGCTTCGTTTTCCAGGTGGGCAGCTGGGGGGTTCTTCCCGGCCAGTTTTTTCGCCCCAAGGGTGTCGCAATCGACCGTAACGGGCGCATCCACGTGACGGACAGCTACATGGACGTGGTCGAGACCTTCGGCAGCGACTACCGCTTCCAGCGCGTGCTGGGCGCGCGCGGCAAGATCCTCCGCTTCACCGCGCCGGGTGGCGTCGCGGTCGATGCATCGGATCGCCTGTTCGTGGCCGAAATGCTGGCGAACAAGGTGTCCGTGCACAGCCTGCGGTGAATGCAATGCCGACGCTGGCACACCACGTTCGATGGCGGCTCGCGATGCCGATATGCGCGTGGCTGATGCTGCTTGCGCTGCTGCCCTGCCTGGCAGAAGCAGCGCGCGACATTTCGCCGCAGCGCGAATGCTCGACCTGTCACGTCATGTGGCTGGTGGATTTCAACCGCAAGGACGTCACACCCCTCATCGCCTACGATCCCAAGCCGGTGGTGGCGACCGGCAAACAGGATGCGGCGAGCACCGACCGCATGTGCTTTTCCTGCCACGACGGCTTCGTGCTGGATTCGCGTTTCGCGTGGAAGAACCGGCAGAATTTTCATCCCATCGGGGTGAAGCCCTCGGGCAAGGTGAACATTCCCAAGGGAGAGGGCAAGGATCTGTTTCCCCTCAACGAGGACGGCAAGGTGTATTGCGGCACCTGCCACAGCGCGCATGGCGTGGACTGGGGAGAAAAACTCTCCCCGGTGTTCCTGCGCATGAAGAACGTCGATTCCAGCCTGTGCATGAGCTGCCATCTGGAACGCGGCACCGGGCCCGACGAGGGCAACCATCCCGTGTTCCGGCCGCTGAAGAATGTGCCCTCGACACTCATGCGCGCCGGCTCGAAATTCGGCGGCGGCGGTAACGTGATCTGCCAGTCCTGCCATCTCGTTCACGGCGCGCCGGAGAAGAAGCTGCTGGTGGTGAAGAATCCCAACTCCGAGCTGTGCGGCACCTGCCACGCCGACCGTTACGCACGCACGCTGGCGGAGGCGGGGCGCATGGCGACGCATCCGGTGAACATCCGCCCCGACAAGGTGAAGATTCCGCAGGCCCTGCTGGAGCGTGGCGCAAAGCTGGGCGAGGGCGGCACGGTGATCTGCCAGACCTGCCACAAGCCGCATTTCGCCGAAGAGGGCGCGCGCATACTTGTGGCACCCAACGTGCAGTCCGGGTTGTGCGTGACCTGCCATGTCGGCCAGCGCAGTGTGGCGACGAGCAAGCACAACATGGCGCTGGTGAGCGCGGAAGACCAGAACGTGCGCGGCCAGGAAGTGGGACGCGCCGGCGTGTGCAGCGCCTGCCACCTGCCGCACGGCGGGCAGGGGCCGAAGATGTGGGCGCGCGCGGTGAAGCCGGGCGACGACCCGGTATCCGACCTGTGTCTCACCTGCCACACGGAAGGCGGCCTCGCCGCCGAACGGCAGGTCGGCACGCACACCCATCCGGTGGGGCGCGACATGGCGCGTCTTGGCGCGGTCGTCGACCTGCCGGGCTACACGCGCGAGGGTGTCAAGTCGGTGGGTGACGGCAAGGGCCGGGTGGCGTGCGCCAGTTGTCACGATCCGCACCAGTGGGACCCGCGCGACCCGCAGAAGGCATCGAAGCCGGGCGACCCCGCCAGCGGCAGCGACAAGTTCCTGCGCAAGCCGAACGGCCCGGACGCCGGGCTGTGCCTCACCTGCCACACGAACAAGTCCGGGATCGTCAACACCAAGCACGATCTTGCCGTGATGGCGCCGACGGCGCGCAACATCCGCGGGCAGACCCCGGCGCAGGCCGGCGTGTGCGCGAGCTGCCATCTGCCGCACAATGGCGGCGGGCCACGCATGTGGGCGCGCGAGGTGCTGACCGGAACCGATCCCGCTTCGTCGGCCTGCCTCAACTGCCACAATGCCGCGGGACTTGCGCGCAAGCGCACCGTCGGTGACAACAGCCATCCCGTGGGCGTGCCCATCGCGCGCATTGGCATTACGGCAAAAGACGGACAATGGACGGTGCCGCCCGGGAGCATCGCCACGCCCGGTACCGTGCTGCCGCTCTATGACCCGCACGGTGTGCCGGCTGCGGAAGGCGGCAACGTGGCGTGCGGCACCTGTCACGACCCGCACAACTGGGCGCCGGGCGGTAAAACCAGGCCCGCCGGCGATCCGAAAACGACCAAAGGCACCGTTGAATCCAGCTTCCTGCGTCTGCCGAACGACAGCAAGGGAACACTGTGCGCCAACTGCCATGTGGACAAGGGCGCGATCGCCCTGTCCAAGCACAACCTCGCCATTTCCGCGCCCAGCGCGTCTAATACGAAGGGACGCACCACCGCGGAGAGCGGTGTGTGCGGCGCCTGTCACCTGCCGCACAACGGCAATGGTGCCAAGATGTGGGCGCGCGCCACCGGGCCGGGACAGGATGGCATCGAAGTGTTGTGCGCCGAATGCCACCGCGACGGGGGTGTCGCCGCGAAAAAACAGACCGGCGCCAACAGCCATCCCCTGCGGGTGGACCTGAAGAACATCGGCGGCAGCACCACCCTGCCGCTGTTCACCGCCGAGGGCAGGAAGGACGCCGCACAGGGCAAGGTGGCGTGCGCGACCTGCCACGACCTGCACCAATGGGATCCGGCGAACCCCGCCAGCAAGGCCGGCGCACGGGCCGACGTCGAAGGCGGGGCTGCCGACAGCTTTCTGCGTGCACCGGCCTGGCCGGCGCCGACCCTGTGCGCGAATTGTCACCCCGACAAGCAGCAGGTGAAGAACACCGACCACGATCTTGCCATCACCGCACCGCAGGCCACCAACATCCGCGGGCAGCACACGCAGGCCTCCGGTGTATGCGGCCAGTGCCACCTGGTGCACAACGCGGCGGCGCCGGTCCGCCTGTGGGCGCGTCCGCTGGGCGAGGGCAACGACGCGATGGAACGCCTGTGCCGTTCCTGTCACGCCGCGGAGAAGGTGGCCGCGGCGAAGATTCCGCTGCAGGGAAGCCATCCGGCAAAGGTCAACGTCATCTCCAATCCGGGCAACCGGCGCGAAAACGGCGGCCATTTCCCCGTGTTCACGCCCGAGGGGGTGCGCAGCGGCTCCGGCGTCATTTCCTGTCCGACCTGCCACAATGCCCACCAGTGGAGCGTGCAGCATCCGCAGGGTGGCGAGGGGCGCAACGTCGAGGGCGACGCGCGCAGCAGTTTCCTGCGCAACACCAGCGATTTTTCCCTGTGTGCGGACTGCCACGGCCTCGACGCGCTGTTCCGCTACAAGTATTTCCACGGCGACACGTCGCGCCGCAAGCATTTGCTTTATCGCTGAGATGATGATGAGATTGGAAGCCGTGAACCCCATGCCGAACACGCCGGAATCTGTCATCGCGGACATGCGGACTTCCGGCCTCGCGCGCTGGCGCGAGCGCCTGCGCTGCGCGATGAAGGCGCTGCCCTGCCTCGCGCTCGCCCTGTTGCTGGCGGTGCCTGCCGCGTGGGCGAAGGAAACTGCACCGGCGAGCGGCGCCGCGCAGGCCGCCACACCCGAACTGGTGTGGCCGTCGCCGCCGTTGCAGCCGCGTATCCGCTACGTCGGGTCGATTTCCGGCCCAGACGATATCGGGTACAAAAGGGGATTTTTCCGCAAGGTGTGGGACTTCATCCGCGGCGAGGCGGACGACGAGCACATCGTTCGTCCGATGGCGGTCGCTGTCGATGGCCGGGACCGCCTGCTGGTGGCCGACACCAAGCGCGGGCGCGTGCACATCTTCGACCGCAGCAAGCGCAGCTATGCATTCGTGCGCGGCAGCAAGTGGGATACCCTGCGCCTGCCCATCGGTCTTGCGGTGGACGGCAAAGATAATATTTATGTTGCCGACGGCGAACTGAACAAGATTTTCATATTCAGGTCGGATGGCAAGTTCGAGCGCCTCCTCGACACCGCGGGCTGGCTCAAGCGTCCGTCGGCACTGGTCATCGACCGCGCGCGCCAGCGTCTCTATGTCGCCGATACGCCGGCGCACGACATCAAGATCGTCGATCTGACGAGCGGCAAGCTTGTCGGCACGATCGGCCGGCGCGGCAGCGAAGCCGGGGAGTTCAATTTTCCCACCTTCCTCGCGCTGGATCGTCACGGCCGCCTCGCGGTGACCGACAGCATGAACATGCGCATCCAGATTTTCGACGCCGAGGGTCGCCGGATTTCCGCTTTCGGCAAGCACGGTGACGGCTCCGGCGATTTTTCCGCGCCCAAAGGTGTGGCGATGGACAGCGAAGGCCATGTGTATGTGAGCGATGCGGGCTTCGACAATGTCCAGGTGTTCGATGAAACGGGGCGCCTGCTGCTGTTCTGGGGCACCTCCGGCCAGGAGCCGGGCAAGTTCTGGCTGCCGGCGGGCATGCTGATCGACGCGCAGAACCGGATCTACGTCGCCGACTCGTACAACAACCGCGTGCAGATTTTCCAGTATCTCGGAGGCCGTGATGCAAGATAGGTCAGCCTTGTTCGCCGCGCACGCGACCGATGCGCGCGTAAAATTCCGCGACCGGCAGCGACCGCGCGCAAAAAACCACTCCTGGGGATGGTTTGGCGCCATCCTGCTCGTCGTCGGCCTGCTCGGCTGGACCGCGTCGGGCATGGCCAACATCGCCAACACCAAACACAACCTGTCCGCCAGCGGCCCCGGCACCCACAAGGCGACGGCCGAAAGCCAGATCTGCGTCTTTTGCCACACGCCCCACAACAGCAACCCCGCGGTGCCGCTGTGGAACCACGCGCTTTCGGCGGCGGTGTACACACCCTACGGTAGCAACACGCTTGCCGCCGCGGCGCCCGGACAACCCAGTGGCACCTCCAAGCTGTGCCTGTCCTGCCATGACGGCACGGTCGCGCTGGGCGGCGTGCAGAACCTGCCGTTCGGCCATCAGGCCGCAGGCACGATTTCCGGCCTCGAAGCCTTTCTCACCGGGCCGGCGAGCCTGGGCACCGACCTGCGCAACGATCACCCGGTTTCCTTCACCTACGATACCACCCTCGCGGCGACCAATCCCGAGCTTGTCTCGCCCGCCGCGCTCACCGGCAAGATCAAGCCGGACAGCAGCGGCCAGATGCAATGCTCGAGCTGCCACGACCCGCACGTCGAGGCCAATCCGAAATTCCTCCATGTCGGCTACACCGATGGCGCCGGTTATGGTTCGCCGCTGTGTCGCACCTGTCATGACAAGATGTACTGGAACACGATGAGCAACATGTCGCACCGCGAACAGACGCGGCAATGGAACGGCGCGGGCGACAATCCCTGGCACGTGCCCGGGCACAATCTTGCCAACGACCCCAATTCCACCAACAAGGCCAACGGTTGCGAGAGCTGCCACCAGCCGCACAACGCCGCCACCAGCGGCAGCCGCATTCTCAAGCAGGACGGCGAGGCCAAGGTCTGTCTCGTCTGCCACAACGGCAACGTGTCGTACTGGAATATCGATGCCGCACTGAACAAGATGTATGCGCACCCCACCAAAAACCCCGCCTACGACGGTCGCCACAACCCCAAGCGCATGCCGGACGGCAAGGTGCGCGAGGAACCCGCCGAGTTGGGCACCAATCGCCACGCCGAGTGCGAGGACTGCCACAACCCCCACGCCGTGTCGCCTGGCGTGTCGCCCAGCGTGCCCAATCCCACCAACAACCTCGCCGCGCCGGTGAACAAGGGCGTGTGGGGCGTGCAGCCCACCTGGCCGGCCGCCTGGCAACCTGTGACCACCTATACCGTCGTCGACGACGTGCAATACCAGCACCAGTTGTGCCTCAAATGCCACTCCTACTACGCTTTCGGATCGACGCCGCCGGCGGATCCCTACGGCATGATCGCCGGTGGAATCAACACCGACCAGGCCAAGGAATTCAACCCCAACAACGCCTCCTACCATCCGGTGGTCGCGCAGGGCAAGAATCCGTTCATGGACGGTGCCAACAACTATGCCACCTCGCTGATCGGCGGCATGACGCCCACGTCCCTCATGACCTGCTCGGAATGCCACTCCGACAGCCAGCCCGACCTGCCCGGCCTGAAGGGGCCGCACGGCGCGGATGTGTGGCCCATCCTGTGGGGGCCGTACGATCGCACCACCGGCATGCTCGGCACCCAGAACCACCTGTGCTTCAAGTGCCACGACTGGATGATTTATGCGGGAACGACGGACTACAACGGCACTGCCCTCAAGACCGGCTTCAGGGCCACGACCGGGGCGGGACTCCGAAACATGCACGCCCGCCATGTGAACCTGCGCGACATGCCCTGTCTCGCCTGCCATACGGCGGTGCCGCACGGCATGCCGAACCGTGCGCTGCTGGTGTACGGCCGGGGCACCAAAAAAGACCCCGAGCCCTACAATGCGCACAACCAGATGGCCGTCTGTGAAAACGCGACTTATCTGGCCAATAACATGTGCAACGACTACGGGATCAATTCGAACATCACCAACGTCAACGCCATCGCCAGCGGCACCTGGAAAAGAACTGACTGCCATAACGGCTCCGGCACAGGCAGTTGCTCGTCCAAGTCCACCTATCCATGATGCGGGCGGCCTGGCGGTTGCTCGCCTCGCCCCGGCTGGGCGCGCTGCTGCTGGCGCTGCTGGCGCTGGCGGCAACGGCGGGAGGCAGCCTGCCGCAACTGGACCGGCTGGCGCCTGCGGAACTGGATGCCTGGCAGGCCGACTGGCCGCGGCTTGCGCAGGTATTCGAGTGGCTCGGGCTGTCGCGTGTCTACGGCTCGACCTGGTTTGCCGCGCTGTGCCTCGTGCTTGGTGCCAACCTGCTCGCGGCCATGGCGGTGCACGCCGTGCGCGTGCTGGCATGGTTTCGCGGCAAGGTGCCGCCCAGCCATCGCATCGACGGGGCGGGCGCGCTGCCGCCGGGGCTGGCGCGGCAGTTTGCCGTGCATGACGAAAGCCGGCATCAGGAATTCGCGCTGTTCGGCGTGCCGCTGCTGCATCTGGGCTTCGTGATGCTGGTCGCCGGCGTGGCCTTGAACACGCCCGCGCGTTTTGGCGCACACCTTGAGCTGAGCGAGGGCGAAATCTACGCCGGCCAGCCGGACAAGCTGCTCCTGGAAACGGGGAGCGACCCCGCCCGCATTCCCGATTTTCGTCTCCGCCTCGACCGTCTGCACGTGGAGCTGGAAGCCGGCGAGCACCTGACCGGATTGCGGGCCGACGTCACCCTGCGCGACAAGGGCGGGGTTTATCGCGACACGGTGGAGGTGAACCGTCCAAATGCCGTGGGGCCGTATGCTGTATACCTGGACAAGAACATCGGCCACACCGCGGTATTCGACCGGCTGTTGCCGGACGGGCGCCATGACCGCCTGCTGGTCAATTTCCGCGTTGCTCCCGCGGACTGGACTGAAGCCGTTCCCTTGCAGCGCGATGAAATCGTCGAACTGGACGGCCAACCCATTCTCTACCGCATGGTGCTCACACCGCGAGAGCAGCCGGCATTCCAGCTCGAAGCCCGGCAGCGCGGCAAGATCGTTTTCAGCGGGCGTCTCACACCGGGCGAATCCGCCGATCTGGGTGTCTATCGTTTGACTTTCCTCGGCACGGTGCCGTGGGCGGGGCTGTATCTTTCTGCCGATCCCTTTCTCGGGTTGGTGTTCGCCGGCATGGCGTGTCTGCTGGCAGGTACGTTGCTGTCGCTCCTGTTCCATCCGCGCCGTCTGCGCCTGCGGCGCGACGGCGCGACATGGCGGGCGGAAGCCTGGGCGCTGCGCGACGACTGGCGCTTCGCGCGGCAGTGGCGCGAGTGGGAGCAGGCCCGATGAGCACGGTCCTGTATCTTCAGGGAAGCGTCGCAGCGTTGTACGGAAGCGGCGCCCTGTTGCTCGGTATCGGGCAACACCGCCGGCAGCATCGGGCCATCGCGCTGGCCTTGACGGGTCTGGTTCTCCATCTGGGTCTGCTGGCCTGGCGCTGGCAGGACATCGGCCAGATTCCCATCGTTACGCGCTATGAGGATTTGACGGTGGACGCC
>JACDJC010001601.1_pt1 | contig 19737 bp, 25 predicted proteins | sample 7454191 | NCBI WGS metagenome assembly JACDJC01 (sample SAMN14253291, study PRJNA609438) | sludge metagenome | isolation source: sludge after 25d culture with pyrite and EDTA | collected 2018-12-20 | reverse complement strand
GCCGCTTTACATTGGAAACGTTCATTGACTTGGAGATGGGCTGTTACATGGCGCCCTGGCTTATCTGGCCGAATCGGTTTTTATTTCTTTCGTGTATACCGTAGTCAAGGTTTTAATTTTCATTGCGGGGCAAACTTCCCAATCATTGGGTCAGTATCGTTGCAGACTCAGCCGAACATGAAACTATGACCTACGGATGCCAGCAATACACCATAGCCCGCCGAGGCTATTTGGCGAGGATTTGTGGTGATTGGTTTTCCAAGTATTACGCACCATAGGAGATTCAGATTATGGACAAAGAAGATTATGAAGATGAATTACAGGAAACATTCGCAGCGTTTGCTTCTGAGTATCCGAATAGTGCGCTTGCTCTTATAACCGGGCTTTTTGTTGGCCTGCTTGAATACAGCGTGAAAGAACAAGGCGGCGACGAGAAGCTAGAGATAAAGATTGATGGATGTGGCAAGCGCGACATCATCGTTTGTGCAGTACCTAGCGATTCATGACCTACGGTTGCCAGCAATTCCCCATAACCCGCCTATGCCGATACGACCGCCGGGCAATTGACCGCAAGTGCGACGGATGCCCACGGACAACCGATAGCGAATACCTGAAATCTATGGGGCTGTGGATTGTTGGAATATCGCATGCGCTGCCCGTCTTTGAGCATGACCGCGTGGCCGTGAGCCGGTGTGCGGATTGGGTGAAGGTATGAAGATCGGCGTCGACGTAAAGGGTATTGAAGCCGTCAAGGCGCATCTAGCAGGCCTTGGCAAGCAGGTAGCATTCACGCCCAGTACGCCGTCAGAACCAACTGGATCGGCCATTTCTAGTTCCTCGTATAAACATCTACCAGCCAGCAGTCTTAACGACGGGGTGGGTGAAGGTGATTGTAAGCGCGCGAGATATTTGACACGAAGTTGCGAGATATTTGGCACTAAGAGTATTTTCGTAACGCGCAATGAAATTGCGCAATAACAAACTTAAAAACCGCAGCACTCAAAAGTAACGATCCTTCCCCGGATCAAATACCCCCGTGATCGGATGCGTTGAAAACGCATTGAGCGATGGCATCGCCGGAAGGCCGGATTCTGGATATTGCCCACCCGACCTGCTGTTGCCATAGGCAATAATCGCCCTTGGTTCATCTGTCGCCACGATCAATGCCGTATCGCCGTTGGCCAGGAAATAATCACGCGCAACGCCTGAAAAATAGTAGTCATTCCTCAGGACGTTCTGAGTCATTGTTTCAGTTCCTGCGCCAGCGCTTCCCGTGCCGACATACCCCACAGTCGCATCATTTTCCGTGTGCTGTATCACTACCTCTGCAATGACCGCACTGTCGAGCAATATTTGCTCAGCGGCATAGACAAGCGAGCGAATCCGGAAAGATACGCTGGCTGCATTCCCTTTGTCACCATAAGTTCCAGTGCTGCCGATAGAGCAATTGGCAGATGTCGAACCGTCGACATATCCTGAAGCGGAAAGACAGGTTGTGCTCTCTTCGTCGACATGAATCGAGCGTCGGTACAGCACTCTGCGCTCACCGAGCACGGTATAAACAACGGCCATCGCACCAGTCCATTTATCCGTATCCCGATGCCCATCCATCGGCCCGCCAGGGCCGGAAATTACATTTCCGCCTGGGATGAACCCGGTAACTGAAAGCCGAACGAACGGCCCCTCGAAAGGGTAAGGATTGTTCGGCAGGTAGGAATACATCGATGTGATGTCGCCCAGCACATGCCCTGTTTCAAGAACCTCGTTCGTGATGTCATTGGTCACAGCGAAATCAGCCGGGCTGACGAAAAGCGATACGCTTGGCGGCACCGTTTCCGATCCGCTGACAATCTCGCACTCCCACGCGCTGACATAATACTGGTCGCCCCATGGATGAAAAGAGCCACAATGTATCGCTGCCAGACTTCCATCTGGCGCGAAGTTAACCCACCCGCGCGCGTTGTCGAAACTTCCGGCGACAATGGTGAGAGATGCGACCTCTGTGGCCCCAACGCCGAACTCAACCACATCCGGCATCGGCATCTTCCGCGCAAAGACCTTCAGGCTGGTGCCGCCAAGCGTCATCACGCCGGCCTCCAGCCACCATACGGTGCCGTCAGCAGTACGATACGGCCAGGACAGCGACCCGACGCCGAACGCGCCCGATCCGCCGGGTGAATGAACCGCGCAAACCCGCTTCGCAAACCCTGTCCAAATCGCCTTGTTCAGCCAAGTCATGCCGAGCGTGGCCTCATCGCTGCTGGTCGCTATGGACGGCGCGCCGAAGTCGGAAAACCTGTTCCAGCCATCACCCGGAAAATCATCGACGACAGGCCCGGAAATGCTGGTGCCTGAATCTTTTTTCAGCGTTCCGGTGGATGATTCCCGATAGCCGTGCCACGGATTTCCGAACACGATGAGATCGTCGAACTCATCGAATAATTCGCCGCTCATGGCCTGTTCTTCAAATTGATAACGACCTCGGCGCTATTGGCGTCCGTCAGTTTAATCGATTTCAGCGGCTTGATCTTCAGCGACCATATGCCATCCGACGAAGCGATGGTGCGCTCGGCGTACCAGGTGCGATCACCGTAAGCCGTCTCGGTCAGCGGGCTGGCGATTCCTCCCTGCGGGCTGCCGCCCTGCGAGGCGCCGCCCAGCAACGCGCTCCCCGTCGCCCGAGCCGCCGCGCCGCGATCGCTCATCGCCGCCGGCTGCTGTGCGCCACCGTTGGCCTGCTCGGTCAGCACCCGCAAAGCCTCGGTCAGATCCTTGCTCATACCGCAAACTCCTTGACGACCCCGGTCTGCAGGGAGAGATCGAGGTGAATACCGGGCGCGCCGGTGCTGTCGAGCACCCGTATATACACCGCCACCGCGCCGGCCTGCCCGCCATTGATGACAGCCGGAAGATTCAGCGCCGCCCCGCCGACCGCCGTCGCCAGCGCCCCGGAAGACAGCGCCAGGCGCACATCGGCGGCCGGGCTGCCAGCGCCTGAGGCGGCGTCGACGACGGACAGCAGCACCGGATCGACACCCGGGTTGCTCCCCGCCTTGCACACCCGGCCAGCCAGCCGGCCGCCGAAATAAACCACCTTGTCCTCTGCCACCGGCGCGCTGGCATCCTGGATGAACTGCAGCCGCGCGCTGATCGGCGTGGTCAGCGCCGGGTCGGAGAAAAAGCCGAAGGAGAGCGCCATCGCCGCCTCAGAAAGTAAGCGCCAGGCTGCCGCCGGCAATGGAAACGGAAGCCGTGATCGGCAACTCGAAAGCCAGCGGGTCGCGCACTGGCGCTGCGATCTCGGGCAGGATCAGGCGAAACTGCGGTTCATAGACCGGCTTGGCGGCATCGTAATTGCCGCTGGTCGGCACCACGTTGCACAAAAAGCCGAGCAGATTGTCCTCGACTGGCACCGATGGCGTGTCATACGAAGCCCCAACGTGCGTGCTCAAGACCGGGTCGGCCAGGGCATGCGTGACCGAAGCCACCGGCGCCGTGACCGAGGCCGTGAAGGCCGTCGCAACGCCCGCCGCCTCGGGCACCGCCAGCGTGAAGGTGCTGGCCACCGCACCCGAATCGAGATCGAGGCGATGCTCGAACTCGCTCACCTGGCCGGTCGCCGCCACGCCGCAGGCATTCACCGCCAGCACCGCGCCGATCTCCCAGCGCGGGTCAAGCGGCCGCTCGAAAATCACCCGCCGCTTGCGCTTACCCGCCGCCGCCTTGCGCAGCGCAAGCGCCACCACATGCTGCGCCGCGGCCTGCAGGTCGGGCAGCGTGATGTCGCCCAGGTGATCCAGCGCTCCATCGCCCGGCGGGAACGGCGCCGGCAAGCCTTCGTAACCGGTCGGCGGGATCGCCACCGTCGGTGCGTTCGCCTGGTACAAGCTGGACGCTGCCTCGCTCGACGGCGTCGTCTCCCAGGCGCCGGCATCGAAGGTCGACGCGATGCTGGCGCGGATCGACTCGTCGCGGTCGGAAGCGCCGCCCATCGGGATGGTGATCGTGTAGCTGGCCTCGACCTCCTGATACCAGCGCCGGTACATCGTCGCCGTGAAGCTCTTGCAGGTCGTGCGCGCGAATTCCGGGCTGACGATGTAATAGATGGTAGTGCCGCCCACCAGCACCCCGTAGCTCCCCGGCAGCGGCTCGACAATCGCCGGCTTTCCCTTGATCAGCCAGCCCGATACGCCTTCCAGCGCCGCCATCACGGTGCTTTTTGGCAAGGTCGGCAGGCCATCGACCACGTAGTAGGTGTTGGCCACCGCCGTCCAGCTCAAATTCACCTCGGCGGCGTGCAGGCGATGGTAGCGAACGGCCAGCGCCGCCTTGATCGCCGACGGAACATCGGCCCGCGCCGCCGTCAGCACGCGCACCGATTCGTCGAATACATCGCCCGCCCCAAAGGTTTCAAGCGGCGTGCCAATCGACCACGGAATCACGCGCCACAATCCGTTCGCATCGATCGCCGTAGCGCCTGGCACCGTCTCCAGCAGGGTGCTGAAATAGCCCGCCGGATCGGGTTCGGTATCCGACCACGGCGCCACGGACGTCGAAGGCGCTGCCAGCCCGGCCAGCAAGGCTTCGACATCGGCAGCAGAAGCGCAGGCGAGCGGTCGCTCCTGCCAGCCATCCCGGCACGCCAGCTGTGCCACGCGCGTTACCGGATCGAACTCGCAACGCTCGACCACCCCGGTGAACAAGCGATAAACCGCCGTGTGCGTCGCCCGGAACAGCGCCACATCAATGGTCAGCGCCTGCCCTTCAAAGCCCAGCAGTTCGGCTGGCGAGGCCGGTAATACCGAAAACGTCGCCACCCGTGCCGCATCTTCGGCGGCGCTGATGCTGATTTTGCCGGTCAGGCGGGCGCTGACGTCGACGCTGCCGACGACCACCGATGGCGACCAGCGCACCGTGCTGGCGCCCGATGAAAACACCTGCGCACTGACCACCGAAATTGCCAGCCCGAAGCCGGCCTGCCCGGTTTCCAGCGGCGTTGAACCGCCGCCCGATCCGCTGCCGGAATCGAAAGAGCTATCGAAGGACGAATCGAAGGCGGGCATCAGCCAACCAGGACATAAAGGGTGCCGGCCAAGTCGACATACTGGCTGAACTGCGGATCAATCAGATAGCGCAGCGCGATGACCTGGTTGCTGCCGTTTTTCGTCACGCCCCAGGGTCTCAGCGCCGAGGAGCACCAGGTCGGCGATTCCTTACGCCAGTTGATGTAGTAATCCGGCACACCGCCAGGGACGATCGGCAAAAAGTCCGGATTGATGGCGACGGTCAGGATGTGGTTATCGACATCGTAGGTCAGTCCGGTGATCGCCCCGAAGCAATACGCGCCCACACAATCGACGCCAACCGGATCGGGCGACCCGGAGGTCTGCACGAACCCATGCACGAACATCGCGCCGACGCCATGCAGATGGTGATGATCCCAGTCCTCGCCACCGACATCGTCAGGACTGGTGTTGGCATTCCCGGAAACCTTGGCATGAACGATCGACATCTTAAATTTCCTCGCAAACAAGTTCCCACGACGGCCCGCTGCTGCCGTGAATCAGGCGCGGCGGGTCGGACATCACGGTCAGGATCGGGTAGAACAGGCGCACGCTGACGCCTTCTTCATCGGTCAGGGTGGTTTCAGCCCACGGCGAAGTGCGCGAACCCCAGGTCGGCGGCAATGACTCGCCAACAGCCAGAGAAAGAGGCTCGACGCATTCGATGGTGTAGGGCTGGTCGTAATCAATTCCCAGCAGTTGGGGCGGAACCCAGCCACCGGCTGAGATCGTCGTCTTCCAGCGCTGCCAGTTGCTCATGCGGAACAGTGCCCCGCTCGCCATACGCCGCGCCGACCGCCCGCCGATGGCCTCGAAGGTCTGGCTGAAATCGAGCCGGGCGCGTTGTGGCAGTTCGATGCCGGCGATAATCAGGGGCGGTGCGCTCATGTCATTTCCGTCCGAAAGCCATCGCGGCCCGGGTGAACACCCGCTCCAGCTCGCGCTGCGTGTTGGCCGATGTCTGCGCCTGGAACTTGCCCAGGCTGCCGAAATCCAGCGTCAGGTTGTTACCCGACGGCGTACTGGCACTGGCGCCTGCGCCGACATATTCGGGAATGGGCATCCGCGATACCAGCCCGCCGTCGGCATAGCCACGCAGCGCATTCATGCCGATGCGGTTGAACTGCGACAGGAAGGCCAGTGCGCCGGGCTGCCTGACCACCTCGGAACGGGTGACGAACTCTTCGGCATGGACGATGCCGGCCGGCTGATACTTGCCGCCCGGCCCTGTCCAGCCGCCACGGGCAAAGCCGCCGAGGCCGGCGCTGTTGATGTCGGCGGCGACGGTTTTCATGGTCACCGTCACCGTCTTGTCGGTGAGTTCGGCGAGATTTTTCTTTAGGGAGGCGACGGCGCCTTCGGCCTGCGCCACATCGGCGCTGATCTTGATGTTCGCGGCCTTCTCTTTCAGCGCCGAAATGTCGGCATCCAGCTTGGACAGCGTCGCTGCCTGCGCCGTCGCCTGCGCTTCCAGCGCGACAGACTCGTTCTGCTTGGCCCTGGCGTTTTTCTCGATCACACCGGCCTGGGAATTGCCGACTTGCTCGATCAAGTCCGGGTTGGCCGATGCCTCGGCGAATTTCATCGCGCGCTCGAGGAACTGTTCGGCCTGCTTCTGGTACTTCTCGAAATCCTTGGTGCGACCGTCCAGTTGCGCCGCGCCGGCCGCAGCGGCGTAATAGGCGCCCTGCCCCTGCATGTCCTGCGCCTGCGAGTAAGCCAGCGCCTGTTTTTCTACATCAGACAAGCCGGCATTGCGCAAATCATTGGCCTTGTCGGCGGCTGATGTCCGCACGCCCGCTGCCTTCTCCAGCAGCTTCTGGGCATCATCGGCGGCCTTCTGCGCCTCCTTGCGTGAGGTTTCCCAGGCCGATTGCAGCGCCCCGCGCAGCTTCTCGGCATTCTTGATCTGCTCGTCGGTGCGCTCCTTGTCGCCTTTCAGAATGTCCGCTGATGCCTTGCCGGCGGCGATGGCTTTGAGCTGTTCCATGTTCGCCTGCTCGCGGGCAAGCTGCTTGGAGATATTCAGCCGCTTGGCGGCAGTTTCCGCTTCATCACCGACGATTCGGCCGTTCTGTAGCTTGAGATATTCGACGCGCTTTTCTTCGGCGGCAATCGCCTGGTCGACGCCGCTGGTATCGGTGCTTCCACCATCCTCAAGGTTTTGTTTTCCAAGCGCGGCACGCTTCGCCTTCAGCCTGTCCAGTTCGGCGCCGGCTTTGGCGAGCTGGGCGGAAACATCATCGCCCTGCTTCGGCAGCGCCCCGAGAATCTGCCAGATCGACAAATCGGCGCGGTTGGCGTCAGTCAATTTTGACAGCATGGAATTAAGCGCCGGAATCAGCGCGTTGCCGACACTGACCGCCACACTTTTCGACAACTGCCCGAGCCGGTCTAGGTTGTCGTTGAATTCTGCGGCGGCCTTCGCCTGTTCTTTCCCGAGTACCAGCCCCAGCCGCTCGGCTTCGTCGCCCATTTGACGGAGGCCGGCGCTGCCCTGGTTGAGCAGCGGGATCAATTCGGCGCCGAGTTTCTTGCCGAAGAAATCCATGGCCAGCGCAGTTTTTTCCGGGCCGTCCGGCATGGCGGTGAAAACGTCCGACAGATCGTAGAGCACTTCGGTGGTGCTGCGCATCGTGCCGTCGGCATTGCGCAGACTGATGCCGAAGCGCTCGAACAGCTTGCCGCTTTCAGCACCGCCATTGGCCGCGCCGACCATCAGTTTCGACAGGTTGCCGACGCCCTTGCCCAGCGCCTCGGTCGAAGTGTCGGAGAGCTTGGCCGCGTAATTCAGCCGGGCCAGTTCCTCGACCGCCACCCCGGTGCGCTGCGCCATGTTGTCGAGCTGGTCGCCATAGTCGGCGGCCGACCGGACAGATGCCGCCATCGCGGCGGCGGTCGCAGTTGCCGAAAGGCCGATGCCGGCCAGGCCGGACAACGAGAAGCCGCGCGCCGAGGCGGCTTCCAGTTCGCCGACCTGCTTCTGCAGCCCGCGCAAGGCGCCCTGCGCGACGGCGACACCGCGCGGCACGCCGCTGGCGTCGGCGGTGATCTTGAGCGCAACTTCCTTGTCAATGGCCACTGTTCAGCACCTCGACGGCGGCGAGATAGAGCCGCCACGGATAATCCAGCACGCCGGCATGACCCCGCATCGCGCACATGCTCAGCGAGCGGTCGAGATCATGGCTTCGGCTTCTGCCTCGATTGCCCGGGCGACCTTTTGCATGGCCGCCCGCACCCTGAAAAAATGCGGGTTAAGCGCCTTGCAGGCGTCCCGCAATGGCAGCAGTTCGCCGTAGGTCAGGGCTTCCAGCGGCGCCAGCGCAACATCCGACATGCGCGCCAGATCGGCCAGCGCGCAGTCGTCGAAGACCAGCGAACCGAGCGCATCGACCGGCATGCCGGCTTCCATCTCGACGACCCAGGCGCGCACCTCGGCCACCGTCAGTTCCCTGACCGTAACCTTGACCCCGGCCAGCTCGACGACTTTGGTCGCCGCCATCAGTCTTCAAGGATGAGCGTGAAGTATTGCGACTTGCCCGCCGTAACGATCTTTTCGTCGGCTTCCATGGTGCCGGTGATCGACATGTTGGCGAAATCCTCGCCGATCAGGTCAAGACCTTGCGGTGCGCCCAGGCGAACCTTGTGGAACTTGCCGGTGGCATCCTTGCCATCGACCAGATTGACGCCGACGAACTTGATGGCCACCAGCGGCGCCGCATCGAGCAGCGCTTCGATGGTGGTATGGCCGGTCGCCGTGCTTTTCTGGCCCCACAATGCGAGCGCCAGATTGGCGGCGGACAGGTCGCGGAAATCGATTGCCAGCTCGGCGGAATCGACCCGGGCGAACGAGGCGTAGTTGCCGCCGGCAGCGCTGCGGTAATTCTTGAGCGTCTTGCGGTCTTCGGAAAACGACGGAACGAGCTTCGAGACGTTGCCGACGTCGACGAAAGTCAGGGAATCGAAAGCGGTGGTATCGGACCACGGTGCGACGGACACGATGCCGGCGCCGATGAATGCGGACATGGCGGTACTCCTGAAAGGCCCGCTGACGGGCAGTTGGGTTCAGGCTTCAGTGTCTGCATTGGTGACCGGCGCCGCCTGTGGCGAAATTTCAGGGCGCGGCGAGGTTCTCGACGACATCGATCACGATGACGATATTGGCCGACACGATGTCCAGGCCGTCCTGGCGCGGCGAGATCGAGCGGCCGTCATAGCGGCAGGCGATGGCGCGCTTGTCGCCGAAGGTCAGGTCGCCGGAAAACACGGCTTTCTTGAGGTCGGCAACGATCTTGCGGCCGGCGACGTTCGGGTGATCCGGATCGCACGCCGTGTGCCCTTCGATCACCCAGGGCAGCGATGCCTTGCCGTTGGGCGCCTGCTGGCCGGACGGCTCATCGTCATCTTCCAGCATGACGACGCAGGGCATCTGTGTTTCATCCAGACGGCGGCGGCCGTCGAAGATGCGCAGGCCGATGTCGGTCTGGTAACCGTTGGCGATGGTGATCTGCGCCAGGCGCGTCGCCAGCTCGGCGGCGATCTTGTCTTCGATGCTCATGGTGTTTTACCCAGTGCCTTTGCAAATTCGTAACGCGCCTGGCGCAGCAGCGCCTCTTCCAGCTCGGCTTCGACATCCGGGGCGATGGTGTCGATGACGTTCCTGAACACCTGGTCGACCGACAGGCCGTAGAGGTGCTTGATGTCCTTCTTGCCCTTGCCGGTGCGGATGAAGACGCCAAAGCCGTTTCCACCAAGAATCTGCGGGGCGCCAGCCTGCGGCCTTGTTCCGCCACGCAGCGGCATGAAAAAGGCGCCTGGCAGCTTCTGGCGCGGCGAACGCCGCAGTTCCTTGACGGTGATGCCGGCCGGCACCGAGCCGGCGGCGATGTTGCGCGACGAATCGCCACTGCCGGCGTGAATGCCCCAGAGCTTGCCGCCGTTGTGGCCGGTACCGCGTTTGGCGCCTTTATCCTTGCGCGTCACTTGTTTGGCGCCATAGGTTGTGAGCGTGGTTGGTCGGCGGCGCGCGGCAATGACCGCGACCCGGGCCCCGGCATTCGCCTTGCGCAACGCCATGCGCTCGCGCACATAAGCCGGCGTGAGATTGACGATCGCGGTGATTTCGCGCCGCGATCGCGTCATGTTCTTTGCCGCCACGGCGTTGACCGCCCGATAGGCCGTCTTCTCGACGACATCGGCGCCGAGGCCCATCTCGCGGGCGACCTGCTCAAGCAGTTCCTTATTGACGACGACGATGCGGCTCACCGCAGTACCACGCTGATGGTATGACCGTCGTTTTCCTGGATCGCGTCGACCACGTAGTTTTTCGTATCGACCACCAGCGCATCGCCGACCTTGGGCGACTCGACGGCCGGAATCGTGGCGAAGCTGCGATAGCCGGTGACCTGGCCGTATTCGCCGGTGACGGCGACGCCGTGCTCCAGGATGACGGTCGTCGGCAGTCCACGCAAAAGCGCCTCTTGCCCGAGGCGGGCAAAGAGGCGCGAGTGCATTCTTTCGAATGCGTCAGCCACGTTACACCTTGGTCAGCTTGATGACAGCGCGCGGACGGGTGCAGAGGTTCAACGGGTTGGACTGGACTTCCATCTCGATGCCGCGACCGTCGTTGCGTTCCCACTGGCGGGCATAGATGCGCTCGCCCAGCGTGCCGGCGGCGCCGACAAAATCGCCCGGGGCGAAGCGGGTGATGAACAGATCGGGCACGCCTTCCGGGATCGCGTAGGCGTCGTCGTCTTCAACCTTGACCGCCGAGGTGCCACGGTAGCGTTCCCAGATCACGCCGCCAAATTCGAATTCCATGCGCGGATCGCCGCGCAAAGACGAAGCCTGCTGCGTGTTCAGGTAGGTTTCCTTGACGACCGGGTGCTCGATCAGCTCCGACCAGAAGCTCTTGCCGCACAGCACGCGGACGCCGGTGAAGGAAAGACCGCCGAGCGCATCCTCGATGTATTCGAGCATGGTCATGATCTTCTGGCGCACCTTGGTGGTGGCGGTGGTCAGCGCGAAGCCAAGCGTCTGCTGCGAGACGCCGAATTCGGTAAACAGGCTGACTGCCGCGCCGCCCGCGTTCATGTACTGGCCCTTGATCGCCATCAGGCGATGCGACTCGATGGTGTATTCGATCGAGTTGCGCATCGGCTGCATACGTTGCGCCACGACCTTGACGATGGTTTCGAGATCGCTGTCGGTGCCGAAGGAACGAACGCCCGTCACCTGGTCGGCCGTCAGATAATCCGGCAGGGCGATGTGCGGAACGCTGAAGGAGCGCAGCGCGCGCGTGGAATGCGCCTGCGGTGCCGCCGGTGCGCCGCGCTGGGTGACGTCGACCAGCTTGAGCACGCCATCCTGCGATTCGATCGACACCGTCAGGGTGTTGATCGAGCTTTCGCCGAACAGGCCGAGCTTTTCGATACGACCGGGTTGATACGGCAGGTTCTGCACCGCCGCCGTGAGTTCGACCATGCTGAACGCATCGTCCTTGAAAATATCCATGTGTGCCATTGTCTTTGTCCTTTGCGGCGGCGGTTAGCGGATGATGATGCCGAGCGCGACGAGGTCGGCCTTGCCGGCGGTCTTGTCGCCAGCGTCGTTGGTGCCGGCCCAGATGAGCAGCGCGTCGGAAACTTCGGCGTCGCGGGCGATGATGACGCCCGGTGCATCGGCGGCGCTGGCATCGACGGCAGCATAGAGCGCGCCGACGGCGGTCTGCGAGCCGTCCGCGTTATCGTCGTCATAGGCGGTGATCTTGCCCGATGCGGTGATGCGGCCGACGACGGTGCCGGCGGCAAGGTTCTGGCCGGAAACGACAGTCACGGCCTCGCGGCTGCGGGTGCCGTTGGCTTCCGAAAGAATGAATTCGCCCGCGTGCCGGGCCTCGGTCAAAGTTGCCATTTTTTACTCCTTGGTCTGGCGTTGGGATTTCAAAACCTTCGCCCAGATGTCCTTGCCGCTGCGGGCAGCCGGATTCTGGGTCGAAATGTGGTGATTGATCGGCATGGCGCGGTCAAGCGCGGCGCGGGCTTCCATCAGGCGCTGGCGAACGCTGGCCAGCGGCAGGCGGGCCTTGATCAGGCCGGCGGCCACCTCGGGCAGCTTGGCAGCGGCGCAGACGGCGACGACTTCCCTGGCTTCGGCGATGGCGGCGACCGCATCGGCCTCGGCCTTGATTGCCGGGTCGAGGATGAAGGCGTCGGCATGCGCGGCCATGCCGGCAGCGGCGGCCAGCGCGACGATGCGGCTGGACAGCGCAACGGGGTCGATCTGGGGCTCTTCGTTTTGTTCTGGTTCCGGCGCCGGGTCGGCGACGGGCGGGGCGATGGAAGCGCGAACGTTTTCCGGCAGGCGCTCCATGTCGAAGGCGGCGGCGACCTTCAGTTCGGCCTGCAGCTCGTCGGCGAAGCCCTTGAGCACGGCTTCTTCGGCATTCAGCCAGGTCTCGGCATCGAGCAGCGCCTTGATCTCGTCTTCCGGCAGGCCGGTGCGCTTGGCGTAGATGCCGATCAACGAGGCGGCGATCTTGTCGAGCACGTCCGCCATCTCGCGCAGGTCGTCGGCATTGCCGTAGGCCATGTTGAGCGGGTTGTGGATCATCATGAAGGCGTTTTCCGGCATCACGATGGTGTCGCCAGCCATGGCGATGACAGAAGCAGCCGAAGCGGCCACGCCCATGATGGTGACCTCGACGGCGGCCGGGTGCTGGCGCAGTGCGTTGTAGATGGCCAGGGCATCGAAGACGGCGCCGCCGGGCGAGTTGATCGCCAGCTTGATGGTCGTCGCGTCGAGCGCCTTGAGGTCGCCGATGAATTGCTTGGCCGTCACGCCCCAGTAACCGATCTCGTCATAGATCGATATTTCGGCTGTCTTCTGGTCGGCTTTTGCCTTGATTGAGTACCAGTTTTTCACCTGGCGCGCTCCTTGATGGATAAGTGAGCGCTATCGTGTTACTGGCGACTATTCGCCGCCTGTGGGGGAATTTCAGCCGGAGAGCAGCAGCATCTCGAGCAGCACGTCGCGGGCGTCTGCTTCGGCCGTGATCGCTGGCTGTGCGGCCATTTGCGCCGTTGCGGAAAGGCTCAGGCGGGCGCTGGAATCAAGGCTTGCGGAAAGGTCGACCGCAACCGTGGCCGGGATGGCCAGGCGCGCGGTTGAGCGCACCGTGCAATATGTTTCGAGCAGGGTGTCGGCATGCGCGGTGTGGCGCAGGCGCGATTTTTTGCCCGGTTGCACCCGGCCGCCGGGGAATGAATCGGGCGGCAGGGTCGCCGGCTGGCCATCGACAAACCACAGCGCCGGAAAGCGCGGCGTGGGCCCGCCGATACCGAACAAGGCGACCTGGCGCGGCGAGATCGTCATTGCCGTGCCACCGTGACAACCCCTGCAGCTTCGGTAATCGCGCAATGAACACCACCGGCGTCGAGTGTCGTTGCCGTTTGAACCAACGGGTTCGCTGCATCAAGGCCGAGTCGCTGCCAGATCTCCAGGATCATCGTCGCCGGGTCGGCTGACACGCCAAGCATGGCCCCAGTTCTCGTCGCGCCATTTGCTGAGATCGCCTGCGTAATCGTGCCAACGGTAAGCTGCGTCGTGCTGACCGAAAGCGGATTAGCCGGGTCAAGCTCCATGCGCGCCCAAATTTCCGCGAGACGCTGGGTGTCCTGAGCCGAGAGAGAATCCACGGCCTCGACGTAGGCGCTGACACTGGCAGCGACCGCTCTGGTCGCGCGCACCGTCGCGGTCAGGCTGGCCGTCGCTGCATTCGCCAGGGCTACCGCTGCCGAGAGATTTGCTGTCGCTGCTCTGCTTAGGGCAACCGTCGCCGACAGAGAGACGTTCGCAGTTCTCGGCGCGCGAACCGCAGCAGAAAGGCTGCTACTCGTTGTGCCGGGTTGGCTGACCGCAGCGGATAGGCTGGTCGTCGCCGACCTGCCGCTCTGCACGGAAGCAGACAAGTTGGCCGCTGCTGCCCTCTGCTGCGAGACTGCTGCCGATACACCGGCCGTCGCCGTCCTGCCAAGCTGCACCGCTGCCGAAAGACTGGCGCTGACCTGGCCCCCTGCGGCAACCTGGATATAGGCGTCCAGGCTGGCTGTCGCTGCGCGAGACTGCCTGACGGCCGCCGTGAGGTTGGCCGATACCGTGAATGCCTGGCGAACTGCTGCCGTGACTGAAGCGCTGGTCGTTGCCTGTCGTTGGATCGCCGCGTCGAGGCTGGCCGTTGCCGTGCGCGAGACGCGAATTGCCGCGCTGACGTTGGCAGACGCTGCCTGTGCTGCGCGGACTGCCGCCGACAAGGAAGCCGTGATCGTGCCAGAGCCTGATACCTGGACGTAGGCCGAGACGCCCGCTGTCGCGCTCTGTGCCGAGCGAATCGCCGCCGTGAGGTTGGCGGTGGCCGACTGCCCAACCCGGACAGCCGCCGCAAGCGCGGCAGTTGCAGTACGCCCCTGCAGGACGGCTGCGGTGAGGCTGGCGGTATTGGCGCGCGGCGCCTGTACTGTGGCCGATACGGCGGCCGTATTGCTGCGGGCTACCCGAACCGAAGCGGAAAGGCCGGCCGTCGCTGAGCGGGCCTGCTGGATCGCAGCGGAGAGCGAGGTCGTCGCGGTCTTGGCTGTTGGCCCTCCGCTCGGCGCGGCAGGAATCTCAAGCTGAACCCATGAAACCTTGGCATCCACGCTGGCGGGTTGGTTGATCCCGCCTTCATAGAACCAACCCGAACGGGCGCCGAGGCGGTTAAACCAGCCTCGGCGTACAGCGTACTTGCTGAATAACCCCTTCGGGACAGCCACGGATTACTTCTCCATCACCGCCAGCGATCCGGAAAAGAACGTCGCCGTGGTGGCCGATGAAAGAATGTTGTGCAGCATGCAAGTGCCGTTGTAGAGACGGATGCCGGGCGTTCCAAGGTTTTTCGGCACAGAGACGTTCGGGATCGTCGTGCCGATGGTGCAGATGTCGCGGCAGATCATCAGCGAAATCGACCCGGTCAGCATCGATGTGCCAAGCGTGATGCCCTGGATCGACTGCACGCCGGTATCGCCGGCCTGCAGGCTGAACCAGACGATGGTGCCGACGACCGGCGTGGCGGGCACTTGCGAACCGGCGATGGCCGTCAGCGTGGCCGTCCGGTTCGCCACGCCCTTGCTGTTGGTATAGCGCACCGTCAGGTTCGAGCCTGCGGCCGCCAGCGTCGAAGCTGCCGTGAAAAGCAGCGCAATCGTGCAGCCTTCGCCGCTGGTCGTGCCATTCACATCACGCGCCGGCAGCGTCGGCGTGGTCAGCGTCTGTTCCGTGGTCGTTGTGACGACCAGGCCGGAATTGACCCATAGGCAGTCGAAGAAATCATTCGTGTGATTGACCGAGGCGGCCATTTCGAGCGCGGCCAGGTAGTTCGCCCCGGTTGCCGGGTTGGCGATAGGGATACAGCCGTAATCTGCCGATGAGGTGCCATCCGTCACACGGCCATTGACGCCCGGCGTGCCCGGTGCCCAGGCGCCCGGATAGCCGACATCCTTGCTGGTGCAGTACCAGCAGCCGGCCACGTCGCTGGCGGTCGAGGTCTTCATGAACGGAATCGAGCGACCGGCGTAGTTGCCGAGGCCGGCGGGAGGATATTCGGCGCCCTGCGAGTCGCGGTGCGACCAACGGCCCTCTTCGTTGAAGATCATGTTTTCGCCGGGCAGCAGCACGAACGACATCAGTTCAACGGGGGTAGTGCCGTCGGTCGTATCCACGGTCACAGGGCAGGACGCCGAGGCGTGATTGTTCGTGATGTTCAGGTGCGTGATGTTTCGCTTGTTCGTGCTTGCCGGGCTGCCGACGACGGTGGTTGTGGTCGCCGTCGAGATCACCGTGTTCTGGCTGTCTGGCAGCGGATCGCCAGCAGCCACGAAATCCACGTAGGATGCGTGAACCTCAATCAATGAAGCCTGCCCGGTCGTTACTCGCAGGAGGCTTGATGTGTTCTTGAGCAGTAGCATGTTTGATCCTTACGAAGCAGTGAAACGAACCCGCAGATCGGTGGAGTCCGACGTGCTGGCCATGATGGTTTGATCGAATGCCTGGAGCGAACCTGTCAGCGTGTGTGGCCCCCAGGTCTGGAGCACGGTTGTCCCTTGCCGTAGTTCTGCCGTGACAGCGCCGCTTCCTGCCGGGATGCGGTAGCGGACGTGGCCCCCTGCTGCACTGACTGCACCTCCGGTTGGGAAGGTGAATTCTTCCCACGTACCGGGTGTCGTTGTGTAGGTGTAGTCTGCCTCGTCGGCTACCGTCTCATCAACGCAGGTATAGAGGGCACCACCGTTTGAGGCAATCCATGTGCTTCCTGCGAGTTGTCCTGTTGGGGAGAGAAGTTGAGGCGGTGCAGCGGTAGCTGGTCGGAGTAATGGGCTATACCCCGCCTGGTAAATTTGACCAAGCTGCGCTGCAATGCTCGCGTGCTCGGCATCGGCCAAGGTGCGCAAGAAGAGCAGCGATAGCAGTACCGAGCCTGTGAGTGGCGATAAATAGCCTGAACCTGATCCACCGTGATAGCACCCAACTAAGAATTCATTCATCCCAGTTGGATTACGTGCCGTAGGCGATGATCCAGCCAGAGAGCCATTGATGTAGAGGGAACGCCCACCACTTGCGGTAAAGTTCGCGCCTAAAACTACAAGCTCCCCAGCAACGGGCGCCCGTCCTGATGCGGCATTCCAATTCGCGCCATCGGTTGATAACGCCGAATACACCGGCCCTGACTCGATGGACAGGTAATTCCCAACAGCACTACCCCCTGTCGTGTTAAAAACACCCGCAAAAGCCTGCCCTGATGCGGTAGAGCCAGGAACAGCAACAGTAATGATGGCCATGTCACCAGACGACGCTGGTGCGGAAAACCCGATGCGACTACCGACTGAGCCGCTGATATATCCAGCCGTTCCAAGTTTTTCGATTCGCTTGCTGGATACCCCGTCGAATATGGCCGCCGCTTGATCCACCAGATTTCGCTGGCGAGGGAAACTCAATCCGGGTTGGGATACCACAGCCAGTTTGCGCGTGATTGGGTTTGACCAACCAATGCGCGCCGGGCCTATTTGGGGGAGCAAAATCCTTCCGGCCACATCACACGCTCGTCAGTTCTTGCGCATAGACCTCGACCGTGATCGCATTCGAGGCGCCGTTCGTGATGGTGACGTTGATGAACATCGCGCCGGGGGAAATCTCGCAGCCAGGGTCATTCACGGAGTTGTTCACCGTATCCCCCGATAGTTGACAGAAAAGGCGCTTCACGCCACTCGCCTCCCCGGTGTAGAACTTGACCACCGGAGCAGTGGTCGGCGCAGAGGCGCCATTGGTCAGCCGGACGAAGAGCAGGCCACCATACTTGGTGTTGTTATCCCATTCTGCTGCGTTGACGGATGCGCCCGCAGCGAGAGACTGGCTGGCGAGAAGCGTCTTAGCGGTGTGAGTTGATGCCATTTAGCCTCCCAGCCAGTTGCCTTGTTCGTCACGCAGCGCCCGGCGCACGTCAAGATCGCTGATCGGATCGGGCACCAGCGCCACGTTGAGCAGCGCATCAATGCCAGCAGACAGTGCGGGCGCTGACTGCTTGAAGGCTTCAAGCTGGGCGCGCGTGACTGGGTGCCCAACATCGAACGTGGCCTGCTCGATCATTTTCAAGGCCCACTTCACGTTCGCGTCGCTCTGGCCGATCTGCTCCAGAGCGTTCAGGAAGTCCCCGCCAACCGGCGCCATGGCCGCCAGCACGGTGCCGATGCCGATCGGTGTGGGCTGAATGCGCATCCGACCAGCACTAAGCGCTAGGGCGATGGCCTCGGTGTCTTCAAGCGATAAGCCTGTCGCCTGGATTTCTTCAATCGTTACCATTCCGATCCCAACGAAGCGCTCGACAAGCCGGGTACGACCTACGGACAGCGCGTCCGCGATGGCCTGAGTGTCTCGCGGCCCGGTCACTTCGGCCGACAGCGCACGAATTTCAGAAAGCGTTATCGTCATGGTCAGATCCTCGGGTTATGGGCCAGCGCTTCGGCCCGGTCGGTAAAACGGCGTACGTCGGTCACCCGCAGGTGCCAGACGCGGTATTCGCCCTGGAAGAGCAGCCCGCCATCGAGCGCGTCGCGCCGGGGCGGGATGTATTCGACGATGCGGACGCGACGCCCGGGCAACTGCTGGGCGGTGCCGAAATGCGGCAGCAGGCCGCCGCAGCTGCGGCTACGACGCGTCCAGAGGTATTGCCGGCAGCCGCCGTCGATCCACAGCGCGACGGCGACGATCAGGCAGTTTAGCATCGGCCGGGTATGGATGGCGAGCTGGGAAAACGCCCAGGCGGCGATCAGCACCACAGCCGCCAGAAACCAGAAGATCATGAAAAGATCGACGGCTTCGAAGTAAATGGCGGCGGCGCTCTGGCTGAGCATGAAATGGGTGGCTAAGGGTAAAGGTCGCCGGTCGTGACGATGACATGCGCGCCTTCCTGATAGACGCGGACGCCATTCAGTTCGGTGACCAGCCAGCAGGTTTCCTCCCCGGCGCCGCTGCCGACGCCCTTGACGGCGCGCCGCTTGAACATGCGGCCTTCGCTACCGAGCAGGCTGACCGTCAGGTTGCCGTCGGTGCCGTGGCGGTTGCCTTCGGCGTCGACGGTGATCTCATGCACTGTGTTCATTGACTCTCCTTGTATCGCTTATTCCTGACGATGGCACTGATTGCAAACTGGCTGACGCCATAGATCGCCGCAATCTTGTCTTGCGACAAACTGCCGGCAGCGTAAAGCGCGCGGATTTCTTCAGCCTGCGCCTGCGTCAGCTTTGAACGGCCGTTAGATGATCCGCTGCCGGTGCCTTTTCTCCGTTGCCGATCAACCATATCGCGCATGTTTTGCGCATGGTTTCCAAGGTATAGATGCGCCGGGTTACAGCAAAGCGTGTTGTCACATGTATGCAGCACCATCATGCACTCTGGTATTTCGCCGTTGGCGAGCTCAAAGGCGACGCGATGCGCGCGCGATGGGCGGCCTTTCCATCCAAGAACACCATAAGGCGTCGGATTCTTTGGCCCGCGCTTCTGGTATCCAGTCCAGTTCCAACATTCATTTTCGCCACACTTTTCGACTCGCTTCCAGAATGCGTCAACGCGGTATTTGCTCCACCGTTCGACCATGTATTGCTTTGCCATGTGTCACCTCATTGATAGGAGGTAACATTATACATCTAGGTGCTATATTTCATCCCATCCGATCGTCAATGTCTCGCTCGGCGTAATGCCGCCCGAGGCGGTGGTACCAACCGTCAACATCATCACCAGGTGGTCGCCCTTTTCGCCGGTGCTGGTGTAGGGGCCGGCGCCAAGCGACAGCGGCGAACCGCTGGTGTAGGTGAACGCATCGGTGTAGCCGGTGGTAGCCGTCGCCTCGGCCGGCGTGGAATAGGCGGTGACGGCTTTGGCATAGAGCGTGATGCCGGTGCCGAGGCCGTTGGCGCCGTCCATGTAGGCATTGATGTTGGTGATTTCGGTGTAGGTGCCGCCGGTGACATTGAGGCGCAGCCACTTTTCGAAGCTGTAGTCGACGCCAGCGCCCGGCTTGACCATCGGGTTGCCGGTGTCGACGGTGCTGTTGTCGGCATTCTTGAAGCGGATGGTGCCGCTGGTCTTG